>Ga0209471_1000227_pt1 | contig 40730 bp, 37 predicted proteins | sample GraSoiAngelo_128_FD_185885 | JGI IMG/M metagenome (GOLD analysis project Ga0209471, IMG submission 185885) | Grasslands soil microbial communities from the Angelo Coastal Reserve, California, USA - 14_0927_12_20cm (SPAdes) (version 2) | ecosystem: Environmental > Terrestrial > Soil > Grasslands ... | reverse complement strand
ATAATCGCCGTAGGCGCCCACTTGATATTGATCCTGCGCCTTAGCCAGCGGCACGAGCCAACCTGCCCCTGCCAAGAATACCAAGAACAAGAGTAGAGCAATGCGTTTCATACATGATCTCCTTGGGCACAGTCGTTGGGATGCAAGAGAAAGCAGGATTGGCCGCGGCTAGGGGAGGCTTCTGCTTCAAGCTTAGATGAGCCTTCGCCAAACGGAGTTGCCCGCACGTGACCTGAGCCGGGGATTTTTGCAAATGATAACCAAGCCGTTCGTGCCGCCCCACCATGAGAAGGCGGTACCAATAGGCAACCCTTGTGTTTTTAGATGAGGCTTTGCTCCAACGTAGTAGAATCGTTGATTATGCCGTCCCTTTTGTGGGTTTCTATGCTTTTGCATTCCGCCGGCGGATGGCTGGCCTTTAACCTTCCCTGACCATCGGCCCGCAAACAAATCTTGGGCGGCCCTCGATAAGAGCGAAGGCGTTGTCAAGTGACACTTCTTCGCCGCAATGCTTTTGAGCACCGTGTTGCCGTCGGAGTGGTGGGGGACCGAAGCTCTGAAACTCTCACGGTGAATCTGGCTAGGGGGACAGACGCGACGTTTTCCAGGGATATCGGGAGTTCGCTGGGAGGTGCGGAAGTTCACTATTCCTCACTCAAGTTTCGCCCCGCTATCCCTGTCCGGTCAGGCCCGATCGAGCAACAAGAACAACGCGAGATAGCGCTTCAATTTTTGCGTGATAAGAAAATTCTCTTTGACGTGCTCGTGGCCATTTGCTCCGAGCTTGGCGGCGATCTCCGGATGCGACAGCAAAAAGCGAATTTGATAGGCGATGCCTTCCACGGAATGCGCCAGCAGGCCAGTGTGCTTATGAATGATTTGCGTGGGAATTCCTCCAACCGCCGAAGCCACGACCGGCTTCTTTTTCCAAAGCGCTTCCGAAACCGTCAAGCCAAAGCCTTCGCGCAAACTTTTCTGCACCACAATCGTGGAAGCGCGCTGGAGCGCGTTCACTTCCAGAGGCGCCCAGGCCGGCAGTTCGAGGATTTTAATGTCGGGATCCTGATCGGCCGCGCGCCGAACTTCCTTCAGAACGAGAACGCCCTCGGGATCGTCCGAGGCGCTGCCGCCCGCGAGGACGAGCTGGCAATCAAAGTACCGCTTCGCGATGCGATACGCGCGAATCACTCCCACGGGGTCCTTCAACCGATCGAAGCGCGAAATCTGCGTCAAGATCGGACGCTGAGGATCAATCTGATAGCGAAGGAGCACTTGGGCGATGAATTCCGAATCCAGCGGACAATTTTTCTCGGAAAGCGGGTCGATGGCCGGATAGAAAAGATATTGCGGAATGGGGAGCTGGCGGGAAAATTCGGGAGAAGAGAACATGGCTCCGTCGTAGCGCGAGACAAATTGTTCCAGAAACTCCCAGACGGCGCGGTTCGGGCGCGACAAGTCAATGTGACACCGCCACACCCAGTGATTCGGGCCGGGCTTTCGCGCATCAACCAGCGCCGCGGGCTGCAGGTCGTGAACGACCACGAATTCGGCGTCGAGCGGAAGGGTCGCGCGGTTCTGTTCGTTGTAACGGAGGAAGATCTCAAAATCTTTGGGCTTCGCAAGATAAGGCTCCCCATGGAGCGCATTGTGGAACGATTTCGTTACGTCGAAGAATTCCTCGTCGCCTTTCATCACGTCCCAGCGGATGCCGAGTTCGAGCTCTTCCGCGAGCGGCACCAGGTGGTTGAGAATTTCCGCAACGCCGCCTCCAACCGCGGTAGAGTTAATCATCTCGACGCTGCGGCCCCGCAGCGGCTTCGCTAGCGCGCGCAATTCTTCGATCTCGCCTGCGCCGACCACCTCCGAATAATTTTCCAGCGGGATGCGGTTCGCCGCCAAAGTTTTCGTCATGCTTTTCTCCTTGTGCGGTCAATCAGACGGAGCAACTTGGCGCGCGCGCTGTCCAGCGTGTTCGTATAGACGTCAATGTGATTGATGCTGTCGGCGAGAGTTCGCAAGCCCAGGCTGCCGGAGAGCCAAACGGAAAAGTCATTGGTCTGGAGCTGGAGCCGCAATCGCGAAGAGATGAAGTGATAATAGAAACCGGCATGGCTCAGGTGCTCGAGAGCTTCGCGGAACTCATCGAGATTGCGCGCGCTGCGGCCAAGGGGCATGGTCACTTCGACGCTTTCGCAGAAATGGAAGCGTTCGAGACCCGATTGCGTTGCAAGCTGCGGCTGGGCGGCGCAGAAATCCCGGACCACGCGGCAAAGATCGCTGCGAAGCGCAGCAATCGATGTGTAATCGCGAATGTCGAGCGCCGCGAGGTGCTCCGCGAGGTCGTTCCGGTTGGTGGAGGACAGCGTCCATTGCGCGAAATCGTTGGAAAAACCCTCGGTGAGAAAGTGATGGACGCCAAGGGTCTGAAACGTGTGATGAAAAATGGAGGCGTCGCTGCAATGTTCGAGCCCGGTCAGCAATTCCGCGATGTTTCCGGCCGATTGATTTCCTATGCGCGTGAGGTAGGAGGCGGTTACGAATTCAAACGGTGCTTCGGCGGCGTTCAAAGCAGAAACCCTCTCCACCCTTAGATGCCGATGCCATCGCGCGGGTGCCGATGCGGCACACCGCTCCTTAAAAATTGTTGGCTGTCTTTGTTACGCTTCGGCGCGTTCGGCCAGCTCGATGCGAATCTCGGTCAGGTCGGAAAGGAGATGGGCGGCCCAGCGATAAACATTGTGCTGCCGCACCACATGGCGCATCCGCTGCATGCGCTCGGCCTGCTCGTCTTCGGGCATTTCCAGCGCGCGGTGAATGGCTCGCGCGACCTGCGCAATATCGTAGGGATTCACGAGCAGCGCGTCAGACAGTTCCTGGGACGCGCCTGCAAACGTGCTCAGGATCAGCACCCCGCGCTCGTCTTCCCGGGAAGCCACGAACTCCTTGGCCACCAGATTCATCCCGTCGTGCAGGGAAGTGACCATGCAAAGGGAAGCAGCTTTATAAAAGCGCGAAATTTCTTCATGCGAATGATGCTTTTTGCGAAACACGATGGGCTTCCACCGCGACGTTTGGAGGCGCGCGTTGATGCGGTCCGCTTCAGAGCTGACTTCGTCGAGGAAATTCCTGTAACGCTCGATATCGGTACGGCTGGGCGCGCCAATCTGCACAAACGTAAATCGCTGCTGGTAGGCCGGGTTCAATTCAAGAAATCTTTCCAGTGCGCGGAAGCGCTCCAGGATTCCTTTCGTGTAGTCAATGCGATCCACGCCCACGCCCATGTGCGTGGCCTCGATTCCCGTGTCGTCGAGCAAGGCCGCGCGCAGCCCGTTGATATTTACCAAATCGTGGTCGGGCAGCGAATTCTCCGAAAACGCCACACTAATCGGGTAGGGTCGCACGCGCGTGACGTGACCTTGGCGGCTTACGGCGAAGCGATCCCATTCCGTGAGCGCTTCCAGGGCGCGGTCCACGGTTTCCAGAAAATTGTTGCAATGCGTTTGGATATGGAAACCAATCAGGTCCGCGCCCAGCAATCCTTCGATGAGCTCGCGCTGCCAGGGGCAAATCCCGAAGACTTCTGCGTTGGGCCAGGGGATGTGCCAAAAAATCGCCACACGCGCGTCTGGGCGGACGTCTTTGACCATGCGCGGAACCAATGCAAGGTGATAATCCTGAACAAGCACAATCGGCGAATCCACCTCCGCCATCTCCTGCCGAACGACGTCGGCAAAGCGCTGGTTAATCCGTTGGTATTGCAGCCAATCTTCCGGGCGGAAAATCGGCCGTGTATGGGCGGTGTGACAAAGCGGCCAGAGACCTTCATTCGAAAATCCATCATAGTAGCCTTTGGTTTCTTCGCCGGTGAGCCAGACGCGGCGCAACGTGTAACTCGGATGATCGGGAGGAACGCGGAGCCGATCGTGGGCATCCGCCACTTCGCGGTCGGCGCTGCCAGAGCCGTTCGCGACCCACGTGCCATTGCACGCCAGCAAAACGGGTTCGATAGCCGTGACCACGCCGCTGGCAGGCACGATCATTTTGATGGTTTTTTCTCTTCCGTCGTAGACGTGCATGTAGGGTTCGCGGTTCGAAACGACGAAGAGAGGTTGGTCCTGAAGCCGGTCTCGCAGGCTGACGCGCAACCGTTCCGCAGTCCATAGAGACGCATTGGAGTCGCGAAGGCGGGCTTCTACTTCCGCAGCCGCCCTTGCGGAATGCAAATCTCTGGCCAGGTGCGTAACTTCATGATGCAATTGCTCCAAGATTTCGCCTTGCACAAAAGCAGGAGGCGGATTGGGCTGCCCTGTGCGCAGAGTGCGCAGCCATTTTGCGGTACGAGTCAGCGGCCCGGTAAACGTCCAGCGCACCATCACTAGCGCGAGGCCGCTAATCAGGAGTGTTTGTATCAGCGCAGTCAGAAGCGCATCGCGGAGAGTGCGGGTGAGCTGCATTTCAATGTAACTGATGTCATGGATCAGGACGAGGGCGCCGGCGACTTCGTCGTTGCGATGCAGCGGTAAGGCGTATACATGCACAGGAACGGCGTCGCTTGTCTGTGTCGAAGAGGTCTCCTCGGGCGGAAGAAATTCGCTGACACCTTTGTTCTCGTGGGTGGCTTTTATTATCGCGGTTGGATGGAGCGGCAAGGCCGGCCCCAGTCCCGGCGTAATTGCCAGTGCGTGACCCGCCGCATCGTAAATGGCGATTCCTTTGATGCGCTCGCGCTGCCCGTAACGCTCCACCAGGCGCTGCAGGTTTTTTTCCTGGCCCCGCTCGAGCAGCCGTTCGACGCTTTCCTGAAGGCTGTCGGCGAGGATCTCTGCGCGGCGGTCGAGGTCATTGCGCAGAATTCGCCGCTCGTTCCTCACCTGATAACCAGCAAAGAGCAAAGACACACTAGCGACGCTCACGATCAGGGGCAGGACGATTTTCAAAGTCGTGCGCATCGGAGCCCTCAATCCAACTGAAAAATGGACCGCGGACTGGGCGCGTGCGGCAGTTTAGAACTAAGGACTTCACTTACTGATTTCCAGTGCGGGAACGAATCGGTTCTACCTTACAGGTCACCGCGCCTTCAGGCCCGAGGCAGGTGCGACGACAACGTGAACGGCGACATTCTTGCCATCTGCAGTACGGTACTCGACGGTGGCCTGAGAACCGATTTGGAGCTTCCCTTCCACCCTGGTATCGTCATCGACCAGGAATTCGATCGTCTTGCGTTCTTGACCCTTCATAACCTCCAGCGAGAAGGTAGCGTCACCGATCGACGCGATTTTCCCCGATTCCGAGGGGTTGTCGGGGCTCGGGGCTAATCGAGGCGGCACAAGCCGATCCGGAATCGGCGTGGCCCACGCGGCCACAGTGAAGCATACAATAAAGATAGAGGCCAAGCTAAGTGCAGTGCGGAAACGCATAAATTTCTCTCCTATTATTCTATTCAGTTTTGACCGGGGCGGACAAGAGGGCACGAGAAGAACCAATCGAGGCGTAACGCTCGGGCAGGCGATAAGGTCTTAAGAATCAGCTCAGTACACGGCAGTGCGGATAGTTGCTTCTTAATGGTGCGTAAGTACTAAAACTATGAAAATTTTGCTCTTGGCCTAGATGTTCTCCGCGTTCGGTTTTGGGGTTTTGCGCGCATAGTTTCAGGAAACCAGCCTGAAGAGTGCAGTCGAAGAAATCCCGCTACAGAAAAAACAATGGCCTCCCCTTGGAACGTAATTTTTAGACAACGAATCGATATCTTCGTATTTACTTGCCATTTAGTAAAGCATGGATGCTATTTCTAGCGTCGAGACATTTAGGTCAATATCGTACAGTTGTTGTGGGTGTTGAGACTACACACCTAGCAGAAAAAGTCCTATGGCTATTGCCTTGCTGTCCCATCATCATAGGATCTCCACACAAGTTTGCGTTTGATGTAGCGTACGGGGGGGAAATGAGGAACCTGAGGGGGTTTGTTCTTGGTGTTCTCTTTTTGTTGCTTGTTTCGTTGCCGCTGAAAGCGCAGCAGTTTTCCGCTCTCAGCGGCGTCGTTTCGGATAAATCCGGAGGCGTCATCTCCGGCGTCACCGTGGAACTCACGAACACCCAATTGGGCCTGCACGAGACCACGACCACGCACGATTTGGGGTTTTATCAATTTCTCCGTCAGACGCCGGCACAAGGTTACTCGCTGACATTCACGAAAGAGGGTTTTGCGAAGCTCGTCGTAAATAGCATTTCCCTTGGTGTAAGTACGACGGAAACTCGCAACGTCAGCCTCGAGGTGGGATCGGTGACGCAATCCATCAGTGTGGAAGCTTCCGGCGAAGCCACGCTGAATGCGACGGACGCCACCATCGGAAACGTGATCGATGCCAGAGCGGTGAGCGAGTTGCCGATCCAATTCCGCCTAGACGCCGCGAACTTGATGAAACTCCAAGCCGGTGTAAATGATGCCGGCTCGATTACCGGGGCCCGTAGCGACCAAGGGAACATCACGCTGGACGGCTTAGACATAAACGATCAGACCACTGGCCGAGCGTTTACTTCTACGATCCCCGTTTCCATCGACGCGCTGCAGGAAGTGCGAACGGTCACGGCCGGCGAGACGGCCGATTATGGGCGCAGCAGCGGCGGCGGCATCAATTTAGTCACCAAGAGCGGGTCGAACAGCTGGCATGGCAACCTGCGGGAAAACAACAGAAACACGCTTTTTGCGGCCAACGAGTGGTTCAACAATCGCAGCCACGTGGCGCGTGCGCCGCTCATCCGCAACCAGTTTGGCGGTAATGTCAGCGGCCCTGTTTTGAAGGATAAGGTGTTTTTCTTTTTCGACTATGAAGGGCTTCGCCGCTCCTCCAGCAGCCAAAACGTGAGAGCGGTTCCCACGCCACAGTTCCGGGCCGGGGAGTTAGGCTATATTAATAGCAATACGGGCTGCGACGGCACGGCGCGTTTCACGAATCAGCCGAGTTGCATCACATACCTCACACCCAATCAAGTTGCGAGTATTGACCCGCAAAATGTTGGGGACAACACCGCCCTCCTCAACTTCGTCAATGGCCGCTATCCCAGCACGATTAACGATCCAGGCGCTGCCGGAGACGGAATCAACACAGACGGCTTTCTTTTTATCGCTCCCGTGCACGAGTCGGAAAATGTTTACACTGGGCGAATTGATTATAACCTGAGCTCCAGGCACAAATTGTTCCTCCGGGCGAGCGTGGGGCGCCATGGAGTGGATGATGATTTCAACGTCGCCATTGAGCAGTTTCCGGGAGATCCTGTACCCGACCTTCGAGACACTTTCAATGGGTATGCGTCGTCCATTGGATGGACCTGGACAGCGACCCCGAACGTCATCAGCCAGTTCTCGGCGGGGCTTGTTCGCGCCATTCTGGATTTCCCGACACGCCCAGCACCCACGTTTCCGAATTCGTTCTTTTTCACTCCCAATATTACGGGTCCTTATCTAGGCTCATCCTCTCAGTCGCGGAACGTGCCCGTTCCGGAGTTTCGCGAGGGTTTGACCTGGATCAAAGGCAAGCACGCCATGGATTTTGGCGGCGATTTGAAGCTGATCCGCCAAATCAGTTCCCTGAAAAACGACTTCAACTTCATTGGCATTGGCCTTGGCGGCCAGATTCAGTCCCTTGATACAGCCCCGCAGAATCAACTGCGGCCGTCAGACATCAATTCCGATCCCTCGGCCGTCGGGAATTGGGACAATTTCTTCCCGTTCATGCTGGGGCGCTACTCTCAAGTGTTCAGCAATTTCAATTACGACAAAGCGGGAAATCCCTTCGCCAATGGAACGGGAAAGAAGCGCGACTACAACTACAATGAGTTCGAATTTTATGGTCAGGACTCCTGGAAGCTGCGTTCTGACCTAACCTTGACCTATGGATTGCGCTACCTCTTCCATACCGTCCCTTACGAGGTCAATGGCTTTCAATCCGTTCCGTCGGTCAACGAGAACACCTACCTAGCGGCAAGAATCAATGCGGCCGCCCAGGGCCTCAGCGGGATCAGTACGGTTCCCATCATGAGCTACAGCTTGGGCGGGTCGGCGAACAGCGCCCCGGGCTATTACAAGCCCGACTACAAGGACTTCGGGCCACGTTTAGGCTTGGCTTACAATCCCGGATTCCGCAGTGGTCTGCTTGGCAGTCTTTTCGGCGACCGCAAATCCACGGTTCGTTTGGGCGGGGCGATTCTTTACGATCGCATCAGTGGCGGCGCAAGTTTTGGGCTCGATCAAAACACTTTCCTCTTCGATTCAGGAGCAAACAATCCGCTTGGCGTTCCCAATGACCCCATCACATCGCTTAAGACCGACCCGCGATTTAACGGTCTTAGCACCAACTTGCCGCCATTTCCCGCTCCGCCTAGCAGCAAGCCTCCGGTCCAGCCGAATGTTTTTGGCGGCCAACCGCTCGGCCTGGCACTTGGCGGATTCCCTTCATTTTTCCAGTTCGACCGAAATACCAAGAGTCCGTATGCGACGATTCTCAACTTTGGGATCCAGCGCGAGTTACCTGGGAATTTATTGCTGGAGGCAGGCTACGTCGGACGAATGGGCCGCAGACTCTTAGCGGTAGGCGACGCGGCCACGGTGACGGATTTCAAGGACAATGCCTCCGCCACAACACTGCGGCAGGGCTTCGCGGCATTGCAGCAGCAAGTCTTGAACCGGGTAAGCTTGCTTAATATCGTAAACGCACCATGGTTCGAGGATCAGATGGGCGGTACTGCCAATTGCCAGGCCTTCTCTCAAGCTAATTTCCATATTGCCCTGAGTTGTTCGCAGATCGCCGTTGGCCTCAACCGGCGTCTGTTTCGCGTAGGCGACGTATCGGATACGGTTCAAGCCCTTTTTGCAAGCGGGTTTCTGGACTTCAACGTTGGTCTCCCGGCGCAAACAGGCGCCAACGGCTATATAGGCAACTACGCTGCATCGGACTACAACGCTTTGCTGGTCAGTCTTCGTAAGCGCGTATCGAACGGTCTTCAATTCGATTTGAATTACACTTATTCCCATTCCATTGACAACCTATCGGAAATCACAAACAACTACGTGGCGTATACCAGCTCGGGCGCCGGCCTCGTGTGTGAGCTTGATAATCTTCGCATCTGCCGCGCGAGCTCCGATTTCGATGCCCGCCACACCGTCAACTTGAATTACGTTTATGACCTTCCTCTAGGTCAAGGCAGGCATTTCCTGCATGGTGCTCCCGGATGGATGAACGCAATTGTAGGCGGATGGAGCACCTCGGGCATTGTTACCTGGAGGACGGGTTATCCATTCACTGTTCGTACCAACTCTTTCCCGACGGCCTTCACGCTGGACGCGCCTGCAGTTCTGTTGAACGCGGCTGGTCTCAAACCAGGCATCCACACGGACGCAGTCGGAAATTTACAATACTTCTCCAGCCAGCCTGCTGCCATTGCCGCTGTTGGCTTTCCTTTCGGGGGTGGCACGGGGACTCGCAATGAAACTCGGGGACCAGGATTTTCTTCAGTGGATATGGGCTTGTGGAAGGTTGTGAAAGTGCCAGGATCCGAACGACAGCAGTTCATCCTTCGCCTGGACACTTTCAACACGTTCAACCATCCCGTGTTCAACGGGCCCGCATCAGCGACTCTTTTCGACACCAGTCAGTTCGGCATCATCACATCCACGGCTAGCGCTCCGCGCGTGCTGCAGGTTTCGCTGCGTTACGAGTTCTAACGGAATCTCACTTGAGCAGGCGGAAAGGGAGACTGTTTTCGGTCTCCCTTTCCGTATTTGAGCTGGTTTCTTAAACCTGCAGAAGGAACAGTCTCGGGCCTCTGCTTTTCCAGAAACGCGAATCCGCTTTGCCTCCACCGGCTGCCCCCAGGCACTGAAGCCGCGCGGGCGAAAGCAGAATTTCTTAGAGGACGGACGACCCTGGTGAATTCTCAGTCGCCGGGGTCGGCGTGGGGGTCAAAGGTGACGGAAAGCTCGATCGCCGTTTCCGAGCTGGCCGAGGAGAATTTCCACTGCGTTACTGACTTCTGCGCGCTCTCAGCCAAGATGGGATTGCCGCCTAGCACTTCCGTGTCTCGCACCGTGCCATCGGGCTTGACGAAAACTTTCAGGCGAACGACGCCGCCGATGCCTCTGGATTTCAGAATCGAAGGGTACGTTACAGGGACCTTTTTGACGATTTTGCGGTCGCTGTTCTGGGCCATTCCGGCAGCCCCAAAGAACAGGAACACTGTGAAGAGAAGGGCCCCGAGGGCGCTCTTCAAGCAACGAGAGCCGCAGCTGTTGGAGCAGCAGCAGAACATGGGTAGTCCCCCGAATTTTGAATGGTGCGTGACAATGGTGGGAGACTTGAAGTACAAGCGCCCCACAGGGCCGCACTAGTACATACGCAAAAATGCTGCAGGCCATTGGCCCGACCAGACACCGGCTTTGAGGGACGATTCGATAGAGTTACCCTGCGTTTGGAACCCGCTGTAACGGATTGATAGAAGGCTGCTTGCTTTAGTGCCTTTCTCTGCCAACCCTTAGCCGATTTTCAAGCAAGGCTGTACCCCTTCGTGAAGTTCTCAGCCCGACCCTCCAGACTTGAGACTGGCCTCTGGTTTGTCGCCCAATGAGACTCCCGAAATTCGGTGGCTCCTTAGGCGTAGAATCAACCCAATATGCTTTCAAAGTTGGAGCAAATCTTAGAGACCCTGGAAGAGACTTACGGGCCGCAAAAGCTGGCGGGACCGACTGACCCGTATGAAATGATTGTCTTTCTCAACTGCGGCTACCCTGCAAGGGATGGAAAGTGTGCAAAGGGTTTTGAAGCGCTAAAGCGAGAGGTCGGCGTGCAGCCCAACAAGCTTTTGGCCGTTTCAAAGACGAAGCTTGCCAAGTTGATACGGCCTAGCGTAATCCTGCCTGCCGTTTGCGCCCAGCGGCTGAAGGATATTGCGCGAAGAGTTAAAAACGATTTGGACGGAGACCTCGCGGCTACCCTGCAAAAGCGGATGGACGAAGCCAAACGCAAGGCAGGAAACGGCTCCGCAGAGAAGAGTCTCAGGGCCACCAAGAGAGTGCTCCGGGAATTCCCTACGATCGGGGAGCCCAGCGCGGAAAAGATCCTGCTGTTTTCCGGGCTGGCGCCAATTGCAGCCGTGCCGTCGGCGTTCGTGGATGTACCCATACGACTGTTTGTAGGCGAACCCGGAAAGAATTACGCCGCCGATTACGTGGCTGCGAGGGAGATCCTAGACTCGGGATTGCCGAAGACCTTCGGAGCGCGCCAGCGGGCTTACCTGCTGCTGAAGAAGCACGGACAGGAGATTTGCAAGCGTTCCAAGCCAAAGTGCGAGGTGTGTCCCCTAACCGCCCATTGCGCCTATCTTCAAGCAAAGGCGGCGGACAGCAATGCGGAATGAGTACTGGGCCCAATAGTTGACAAGATGGGTGCACAAACAGCAAGTTATGCGCGGCTTCCTTGACTTGGCGTGAACCCCTCTGAATAATGGTAAAGCATGAGCGTGCGCGCCGGAGGCGCTGAACAGATGTTCCTGAACGTAAAGGAATTGGCTGTCCGCAAACTCCGTGTCCACAAGGTTTATGCGCCGGGCAGCATCGACTTCCATTCGGCGGAATTGAGGCAGATTGAGCCGCTGGAAGTGACGGCCACGGCGGAGTTGCTGGATGATCAGATTCGCATCGAAGGCAACCTCGACACCAAGGTGGAGCTCGTTTGCGCGCGCTGCCTCGAACCGGTCAACGAAGAGGTGAGCCGGTCGTTTGATTTGTTTTATGCTCCGCTTCCCAAGGACGCTCATCTCACCAGGCATCGGGAAGACCGGCTGAAGGATGACGATACGGAAATCGGCTTTTACGAAGGAGATGGCCTTTTCTTGGCGGACGTGTTGAAAGAGCAGGTGCTTCTGGCGCTTCCCATCAAGGCCATTTGCCAGAGCGACTGCCGGGGGCTGTGCCCGAATTGCGGCGCCAACCTGAACCACGAAGAGTGCCGCTGCGAGACCCACGCCACGGATCCCCGCCTGGCTTCTCTCGCACGCCTCAAACAGGACTGGCTGAAAAAACAATAGCTTTTTGAGGGCGAAAGCCCTATATAATCCGCCCAACGCGGCGGGAACGAGGTGTAGTGTTATGCCTAACCCAAAACGGAGGCATTCCAAGAGACGGACCAGCACGCGGCGGGCGCACGATTTCTTGACCAAGCCGCAACTGGGAAAATGTCCGAATTGCCATGAAATGAAACGGCCGCACCAGGCGTGTCCGCATTGCGGCTACTATAAGGGCAAGGCGGTACAAGCGTCGGCTTAGGCTTTCGCGTTTCGCTGATTCCGCGAGCAAAATCCCATGATTACCATCGCCGTTGACGCCATGGGCGGGGACCATGCACCACGTCCTGAAGTGGAAGGCAGTGTGCTGGCCGCACGCGAGTTCAACGTGCGCATTTTGCTCGTGGGGCAGCCGAACGTGGTGCGGGCCGAGCTTGTCAAGCACTCCGCGCCGAACCTGCCGATTGAGATTATTCCTGCGAGCGAAGTGATAACCATGAACGATCACCCCGCGCAGGCCTTTCGGCGGAAGAAAGACAGCTCAGTGCACGTGGCTGCTCGCCTGGTTCACGATAGCAAGGCCGATGGCATGTTCAGCGCGGGAAATACCGGCGCGGCGATGACGGCGGCCAAATTCATTCTTGGCACGCTTGAGTCGGTGGACCGTGTGGCGCTGGCCGCTCCATTCCCCAACGCCAGAGGCGGCGTTTCCGTGCTGCTGGACGTGGGGGCGAATGTGGATTCGCGTCCCGAGCATCTGGTGCAGTTTGCGGTGATGGGTGAAGTGTATTACCGCGCGACGTTCGGCAGCAGGCGGCCCCGTGTTGGTTTGCTTTCGGTCGGCGAAGAAGAGATCAAGGGCAACGTGCTGACCCGCGAAGTCTATACCTTGCTGAAGAAAAGTCCGGTCCATTTTGTAGGCAACGTCGAAGGGGGCGACCTTTTCTCGGGCAGCGTGGACGTGATTGTCTGCGATGGATTCGTGGGCAACATCGCCTTGAAGATTTGCGAAGGTTTGGCCGTTTCCATTTTCGATTTGCTGAAGAAGTCCTTGAAAAGCTCCATCCTTTCCCAAGTGGGAGCCAAGCTTTCGCAAGGGGCGTTCAAGGGGTTGAAGAAAAAGATTGATTATACGGAGTATGGTGGCGCGCCGCTTTTGGGGGCGCGCGGCGTCTGCGTGATTGGCCATGGACGTTCGAACGCCAACGCCGTGAAAAACGCCATCCGCGTGGCCGCGGGACTCGCCCGCGCGCGCATCAACGAAAGAATCGAACAGGAGCTCTCCGCCACTGCGGTTCCCGCGTGACGGTGGCAGAGAGGAAATCGGCCATGGGCAAAGTCGCATTTGTGTTTTCTGGACAAGCTTCGCAATACCCCGGCATGGGCAAGGAACTCGCGGAAAAGTATCCCGTTGCGAAATCCACTTTCGACGAAGCGGATAAGGTGCTCGGGTTTTCGATTTCCAAGATGTGCTTCGAAAGCTCGGAAGAAGAACTAAAGCTTACAGCGAATACGCAGCCGGCCATCCTGACTTGCTCTGTAGCGGTAGCCAGGGTTCTGGCGGAAAAAGGTTTGGAGCCGGATTTTGTCGCCGGCCACAGCCTCGGCGAATATTCCGCGCTGGTCTGCGCTGGTTCGCTGAAGTTTGCCGACGCGGTGCGGCTGGTGCGCAAGCGCGGCACCTCCATGCAGGACGCCGTTCCTCAAGGCGTGGGCGCCATGGCCGCGATCATGGGTTTGTCCCACGCGGTGGTGGCGGACGTGTGCAAGCGAGCCGCCAATGACGAGGTTTGCGCACCGGCGAATTTGAATTCGCCGGACCAGACGGTCATCTCCGGCCACGCTGGCGCGGTCAAGCGCGCGGTCGAACTGGCTTCGCAGGCGGGCGCCAAGCGCGCCGTGATCTTGCCGGTCTCGGCGCCATTTCATTCCGCGCTGATGGCGCCCATGCAGCAGAAACTCGAGCAGGATTTGCGGGCCACGGAGTTTGCGGATTTGCGCGTGCCGCTCGTTACCAACGTGGACGCGGACACCGTCACTACGGGCAGCGAAGCGCGCGAAGCGCTCATCCGCCAGGTTTCCATGCCGGTTCGCTGGGAAGAATCGGTGCGCCTGCTGATTGATGAAGGAGTGAACACCTTTGTGGAAGTGGGGCCGGGCCGCGTGCTGACGGGATTGCTGAGGCAAACCGAGCGATCCGCCGGAGCTCTGAACGTCGAGGACGAAAAGAGCCTGGTGGTCACGCTTGAGAAAATTGCTGCAGCGCGCTCCGACGCGGCGTGAGGCCAATGCAAAGTTTTAAGTGGTATGTCCTAAGTAAAAAACGGCAAAAAAGGCCTGTAAACAACAAGGACAATGGTTGTCGGGGGCAGAGTCTGAGCGAAAACCATGACTGCTCCCCTTTTCCAATTTCCTTCTGCTTTGTTTACATTAGAACTAAGAACTTATGACTTAGAACCTTTCTCCAGGTTCCAGCGCGAATGTTCAGCCTGAAAGACAAAGTAGCGCTCGTCACCGGCGCGTCGCAGGGCATCGGGCGCGACACCGCCATGGCGCTCGCGGAAGCCGGCGCCAAAGTCGCCGCCGCCGCGCGCAATGAAGAAAAGCTCGCCGCGCTCGTAAAAGAGATTGCCGGGAGGGGCGGGGAAGCTTTCGAGGTGAAGATGGACGTGGCCGATGCGGAGCAGATTAAGGCGGGATTTAAGGCCGTTCTCGATAAGTTCGGGCGCCTTGATATTTTGGTGAACAACGCGGCGATAACGCGGGACGGCCTAGCGATGCGCATGAAGGCGGACGATTGGGACGCAGTGATTCGCACGAACCTGACCGGCGCGCACCTTTGCATCCAGCAGGCGCTGCTTCCGATGATGCGCGCGCGCGCGGGCCGCATCATCAACATCGCTTCCGTAGTCGCGCAGATGGGGAACGCTGGCCAGGCGAATTATGTCGCCGCAAAAGCGGGGCTGATTGGCTTGACCAAAGCCATCGCCATGGAAATTGCTTCCCGCAACATCACCGTGAACGCTGTCGCACCGGGCTTCATTGCAACTCCTATGACCGACGTGCTTTCCGACCAAGTGAAAGAGGATTTGAAGACGCGCATACCGTTGGGACGCATGGGCTGCCCGCGCGACGTTGCGGCGGCTATTGTTTTTCTAGCCAGCGACGAGGCTGGCTACATCACCGGCCACGTCCTCGACGTCAACGGCGGCATGTATTTGGCTTGAACTTCAATGTATGGATTTCATGGCTGACTACACGCAAGCTTGGGAACGACACCGGCACCGTAGAAATCGATTCTTCTTCGTTGCTTTCTCGATTCTCCCTGCTTGGCTACTTCTTCGAGCGGTAGCCCTGGCGGGAAGCGGTTCGGCTCCAATTGGTTGTTCCACCAGGGATGGCTTTTGCCCCGCGATGGCACACTGCGGACTCGCGAAATAGGCCAGTTCGGACACCGAGCAAAGTTGACCTTGCAGGGAGCGCTGACTAGAATGGGCAGGTTATCCGGGGGCGTAATTTCAAGGTAAATCGGCTCGTAACCGCGGCGAGGGGCCGCGAATCGGATTCTAAGGGCTAAAACACTACGATTTTTCGCGCGGCTGTACTCCGCGCAAGCACGGCAGGCTCTTCAGCCTGGGATCAGCGGGCTAAAATAGCTACTTGCACTGACTCAACATCGCGGAGGAACGGATGGCTAGCGTAGAAGAACGCGTCAAGCAGATTATCGTCGAGCAGCTCGGCGTGGACGAAGCGGAAGTGACGCCCACCGCTTCGTTTGTGGACGATTTAGGAGCAGACTCCCTCGATCAGGTAGAATTGGTGATGGCGTTTGAGGAAGCCTTCGGCATCGAGGTGCCGGACGAGGACGCCGAAAAAATGACCACGGTAAAAGACGCCGTCGATTACATCGACAAACACGCCAAGGGTAAGTAACCACGAAACGAACACCTCAACAGGGAGTATCGGAACTTTGACTCGCCGGGTAGTTGTCACTGGTGTTGGACTGGTCTGCGCGCTGGGTATCGGCACGGAAGAAAGCTGGAGAAACCTTGTCGCCGGATGCAGCGGCATCGCGCCCATCACGCAGTTTGACACCAAAGGTTTCGACTGCACCTTTGCGGGCGAAGTCAAGAACTTCGACCCGCTCCGGTGGATCGAAAAAAAAGAACTCAAGAAAATGGCGCGGTTTATCCAGATCGCGCTGGCGAGCGCAGATTTTGCGGTAAAGTCCGCAAACTGGAAGCCCGAAGATTCGAATCTCGACGAAGTCGGCGTCTACGTTTCTTCCGGAATCGGCGGGTTCGACATCATCGAGCGCGAGCACTGGAAACTCGTTCAGGGCGGCCCCGGCAAGATTTCTCCCTTTTTCATTCCTTCGGCTATCGTAAATCTCGCTTCCGGCCAGATTTCCATTCGTTACGGCGCACGCGGGCCAAATTCCGCCACGGCCACGGCTTGTTCCGCGTCCGCGCATGCCATTGGCGATTCTTTCAAAATCATCGAACGCAATGCGGCGGAAATGATGATTTGCGGCGGCTCCGAAGCGACCATTACGCCCATGGGCATCGGCGGATTCGCGGCGATGAAAGCGCTTTCCACGCGCAATGACGACCCCGCGCATGCCAGCCGCCCCTGGGACGCTGGGCGCGATGGATTTGTCGTTGGCGAAGGCGCGGGAATTCTCATCCTGGAATCCCTCGAGCACGCGCAGAAGCGCAATGCAAATATTCTCGCGGAAATTGTCGGCTACGGCATGTCGGGCGACGCCTACCACATCACGCAGCCGGAAGAAAACGGCGAAGGCGCGTATCGCGTGATGATGGCAGCGATTAAGGACGCGAAGCTTTCGCCCAACGACATCGGCTACGTGAACGCACACGGCACTTCCACGCCCATCGGCGACGTCATCGAGACGCGCGCGCTGAAGCGTGTTTTCGGCGACCGCGCCAGAAAAGTTCCGGTGAGCTCCACGAAATCCATGACCGGACACTTGCTGGGCGGCGCGGGCGGCCTCGAAGCCGGCATCAGCGTGCTGGCGCTGCGCGATGAGATTTTGCCGCCTACGGTTAATCATGAGAATCCGGATCCAGAGTGCGATTTGGATTATGTGCCAAATCACGCGCGCAAAGCGTCAGTCGAATACGCGCTTTCGAATTCCTTCGGTTTTGGCGGCACCAACGCCGCGCTCATTTTCCGGCGCTGGTCCGGCAAGTAGAGGAGTTTTCTTTTTAGCCGCGCTCCCGGGGTTCCTCGCACCCATGGAATTGGGAGATTCCGAAAGGAAGCATCCTCGTGAACATCATCGTGTGCATCAAGCAGGTTCCCGCGAAGGACGCGCCGCTAGCCATCGCGGGAAACTGGATCAAGGAATCCGACATCGGCTTTGAAATGAACGAGCCGGACAGCTACGCGCTCGAAGAAGCATTGCGCCTGAAGGAAAAGCATGGCGGCGAAGTTGTCGCGCTCTCGATGGGCCCGGAACGCGTGAAGCAAACCATCAAAGAAGCGCTGGCTAAAGGCGCAGACCGCGGCATGCACATTGCCGACGACAAATTCGCGCAGCTCGATCCGCTGGGTTCGGCGAAAGCTCTCGCCGCCGCCATTCAAAAGGAAAAGGCCGATCTCGTCCTCACCGGACTTCAGAGCGAGGACCACGGCTTCGGCCAGACCGGCGTGCTTCTGGCAGCCCTGCTCGACCGTCCCCACGCCACCATCATCATGCAAATCGAAGTGCTGGACGGAAAGATGAAGCTCAAGCGCGAGCTTGAGGCCGGCTGGTTTCAATGGATGGAATGCCCGTTGCCCGCCGTGCTCACCATTCAATCCGGCATCAGCAAAGTTCGCTACGCCACCCTGAAGGGCATCATGGCCGCGAAGAAAAAAGAAATCGCCACGGTCTCCCGTGAATCGCTGGGCGTTTCCCATGATCCAACGCAGAAAATCGAAAAAATCTACGTGCCCACAAAGACGAAGAAGACAGAGTTTTTAACCGGCGCGCCGAAAGAAGTGGCCACGAAATTGGTCGAGAAACTCAAGTTTGAGGCGCGGGTGATCTGGTCATGAGAATCCTCGTCATCACCGAGCAGCGCCAAGGCAAATGGAACAATGCAAGTTTCGAAACGCTCGCCGCCGCGCAACAAATCGCCAAAGACACTGCGAGCACGGTAAGCGCGCTGGTCATCGGCAAAGGCGTTTCTTTGTTTGCCGGCGAACTCGTCGTAAAAAACGTCGCCGAAGTTCTGCGCGTCGAACACGATCTTCTCGAAGTCTATACACCGGACGGGTACTGCATCGCTCTCAAACAGGCCATCGAATCCATCAAACCCGATCTCGTCTTATTTCCGCACACTTACCAGGTTCGCGACTTCGCGCCCAAGCTCGCTGCCATGCTCGGTAAAGGCATGATTGGCGACTGCATCGGCTATCGCCATGAAGGCGGCAAACTGGTCTTCGTGCGCCAGATGTTCCAGGGCAAGACCGCTGCCGACGTCACCTTCACCGGCTCCGCGCCGTGGTTCGCCTCGTTTCAGTCCGGGGCCTTTCGAGCGGACCTGCTTGCCGCGCATGCTTCCGGCAAAGCTCCTGTGAATGCCGTCAGCGTTACCTTAAGCGCAGCGCAAATTCGGACGAAGCCGCTGGAGCTTTTCAAGGAAGCCAAATCCGCGGTCGACCTCACCCAGGCGCCACTCATTGTTGCCATCGGCCGCGGCATCAAAGCTCCCGAAAACATTCCGCAAGCGGAAGCGCTTGCGAAAGCTCTTGGCGCGGAAATTGCCGCGTCGCGCCCCATTTGCGATGAAGGCTGGCTTCCCATGGAGCGCCAGATTGGCAGCTCCGGCCAAACCGTCGCGCCAAAACTCTATCTCGCGCTTGGCATCAGCGGGGCCATTCAGCATGTTGTGGGCATGAAGGGCGCGCGCACCATCGTCGCCATCAACAAAGATTCGAATGCGCCCATTTTCGAAATCGCCGATTACGGCGTCGTTGGCGATATTTTCGAAATCATGCCCGCCCTCACCGAAGCTTTGGAAAAAGCCAAGTAAACTCAAGTCCGCAGAACTCTTAACAGCTTTTCCTTCAATCCGGCAGTGCGCGAAGCGACAATTTGGCTCTGTTCTTGAAGACTGCTCGCATTCATCATCACGCACCGAAACGAAGGAGAATCCTAATGGCCAATGTGGAAAGCTTCCCGTACGAAACGCGCCTCAACCTCCTTTGCCAGCCTCTGGAAGTGATCGACGAACGAGCGCTCGCCGATGCTTGCACCTACAAGTGGTACAACCAAACGCTCTGTCAGGTGAACGGCTCCGTCGTTCGCCTTGGCGTTGTGCAGGGCGAATATCACTGGCACAAACATGCTGACGATGACGAATTTTTCTACGTTGTCGAAGGCAAGCTGCTGATCGATCTTGAAAGCCGTACGATGGAACTAGGTCCTCGGCAGGGCGCCGTTGTTCCCAAAGGCGTGCTGCATCGCACGCGCGCTCCGCAACGCACTGTGATGCTCATGGTCGAGAACGCCGGCATCATCCCCACCGGGGACTGAAAACGGCGTGTCATCCGACAATACATAGAGCAGTAGCGGATTTCCACTCTGGTAAAATGTTGCGGTGACAGTTCAACGCGAACAACTCGAAGCTGATGTCCTCATTGTAGGGGCCGGCCCTGCCGGCCTTTCCTGCGCTCTGCATCTCGCCAGTCTCATCAGCAAGCACAACGGCTCCGGCGCAAAGCCCGAACTTTCCGCCGAAAACATCTACGTCCTCGAAAAGGGCCGGGAAATCGGCGCGCACCAGCTTTCCGGCGCCATCATGAACCCGAAAGCCCTTGCGGAACTCGTTCCGGACTTCCAAAAATCTGCGCCCCTCGATACTCCAGTAACTGATTCTGCCGCTCTCCTGTTTACAAGAAATTCGTCCTTCCGTTTCCCCATCACTCCGCCGCCGTTTCAGAACAAAGGAAACTACGTCATCTCTCTCGGCGGAATCACGAAATGGCTCGGCGGACTTGTGGAAGCTGCGGGCGTCAACGTCTTCACGGAATTTGGCGGGGCCGAACTCATTTATCAAGGCGATGGAATCGCCGGCGTCATTACCGAAGACAAAGGCCTCGACAAAAACGGCAAGCCCAAGGACAATTTCACACCAGGCTACGAACTTCGCGCCAAAGTGACCGTCCTCGCCGAAGGCACGCGCGGCTCGCTTACCAAAAAACTCGTCGCCACCAAAAAGCTCGACAACATCAATCCGCAAAGCTACGGCATTGGCATCAAGGAACTCTGGGACGTTCAGCCCGGCCGCATTGAGCCCGGCCACGTCGCGCACACGCTTGGCTGGCCCTTTCCTACCAGCATGTACGGCGGGGGCTGGATTTACGGTCTTTCGAACAATCGCGTCTCCATAGGCCTCGTTATCGCTCTTGAATATGCCGACCCGCTGTTCGATCCACACGCCGCCTTTCAAACCTGGAAAACGCATCCGTTTCTGAAAAAACTTCTCGAAGGCGGCAAGCTTGTTCGCTACGGTGCGAAGTCGCTGCCTTACGGCGGCTGGTACGCTATGCCGCGCACTTATGTAGACGGTGGCCTCATTATCGGCGATTCCGGCAGCTTTCTTGACTCGCAGCGGCTCAAGGGCATTCATCTGGCGATGAAAAGCGGCATGCTCGCCGCCGAAACGATTTTCGAAGCGCTGCAATCCGGCGACAGCTCCTCGAAAACGTTGGGCGCTTTTCCGAAAAAAGTCGAGCAAAGCTACATCAAGAAAGAACTTTGGCAGGTTCGCAATTTCCACCAATCCTTTTCACGCGGGATGCTTCGCGGATTTTTTCACACCGCGTTTCAGCAAATTACCGGCGGCCGCGGCCTTATCAATCCCCTGCGCGCGCACCCCGGCCATGAAGCCTACAAAAAAATCAACGGCCGCTCCGCGCCCCAGCGCTTCACGGGCGATGGCAAACTCACCTTCGATCGCCTCACCGACGTCTACCATTCGGGAACGCGCCACGAAGAGGATCAGCCTTGTCATCTTCATGTTGCCGACACCAACATCTGTTCGACGAATTGCGTCGTCGAATACGGCAATCCCTGCCAGTATTTTTGTCCTGCGGCCGTCTATGAAATAGTGAAGGAAACCGGCGGCGCGCCGAAGCTGAAAATCAACGCTTCGAATTGCGTGCACTGCAAAACCTGCGACATCGCCGACCCTTACCAGATTATTGACTGGGTGGTTCCCGAAGGCGGGGGCGGCCCCAACTACGAAGGCATGTGACGATTCGACGGAGAATGGTCATGCATCCAAGAATGATTTCAGGGATTCTTACGACCCGCGCGTCCAAAGTTTGCGGACGAAATGCACCATGCGATCCATCACAGAATCTTTGGCCTGCGCGGCGGGTTTCGGCGGACTGCCAGCGGGGCGCGGCGATGTCGGCGCCGGCGCGGCCGCCGGGGGAGAGGAAAGCGGCAACTCTCCTTCCACACGCCCTTGGAAAATGAGCGTGGGCCGCACGCGAACGCGCCGAACGACCGTGATCTTACTCATATCCACTTCCGGTTGGACTTCGGCGTTTGCGTTGTAGATTAGCGGCGGCACATTGAATTGATAGATCGGTCCGTCCTTGGGAGCCGGTTTTTCGAGCGGCAGAGCCGCAATAGTCGTACCGGACCCCAAAGGTCTCGCCTGGGCTTCTTCGGAAGGCGGTGGCGGCGCGCTCAACTCCAATCGTGGAGGAGGAAGGTATTTCGTGAGCTGAGGATCGCACGTGCACCGGTCGCCGCCTCCGCGCAAACCGTCCAATTGACCGTTGAGCAGCAGTACGTCGCTCGATTGCGGGACGACGATGTTCTGGCTCGTCAGCTGCTGCTCCAGCCGAACTGCCCCGCGGTACGCGCGGACGCACATCGCGCCGGTGGAGTCAAAACCAACCAGCGTATCCTGCGGCCCGTCGCCAATCGCAATGGGTTGAATCTGAAGAAGCGGCGTGTAGATGGTCACTGCGGGTCCGTGCTCGATGGACAGGTGGATCGTACCGGTATCCAGAGCAAAAGTGAGCAAGTTGCCGGACTTGAGAACAGAAAAGTGTGCGGGACCACAAATGCTGATGGTGCCGCCTTCGGTTAAATCCAGGCGAGCAGTCCCGGATTTGACCAGCACGTCGCTGCCGCTGCGCAGAACGGTTCTCGGAAAGCCACGAACGACTTCCATGCGCAGGGGGCCGGTAACGGCGACGGCCGCGCCATCAATAGTTCCAACCGAGTCGGTGACCGGCTCATCGGAGCGAACGGTCCTTGTTGTGAGAACGGCGGTAGCAGCTAAAACCGTCACGCTCGTCAGCAGCCAAGCGGCGCGCCGCATCACTCTCAGAGGGATGGATGGAAGCTGCACGTAGCCGAACTCCCGAAACAATGGCCGGGCTCTCACCTATACTATACTTCGGCGAGATTGCCGCTGCATCAGCTATGACGACGAATCGCGGCGCAAAAAGTTCATGCCTCGACGCAATACCATTCTAAAGCCCGTGAATCAGCCCGCAGCGGAAGCGGTGAGCGTGCATTACGACACGCGGCTCTCGCCATTGCCGTGGACCCGGCGCATCCAGATTCCTTTCATTGCCGCTGCGGTTTACAGCATTATTCGAACGCTGGGACCGACGCTGCGCTACGAAGTGCTTGGCTGGCATCGCGCGGAGAGAGTTCACGCTTCGGGCAAGCGCATCATTTGGGCGTTCTGGCACCGCATAATTCTTCCGATTGTCTGGTGGCACCGCCATCACGGCGTGGTCGTGATGAACACCACGGCATTTGACGGGCAGTGGACCCGCAAAGTCATAGAGTGGCTGGGGTTCGGCACGGCGCAGGGAAGTTCCTCGCGCGGCGGATTGCGCGGCCTCGCCGTGATGGCCAAGCGCCTCGAAGAAGGATTGGATTGCGCGTTTACGATTGATGGGCCGCGAGGGCCTCGTTATGTCGCAAAGCCGGGGCCGGTGATGCTGGCACGAAAGAGCGGCTGCCCGATTATAGTGTTCCACATCGGCGTGGACCGCGGAAAAACCCTCAGGAAGACCTGGGATCATTTTCTCTTGCCAATGCCCTTCGCGCGCGCCGTGATCTTGTTTGCTCCGCCGATTTATGTGCCTGCCGAAGCCAATGCGGAAGTGATGGAAGCCAAGCATGCGGAAATGCAGCGTGAACTCGAGCGCGTCCGGGACATTGCCGAAGGCTGGTTTCTCTTGAGCCAGGACGCCCGCGAAAAACGCCGCGCCGAATTCAGCGAGAAATGAAAATAGAAAATGGAGTCTTCAGCCGGCTCCCTCAAAGAGAAGCTAGCGGCTCAGAATCTCAGGCTCAAGTTTCTCCCACGCCACGAATATCGATTTTCCATTTTCGAGTTCCCTCAGTTGCCGTCGCGCTCGCCGAGCTTTACCGGGATATCCATTTTCTTTCCGCCGCGATACAAAGTTACGTTGACGGTATCGCCGGGACGGTGGTGATTCAGAATCGAATTAATGTCGAACTGGTTGGCCACTTTCTGGCCGTCAAGCGCTACAATTACGTCGCCGCCGATATAGAGCCGCCGCATGCCCGCTAGGACCGTGCGATCGCCGCCGCGGATTCCCGCCGCAGCGGCGGGCCCGTCTTTCGTCACAATCTCGACCAGCAAACCTTCCTGAACTGGCAAATCCAGGGCTTCCGCAAGTCCCGCCTCGAGCGCATACGTTTGCACGCCCAGGAACGCGCGATGCACGCGGCCGGAAGTGATGAGGTCGTTGGCGATGTTCTTCGCCGTGTTAATGGGAATAGCGAAGCCGATGCCCGCGGTGGTTCCCGTCGGCGTGTAAATCGCGGTATTGATGCCAATCACCTCTCCGCGCGTATCAATCAGCGGACCGCCCGAATTGCCCCGATTGATGGCCGCGTCGGTCTGAATGGCTTCTTCAATGGCCGTTGTCTGGCTCGTCTGCACCGTGCGGCCAAGGGCGCTCACCACGCCGGTGGTAAGCGTGGACTGAAATCCAAACGGATTGCCAATGGCGAGAACTTTTTGTCCCACCTGAATCGCGCGCGAATCGCCAAGCTTTAAAACCGTGAGCTGCTTTCCCTTAGGCTCGATTTTTACTAACGCGACGTCGTTGCGCTGGTCCGCGCCAATGTATTTCGCGGGATAACGGGATTGGTCGCCAAGGACAACTTCGATGGACTGCGCGCCTTCAACGACGTGGTAATTGGTAAGGATGTAGCCGCGAGGATCGATGATGAAACCGGAGCCGGCGCCCTCGACAGGAACGGGGTCCATGAAGAAATCGTATTCGGTCGCCTTGGTAAGGATGTTGGCCACAGCCGGTGACGCCTGGCGGTAAATCCGCACATTGATGACTTCGTCTTCGGTCAATCCTGCGTCGCGCTCGGAGGCGTTGAAGATAGCGCCGCCGCGTGGCACGGCCTCGACGCTAGTGGGTTGCCGCGGACCGAAGCGGGCACCGGCCCAGAAAGCTCCGAGAATCAGCACCAGCGCGGCAAGCAGGACGCGCGCGCGATTCGATGTATTGACTAAACTCATAGGCTTTTATCCCTTCTGTTCCACTCGATGTCCCTAGTATAGGCAAATTGCGAAAACTGGTCACCGCGCGGCTTTGTTGCGAAAGAGTTTGGCTGCCAGCGCTGCGACCTGTTGGCGCGTTTGCTCAAGCGCGCCGGAACAGTCTATCTTTTCGGTGGCGAGACGCAGTTTTTCTTCCACTGGCATTTGCGCGGCGATGCGGCGGCGCGCTTCGTCCTCACTGAGTCCGCGCGCGGTGAGGCGCTCGAGCTGCTGCTCAGGAGTGCACCACGCAACGACCAGTCCGTCGAGATGCTTGCGAATGCCGGACTCGATCAGCAGTGCTGCCTCCACGAATGCGGCGTCGCACGTGCCATTGCGCCCCCATTCATCGAACTGGCGGAAGACTTCTTTCGCGACGCGCGGATGGACGATGGCATTGAGGCGATCGAGCTTGGCGCGATCGGCAAAAACCAGCGCGCCGAGTCTGGCGCGATCCACCCGGCCCTGACCGTCGGTGATCGCCGGCCCGAATTCGCGAACAACCTCTTCGCAAGCGGGCTGGCCCGGTTCGATGAGCTTGTGCGCGAGTGAGTCGGCGTCCAGAACCGAAAAGCCCAGTTCGCGGAGCATGGCCGCAACGGCGCTCTTGCCGCTGGCGATGCCGCCGGTCAATCCGAGTCGGAGCATTTGTGGCTCACCGGGCCGTGGCGGTTGATTGTGTCGGGGAAATCCTAAGGGAAGCGCGGCGAAGACGCGCGGCCTTGACGGTGTTGCTCATCAACATGGTGATGGTCATGGGGCCGACGCCGCCGGGGACAGGAGTCAGCGCACCGGCGGTGTTGACGGCGTCGGGATGAACGTCGCCGACAAGGACGGAGCCTTTGGCGCGGAATTTTTCGAGGCGGGCAGGGAAGTTGTGAAGGAGGCGTTCGGCCTCGGCGGCATCCTTGATGGTGTTGGTCCCGACGTCAATGACGGCGGCGCCGGGCTTGATCCAATCCGATTGTAGGAAGCCCGCTTTGCCCATGGCGGCGACAACGATGTCGGCGCGGCGGACGATTTCGGGAAGATCGCGCGTTTTGGAGTGGCAGATAGTAACGGTGGCGTTCGCGTGCATGAGCAGGAGGGCCATGGGCTTACCAACAATGTCGCTGCGGCCGAGCACCACGGCGTTCGCGCCCTCAATGAGTATGCCGCTGCGGCGAAGAATTTCCAGGCAACCCGCGGGAGTACAGGCAACCAGGCCGGGACGCCCGCTCGCGAGGCGGCCGAGATTAACGGGATGGAAACCGTCCACGTCCTTGGCGGGATCGACGGCTTCGAGGATGCGCTTGGTGTCCACCTGCGGAGGAAGAGGAAGTTGGACAAGAATGCCGTCCACATTGTTATCGCGATTCAAATCCTCAACAACGGCGAGAAGTTCCAGCGTGGTAACCGTCGCCGGAGGCGTGAGAAGGGCGCTCGCGAGGTCCACCTGTTCGCAGGCGGCGATCTTGCTCTTCACGTAGAGCTGAGAGGCTGGATTTTCGCCCACAAGCACGGCGGCAAGACCTGGGCGGATGCCCGCGGCAGTAAGCAGGCGAACTTCGTCCTTCAATTCGGCGAGGATTTCATCGCGGATTTTCTGGCCGTCGAGAATGCGTGCGGTCATGCGGCGCTCGCTTTCGTGCAGCGAAAGAGCATCATAGCACACACTAAAAACGTGGCTCGTGTCTTGCCCAACGGGGGGCAACGGGGGGGCGGCGGCTTTCGATCATTGACGGACCGCAACAGCACGGCATAGGATGGCGAACCAAGCGCCTCGACGCCACGGGTGGTTGTTCCGGCCCTGTTTCCAATGGCCTGGATATCTTTGATGTGAGTCCCGCTGGAAAGCGTTTCCTGATCCGTTACAAACCGGGACACCCAGTCCAGATTAACGTGGTCTTGAATTGGAGCGAGCAGTTGCGTCACCTGGCCGCTTCGGGCAAAAACTGAGTGGCTGGCCGAAGGGCTTTTGCGCCTTTTCGGTAGGGCGGCGCATCTATGAATGGCGGGCGTCGGCGGGAACCAGGTCACCAAGAAAATAGAGATCGCTGAGGCGAGGGAGGAATTTATGGCGGCACCAAGCGCAGGCACAAAGATAGTTTTGCAGGTAGGTGAAGAATTGCGCATTCGAAACAATGGCGACATCGTCGTGGACAACCCCGAGTTGGAACTGGAAGGGGAAGACCGCGCCGCGGACGCGGTGCTGCTGTATCGCTTTGACGCGCAAGCCGGAGAACACATTTTGCGGCTGCTGGACCCCGTGGCGGATCACAAGCACGTCAAGGTGCACCGACGCGACGATTGAGCGTCGAGCGCCAGCAGGGCGACGAAGTTTTCCTTAGCCGGTTCCTCGGTACGGCCGGCCAATAGGATCCGCGCGATTGGCAGTCGCACAAACAAATCGTCGAAACGCCCAAGCGCCCAAGCGCTTGTAGGACGCACGTAGGAACAGTCGCACGAGTCTTGTAGGAGAAATTTAGCTGTACTTCAGAACAGCTAGTCGCGAGGCCATCTGTGTGCGACATTGAATGCTCCAAGGGGGGAGTCATGGACGACACGATTGACTTTGACTTGACCATGCCGGTACCGGCGGCGGAAAAGCAGGATAGGCTCAGGGAAGACTGCAAGAAAATCGCCGATCTTTTTGAAGCCAGTGCAAGCGACATGTTCGAAAGCCAGGACGGACTGGTCTTTCACCTGGAATTTGATGACGCCACGAAATTCGGGAAATTCGCCGAATATTTGAGAACGCACGGTTTGCTGCGGGTGGATCGTGTTCAGACGAAAAGCGATAAAGTGCACTGAAGCCCGCTACTAGGCTTTGTCTGGTCAAGTCTGGTCCTGAAAATCGGCACCGCGCAAAATCACTCGTTCCGCAGACAATCGTTTCTCCTTGACTAGAAGCCTTGGTCTCTTTCGCGCTGTCAGCAAAAGAGATCAAGGCTTTTTTGTTGCGGTTCGATCGACAAAAACGCGATGGGCAAGAAATTGGCGGAGGCGCGAGGCCAGTTCGTCGCGGACGCGGCAAAACGCGGCGAGTTTTTCTTCGTGGGAACCACTGGCGTTGCCAGGATCCCAGATGCTCCAGTGGATGCGCTCCGCGCCCGGAAAAACGGGGCATTCTTCCGCGGCGGAATCGCAAACGGTGATGACCGTGTCGAAGCGCTGGCCATCGAACTCGGCGACGGACTTGGAGCGGTGCGCGGAGATGTCGATGCCGATTTTCCCCATGGCCTCGATAGCGAGCGGGCTGACGTAGCCGTTGGGCTGGCTGCCGGCGCTGTGCACTTCGAAAGCGCTGCCGCCAAGACCCCGCAAAAGCCCTTCCGCCATTTGGCTGCGCACGCAATTGCCGGTGCATAAAATGAGAACGCGATGGGCCATAACCTGATTTTTATTATGCGCAGCCGGGCAAACAAGGGACAGTTAAAAATGCATATCCCCAAAAACTCAAGCGCAGCAGGTTGGCGAGCAGCAGGCCGATTTCGCTGCGGGCTTCACCGCGCGGACGAAAGCGCTAATGAACTTGCCCTCGACCTCGGGGCCGACACTTTCCGGGTCGAGTCCGGCGGCTTCGAGAAATTCGCAGGCTTCTTCGACTTTGTAAACGCGAGTGGGCTCGACCTCGACGGATTCGAATCCCGCGCGCGCCAGCTTTTGGCGATATTCGTTTTCCTCCAGCGCGCCCGCGATGCAGCCGACCCAGAGTTCCATGCCTTTGCGAATGTCCGCAGGAACGTCTCCGCGAAGGACAACATCGGAAACCGCGAATCGTCCGCCCGGCTTCAGAACGCGAAACGCTTCGCTAATCACGCGGTCCTTATCTCCCGAAAGATTGATGACGCAGTTGGAGATGATGACGTCGACGGAATTATCGGGGAGAGGAACATTTTCGATGGCTCCTTTGAGGAATTCTACGTTTTCGGCGCCGGCTTTTTTCTGATTTTCGCGGGCCAGCGCGAGCATTTCGTCCGTCATGTCAAGCCCATAAGCTTTACCGGTGGGCCCGACTCGCTTGGCGGAAAGGATGACGTCAATGCCGCCGCCGGAGCCGAGATCGAGAACGGTCTCGCCAGGCTGCAATTTCACGAGGGCGGTCGGATTGCCGCACCCCAGTGAGGCGGCCACGGCCTTTTCGGGCAAGGCGGCTTTTTCCGCGTCGCTGTACAAGTCCTTGGTGATCGGATCGCAGCCGCTCAGTTCCGCGCCGGCGCCGCAACAAGCGGTGCCGCCGGTTGCAGCCCGCTTGGCTGCTTCACCGTATTTTTGCTTCACTGCGTCCTGGATGTTGGATTCGCCCATGGGATTCCCCACCTCACTTCGAGATTTGAACGACGGATTCGGCAGGCACAGCGCGCGAGCGGGTGCAGCATTCCTCGTACAGGAAACTCAAAACTTCGCGCAAGGCGTCAGTGTCCGCGGAATACCAGAGATACGTGCTCTCGCGGCGCACGTTGACGAGGCCGACTTGCTTCAGCTTTTCAAGGTGGTGCGAAAGCGTGGAGGCAGGAATGCCCAGCTCTTCCTGAATTTCGCCGGCGACCATGCCCGTGGGGTGGGCGGCCAGGAGAAGGCGGAGAATTTGCAAACGCGGCTCCGCGCCCAGGGCAGAGAAGCGGTCGGCCGCGCGGGTAACCAGGAGCGGATCGGGCCTTCGCATATTTCCATGTTTGCAGAAATATGGAAGAATGTCAAGAACTCTTTCGCCCCCATCGCCCCCAACTCATTTCGTCCCCATCGCATCCTAAGCCAAGGGGGTGCCCAAGCTCTGAAAACGCGCGAGCTTCCTGGAAACGCCCTGCAATTCGCTTTTGACCCAGTTTCAGCCGCATGGGATACTTTTAGATTCTGGGACAACCATGAAACTTCAACGGATAACCACTCTTGCATGCACTTTGGGCTTCGTCGGCTTGCCCGGCTGGGCGCAGACCACGGAGAACCCTCCCGCCAAGTCACAGGGCCAGGCTCTCGTCGCGCCAAAAGATCCCTTCGCTGAACCCAAGGCGGTTGGCGCGGAGAAAGATTCCGCGCGTGCCGAGGCCTATTACAACTACACGATGGGCCACATTTACGAGCAGCAGTATGAAGCCACGAGCAACGCGGACTACGCTACGAAAGCCATCGAAGCCTACAAAAAGGCTTATGCGCTGGACCCAAGATCCCCGGTAATTGGCGAACGCCTCGCGGAAATGTATTGGAAGGCGCAGCGCACCAGGGAAGCGGAGAGCGAAGCGAAAGACATTCTCCGGCGCGATCCCAACGATGTGCAGTCGCGCCGGCTGCTGGGAAGAATTTATCTGCGAAGCCTGGGTGACGTGAACGCCGGGAGCGGACAATCCGAGACGGCGAACAAAGCCATTGAACAATTCCGTGAAATCAACCGGCTCGACGCTTCCGACACGGAATCCGCGCTGTGGCTGGCGCGCCTTTACCGGCTGAAGAACGAGCATGACAAGAGCGAACAGGTCTTGCGGGGCATCCTGAAGACTGATCCGGACAACGAGCAGGCGGTGGAGCAACTGACGCAACTCTTGATGGATGAAGGCAAGTCCGAGGAAGCCGTGAAGCTTCTCGAAGGGATTACCGACCACTCGCCGTCGCCGGTGTTGCTGGACCTGCTTGGCGATGCCTACACGCAGGCGCACGAATTACCGAAAGCAGAAACCGCTTACCGCAAAGCCGCGGAAATGGATCCCTCCGAACTGAGCCATCAGCGCGGGTTGGGGCAGACGCTCTATTCCGAGGAGAAATATTCCGAAGCGCTGAAGGTGTACCGGAAATTGTCGGACTTGATGCCTGACGATTCCGATGTGTATCTGAGGATGGCGCAGATTTACCGGGAACTGCATCAACTCGACAAAGCCGAAGAGAACCTCGTGAAAGCGCGCCAGTACGCGCCCGGCAGCCTCGAGGTCATGTACAACGAGGGCATGCTGTACGAATCGCAAGGACGTTACGACGATGCGATTCGTGTGCTGACGGATGCGGTAACCGGGATCAAGGGGCAAGCACCGGCGATGCCCTCGCGGCGGCGGTCGCTTTCGGTTTTGTACCTGCAACTCGGCCAGCTTTACCGCGAAGTGCAGAATTATCAGGCGGCCATTTACACGTTTGAAGAGCTGGGGCATTTGGGCGACGAAGAAGACCGGCGCGCGCGCATGATGATCATGGATACCTACCGCGCGGCCAAGGATTTGCCGCGGGCGCTGCAGACCGGCAAAGAAGCCATGGCCAAATATCCAGCGGACCCAGGAATTCGCACCAGCTATGCGCTGCTGCTTGGCGAAAACGAACAGACCGACGAGGCCGTCAAACTCCTTCGCGCGCAGTTGCGCGGGGATACCAGCGACCGCGACACTTACCTGAACATCGCACAAGTTTACGAACGCGGGCGCCGCTACCAGGAAGCCGAGGAATCTGCCCGCGCCGCAGAGGTGCTGCCCGGCCAGCCGCGCGACAATGAAATGGTGTGGTTCCTCCTCGGCGCCATCTATGAGCGGCAGAAGTTCTATGACAAGGCCGAGGAAGAGTTCAAGAAGGTGCTGGCCGTGAATCCCAAGAACGCGCCGGTGCTGAATTACTACGGCTACATGCTGGGGGACCTGGGAATCCGCCTGGACGAAGCGCGGGCGTTGGTTGAGCGGGCGCTGAAGGAAGAGCCTTACAACGGCGGCTACCTGGACAGTCTGGGCTGGATTTATTTTAAGCAGAATCGGACAGCGGACGCGGAAGCCACGCTGCGCAAAGCCCTTGCGCGGGAGAGCCACGACCCAACGATTCACTCGCACATGGGTGATGTGTACGCCAAGCGCGGCCGCACCGACCTAGCTGCCTCGGAATGGGAGAAGTCCTTGGCGGAATGGCGCAGGTCGCTTCCGGCGGACGTCGAAAACGACAAAGTCGCGGAACTCGAAAAGAAGCTTTCGCAATCGAAACATCGCGTGGCGCAGAAGGCCACGGCCACGGACGACAAGCCTTAATCTACGAATGACCGAAGTTCGCATCCCAGCTTTCGCGAAAGTCAATCTGCGCCTGGACATCTTGGGCAAGCGGCCGGATGGCTATCACGAACTGCGCACGATTTTTCAAACGCTTTCCTTGCACGACGAAATCCGGCTGCGAACCTCGCGCGGGCCGGGAATCACGCTAACCATTCAAGGAAACGCCTCGCTCACCGTGGAGCCCGTGCAGAAAAATCTGGTGTATCGCGCCGTAGAAGCCGTAAAAGGAAAACTGAAAATCGGTGGCGGTGTCGAAATCGAGCTAAAGAAAAGGATTCCCGCAGGAGGCGGACTGGGCGGAGGCTCGAGCGACGCTGCAGCAGCGATGCTGGGCTACCTGCAACTGACCAGGAAGAAGTTGCCGACGGCTGACATGCTGGAAATAGCCGCCTCGCTCGGCGCGGACGTGCCGTTTTTCCTATGTGGCGGCCGCGCGCTCGGGGTGAACCGTGGCGACGAAATCTATCCCTTACAAGACATGCCGAAAATGCATGTTCTCGTGGTGGTTCCGCGGGGAATCCGCGTGCTCACGCCGGAGGCCTTTCGCTGGGCCAGCGCCAAGCCTCTCGGTTTGACAAAATCTCTGGTAAACTCTAAACTCTTAAGGTTCTGTGCTCTATCTTGGAGCGCGCAGGAAAACGGCCTTTCTAACGATTTTGAGAGACCGGTTTTCCGGCGCCATCCCCGGCTTGAACAAATCAAGCGGGGCTTGCTCCAAAAAGGAGCGACAGAAGCCTCGCTGGCTGGTAGCGGTTCGGCGGTGTTTGGAATTTTCCCGAGCCCAGCGATGGCGCGCCGAGCCGCTGTTGGGTTTCCGCACGACCAGACCTTCGTTTGCGAGACTCTCTCGCGCGACAGGTACGCTCGTAGGATGCGCATCGCCGGGTGAAGCCGGGTGTGTGTGCGCAGGGGAATCAACCTTCAGCGTCTCCAACAGTAGTAGTCCGTCAACAGTCAGCGGTGAAGCATTCCGGGATCGCTTTTTCGCTTGGAATGTTTTAGTCTGCGCGTCTCGGCCGGAAGCCGAAACGAGGGAAGCTGCAAAGACTCAGACGTGCAGGAGAACCCGCGCGGTGAACGACGACCGATTCAAGATTTTCTCGGGGACGGCCAACCCCGTGCTCGCGGAGAGCATTTGCGGCCACTTGAACGTTTCTCTGGGCAAAGCGCTGCTGGGGCGGTTCAGTGACGGCGAGATTTATTTCCAGATTCTGGAAAACGTCCGCGGTGCGGACGTCTTTGTCGTGCAGCCGTGCCATCACCCGGTGGACAACCACCTGCTCGAGCTTTTGCTGATGATTGACGCGTTCAAGCGCGCTTCGGCGTGGCGCATTACCGCGGTGCTGCCGTATTACTGCTACGCGCGGCAGGACCGTAAGGATAAGCCGCGCGTCCCGATTTCTGCGAAGCTCGTGGCGGACTTGCTGGAAACGGCGGGTGCGAGCCGTGCGCTTACGCTGGATTTGCACGCGCCGCAGATTCAGGGCTATTTCGATGTGCCCGTGGATCATTTGTATGCATCGCCGGTGCTGGTCGAATACTTCCGGCACCTGAAGCTGCCGAATCTGACGGTGGTCGCACCGGACGCCGGCGGCGTCGAACGCGCGCGCTTTTTTGCCAAGAAGTTGGATGCGCCGTTGGCCATTGTCGACAAACGGCGCGTGGATGTGGACGTGAGCGAAGTGATGCACCTGATCGGCGATGTGCGCGGCCGCAGCGCGCTGGTGGTGGACGACATCATTGACACCGCCGGAACGCTGGTAAAAACAGCCGACGCTTTGCTGCGCGAAGGTGCCACGCAAGTCTACGCCGCTTGCACCCACGCGGTGCTTTCCGGTCCTGCGGCGGAGAGGCTCCAGAAATCTAAGATTTGCGAGGTTGTGGCTACCGATTCGGTGCCCTTGAACGAAGCCGCAAAGAAGATGGGGAAGATCAAAGTTCTAAGCGTCGCGGACCTGCTGGCCCGCGGGATTCGCTCGATTCACGAAGAGACTTCGATCAGCGAGCTGTTTATTTAAGGTGGGCTAGGTTTTCACCAGTCACGGCGAAAGGTCTTGAAAAAAGAACCAAGAGTTAAGAAGGGAAGAAGGCCATGGCAACCAAGGCACAGAATACCGAGCAGATTGTAGTGGAAAGCGCGCCCCGAGCGACTCGGGGCAAGAACGAAGCGCGGCGGCTCCGCCAGACCGGCAAAGTCCCGGCAGTCTTGTATGGCGGCAAGGGAGGACCGGTCACCTTGGCGGTGAATGCCAAGCAGGTCGGTGCCATTCTGCGCTCGGCCACCGGGCATAACACGCTTTTCCAAGTCACCGTGAGCGGCAAGCCGGAACCGGCCATTGTGAAGGATTGGCTGGTTGATCCGGCCACCGGAAAGCTCTTGCACGTAGACCTCATGCGCGTGGCCATGGATGTGCGCATGAAGGTGAAAGTGCCGGTGCACACTTTCGGCGAGCCTGCCGGGGTGAAAGTGCAAGGTGGCGTCTTCGAGGTGGTCACTCGCGAAGTGGAAGTAGAATGCTTGCCGAGCGACATCCCGACTGAGTTTCGCATGGACGTCACTGAGCTGATGCTTGGCAAGCAGTTGCGCGTTGGCGACCTGCCGATTGACCCGTCAAAGATCAAACTGCTCACCGAACCAGAGCGCGTAATTGCGCACGTGGTCGCGCTCAAGGTCGAAGAAGAGAAGCCCGCCGAAGCAGCCGTGGCGGAAGGCGCCGCTCCGGCCGAGCCCGAAGTCATCAAGAAGGGCAAGAAAGAAGTGGAGGGCGAGGAAGGCGCCGAAGCCCCGGAAGCCAAGGCGGAGAAAACAGAGAAACCGGAGAAGGCGGAGAAGGCGGAGAAGAAAGAAAAGAAGTAAGTACGATCGGGATGGACTGCGAGTCATGTTTCTTTCACCAGTCACGAGTCAGCAGTCACGAGTCACGAGTGGGATGCTGGTGAAGATTTGTCATCAGCCGCAGTGACGGCCATATGCGGCTCATTGTCGGACTTGGGAATCCCGATCCGGAGTATCAATGGACGCCGCACAACCTGGGATTCATGGTCGTGGACGAGCTGGCGAATCGCAACGGGATTCGCGTGGAGCGCCCGGAAGGCAGGGCGCTGGTAGGTCGGGGCAAGGTTGCAGGAGAAGAAGTGCTCCTGGCCAAGCCGCAAACGTACATGAACCTGAGCGGCATCTCGGTGCGAGAGCTGCTCGCGAAGTACGAGTTGGACGTGGACGCGCTGCTGGTGATGTGGGATGAAGTGCAACTGCCGCTGGGCACGATTCGCATTCACCCCGACGGCAGCGCGGGCAGCCACAACGGTGCCGGGTCGGTGATCAACGCCGTGGGCACGCAGAAGTTTGCGAGGCTCCGCCTTGGGTGCGGACCGGAGCATTCGTTCGGCAGCCGCCGAGAGCACGTGCTGCGGCCCATGAAGAAGGCAGAGTTGGAAGTGGCGGCTGAAATGGTGGGCCAGGCGGGCGATGCCGTGGAACTGATTCTGACGGAGGGGCTCGACCGGGCGATGACGAAGTACAACCGCCGCAAGCCTGCCGATCCGGAAGAGCCGGAGCAGAAGTAGAAAAGAATTTGCCGGCCGCGCCGGAAAGAAAAACAGGCCGCGGACGCAAAACGGTTGAGAGAGGGGAAAGAGGTCACCATGGAAGAGCGTTACTACGATTTGATTTTCATCGTCCGGCCGGCAACGCCGGAGGAGGAGATCAAGAAAATTCTTGGTGTGGTCGACCACGCCTGCCAGGAAAAAGGCGGCAAGATCGAGAAGACCGAGCAGTGGGGCACGCGCAAGCTGGCCTATCGCGTGCACAAGCACCGCGAAGGAATCTACGTCCACCAGGAGATTCGCACTGCGCATGGCGAGCTTATCGCTGAGATTGAGCGCCGCCTGCGCACGCAGGACGCAGTGATCAAGTACCAGACCGTGCGGCTGGACGAAGATTTGAAGCGCCAGAAGAAGCTTTCTCAGAAGCGCGAGAAGCGTGCCGCGCGGCGTCCGCGCCGTCCAGCAGCGCCTCCTGCTGCCGCTGCCGAGCAGGCTGCGGCCGCAAATTGATGGGGGCGCGCTCGCGAATTAAAGAGGCTGCGGCCTCAGGATTAAGGACGCACCATAGGGAACTTAATCCTTTCAGCATCAGCACTTGGGAGGCCCCCTCGCAAGTGCTGATGCTAAGGAACTTACGCAAAAACGTAAGGCCCTTGAAGCGAACCCTTACAAAAAACAGGGGGATGGGGCAGGTTGTTCGTATCCCCGAACCAAGGGTCTCAGATTTTGTAGCTTAGAACTTGCAACTCAGAAGGGTGGTAGGTATGTCAGAGGAACAGAAACAAGCGCCAGCGCCGAGTGGAACTCCGCGGCGGGAAGCCGGCCCCAATGCTGGTCGGCGTGAAGGTGCTCCGGGCGGCGGTGGTCCCGGCGGTCCTGGGGGGCGTCCACGTGGGAAGCGCCAGTATTTCCGCAAGAAGAAAGTCTGCAAGTTTTGCGTCGAGAAGATGGACTTCATCGACTACAAGCGCGCGGACATTCTGTCGCAGTTTGTCCAGGAGCGCGGCAAGATTCTGCCCCGCCGCATGACCGGCGTGTGCGCGCGGCACCAACGGGGACTGGGCGTGGCCATCAAACGCGCTCGGAATATCGCCTTGCTGCCGTTTTCGGGCAGCGCCGCGGGCGTCCAGGCGCCGCGCCCGGTAACCCCCGGCGCGCACGGCGCGCATCCGCCGGCTGCAGCGCATCCAGCTCCTGCCGCCGAAGCGCCCAAGGCTTGATGAATCAGTTTTCAGTTCTCAGTTTTAGGTTTTAACTAGAACAGCAGCCCTGAGGATCCGCTTTTTGGTTTTTTGGAGTCTTGGGGCTTCTTTAGAGTGCGCAAAGAGAAGAAATAAAGCTTTTTCAGCGACTTAGCTCTTTTAGCGCTTTCGGATTTGTTTTCACTTGGGACTTACAACTGAAAACTTAGAACTGAAAGGTGCGGGAGCGAAGGGAAGCAAGATGCAAATCATTCTTCAGGAAGATATCGACAAGTTGGGGCATCGCGGCGACGTTGTGGAGGTCAAGCCGGGCTACGCGCGCAACTATTTGCTGCCGCGCAAGCTCGCGGTGGAAGCGACAACAGGGAACTTGAAAGCTATCGAGCGCATTCGCGCCTCGCTGGCCAGAAAGACCGCGACGGAGCTCGATGCCGCGCACAAGCAGGCCGAACTGCTGCATGTCGTCGCGCTGAAGTTCACTCGCAAAACCGGCGAGAACGATCAGATGTTCGGCTCTGTGACGACCGCGGACATTGCCGAAGGGCTCGCCGCGCAGGGATTCAAAATCGACAAGCGGCAGGTGCAGCTTGCCGAGCCGATCCGGATCATCGGCGAATCGCAAGTGACCATCAAGGTGTTTCGCGACGTCACCGCGCAAATCAAAGTTACCGTCGAAAAAGAATCGTAGTGCACGCGCGTCGCCGATGGGGTCTATCGTGGCGGGTTTTTGATCGCAACGAGCCGCGCAGTCAACGCCCGCAAGTAATGTTCTCTACCAAGGGCGCGACGAAACGCGCCCTATTTCTATGCAAAAAGTTTTCCGACATTTCCGAAGGGGTTCACAGATGTGCACAGCCAACCCGATTGACGCGCGCAGCCACAGCGCGCACAATGCGCCTACGATTCAAGCAGTCAAACAGGAATTGGTCGAGCCCAGCCTGCCTGTCTTGTGGCAAGCCTAAGACCTCGCCGCCCTGAAAATAGTCAAAGTGCCCTGGGCGCGTGAATAGACTTGCCCTCGCAAGAAGGGTGTGGTCTACTATGGCGAATGAAAAGCGAACATCAAAGGGCGATAGAAACGACTTCCCATGCAGCGGACTGAGGCCAGACCCGGCAGGTTGTTTAGAGATTGAATGAAAGCCATGGTCGCTGACGCCACTCTCGAAAAGCCGTTGCCGAACAATCTGGAAGCGGAACGTTCTGTGCTTGGCGCCATTTTGCTGGATAATCACGCGCTGAACGCCGCGTTGGAAACATTGCGCCCCGAGGATTTTTTCCTCGATCAGCACCGCCGCGTCTTCACGCACATGATCCAGCTCGGCGAAAGCCAGCAAGCCATCGACCTGGTGACGCTGAGCGACGAATTGCACCGCAAGGGCGAACTCGAAGCTTCGGGAGGCGCGCCGTACCTGGCTGCGCTGGCTGACGGCATGCCGCGCGTCTCGAACATCGAGCATTACGCGCGCATCGTCAAAGAAAAAGCCATCCTGCGAAACCTGATTCACGCCACGCACGACATTCAGCAGCGCGCGTTTGAAGGCGAAGACGGGGCCGACGCCATCCTTGACGGCGCGGAGTCTTCGATCTTTGCGCTGGCGGAAGATCGCGTGCGCGTCGGGCTGGTTCCGGTGAAGGAAATCGTCCGCGACAATTTCGAGCGCCTGGAGAAAATTTTCAAAGAAGGCAAAAGCGTCACCGGAGTTCCCACAGGCTACACAGAATTTGACAAGCTGACCTCCGGCTTGCAGCCGTCCGAACTCCTGATTCTTGCGGCGCGGCCTTCGCAGGGGAAAACGGCGCTGGCGCTGAACCTGATGGAAAACATCGCGATTCGCGGCGGACATCCCGTGGCGATGTTCAGCATGGAAATGTCCAAGGAGTCGCTGCTGCAGCGCCTGGTCGCCTCGGTGGCGCAGATTGACGCGCACAAATTCCGCACCGGGCACCTGAACCGCGAAGACTGGCGGCGCATGACCGAAGCGCTGGGAACCATTTCTTCTTCGCCGCTGTGGATTGATGATTCGGGCTCGATCAGCGTGCTCGAAATTGGCGCCAAGGCGCGAAGGCTGAAACGCGATAAAGGCATGTCGCTGCTGATTGTGGACTATCTCCAGCTCATCACCGCGCGCGGACGCTTTGGCAACCGCCAGGAAGAAGTCGCGAGCATTTCGCGCGGCTTGAAGGGGCTCGCCAAAGAGTTGCAGATTCCCGTACTGGTGCTCAGCCAGCTTACGCGCGCTCCGGAGCGCGATGAGCGCGGCCCGCAGCTTTCTGATTTGCGCGAATCGGGCGCCATCGAGCAGGACGCCGACGTGGTGATGTTCATCTACCGGCCGCATTTCTTCAAAGCGGGCGCTACTCCCGAAGAGCGCGAAGAAACCGATCTGCGCATCGCGAAGCAGCGCAACGGCCCCACGGATATGGTGAGATTCGTTTTCCGCAGCCGGTTTACGCGCTTTGAAGAGGCGGCGCCGGACGCGTTCTCGCAATTCACTCCAAACGAGAGGTAAGTTTTGCGCGGAGCGCGGTAAGCAAGCCGCAGCGTGTGCTGCGAGCCACAGCCCACGAACTGAGTCCTCGTTCCCTGCGCTTGCCAAATGGATTCGCTGAGCTCGTAATCCCATCAAGAAGCAGGGTTTAGGTGCGCTTCCATGAATGCTCACAGGGGCGTGCGCCCCGACAAAGCTTCGGTCCTGGAAGTGCTTCCTCGTGTGGTGTTGTCTTTTGAGTGCAGCCGCCAAAGTAGCCGTCTGGCTGGACATCGTGGTTATCGTAAAATTGATGTTTTCGGAAGGCACATGCCAAGCAAAGAGAAAAGTCCCCGGAGTGAAGTTCGTAAGCAGGCTTATAGCGAAGCGCGACGGCCGGTCTGGGCGGAAGTTTCGCTTAGCGCGCTCGCGCACAACCTTGAGACGATTAGAGAGTACGTGAATCCGCCGGAAGAAAAGCGCAAGACGCCGCGCAAAATCCTGTCTATCGTGAAGGGCAACGGTTACGGCCACGGCGGACCGCAAGTCGCCAAGGCGCTTGAAAAGGCCGGTTCAGACTGGTTTGGCGTCACCTGCACCGACGAAGGCATCGCCGTGCGCGAAGGCGGCGTGCGCAAGCCGATTCTCGTGCTGACGGGCTTCGTCCCGGGAGAAGAAGCGCGCCTGCTGAAATACGACCTTACGCCAGCCGTCCATCGCTGCGATCAGTTGCCGCTGCTCGAACGCGCTGCCGCTCGCCGTAGTGGCCGCAAGCCCGCTTCCTTCCACTTGAAAATTGACACCGGGATGAACCGCCTGGGCATTGCGCCGACCGACATCGAGTGTTTTGCGCGGCAACTGGGCAAGTGCAAGCACCTGCAGCTCACGGGCATCTTTTCGCACTTCGCGTCGGCGGAAGTTTTCACAGACACCGCCGTCGGCAGGCAAACGCGCGAGCAGGAAGAATGCTTCTACGCTGCGCTCGACCGCCTGCGCGCGCTCGGCATCCATCCAGGCCTTGTGCATCTTGCCAATAGCGCGGCCATCGTCTCGCGCCCGGAAACGTGGGCGGACATGGTGCGGCCCGGTGCGATTCTCTACGGTTACCATCCCGGCTACGATCCCGCGGAAAAGCGCGAAGAAGCGGAGAAGCTCCTGCCGCTGAAGCCGGTGATGAGCCTGCGCACGAAAATCATTCATTTTCGGCGCGTTCCGGCGGGCGCGGGGGTCGGCTACGACGCCACTTTTGTCCCCAAGCGGCCTTCGCTCATTGGCGTGCTGGCCGCGGGCTATGGCGACGGCATCCACCGCTCGCTCGGCAATCGCGGCAGCGTGCTGGTGCGCGGCAAGCTCGCGCCCATCGTGGGCATCATCTCGATGGACGTCACCATGATTGACGTCACCGACATCGAAGGCGTGGAAATCGGCGACGTGGCCACCATCTACGGCACGGACGGCAATCAGGTACTTCTCGCCAACCGCGTCGCGCGCAGCATCGGCACGGTCACTTCCGACCTGCTCTGCGCCGTCAGCCAGCGCGTCGAGCGCGTCTATGTCCGCTGAGGCGCGGTCGCGCGGCAAAGAACTCTCCGCTCTCCTAACCCTTCTGATGCGTTGCGATGAATGAAGGGACGTTCGTGGTGATGGAATTATCGTTTAGCGTTTCCAAATGTAGAAGTTTTCGCTGTCCGAGGAGGTTTCTACATCCAGTTTCTTGGCGACGGTTGCCCTGTGTACGGCTGAGCGAAGGTCAGCCAGGGTCACTCCATTAGCCTGACTTCCCTTAAAATATAGAAAACCTCTTACAAAGAAGGAGTTTACGTCTGAAATGTAGCAAGTAATAATTTAAGATTGGGCTTGCATTACTGGATTTATTTGCTGTAATGTAGCACGTAT
>Ga0209471_1000219_pt1 | contig 41872 bp, 43 predicted proteins | sample GraSoiAngelo_128_FD_185885 | JGI IMG/M metagenome (GOLD analysis project Ga0209471, IMG submission 185885) | Grasslands soil microbial communities from the Angelo Coastal Reserve, California, USA - 14_0927_12_20cm (SPAdes) (version 2) | ecosystem: Environmental > Terrestrial > Soil > Grasslands ... | reverse complement strand
GTTCGGCGTGCCTCCTAAGTGGTTGCGTCGAATGTTGCGTGGTTGGGGTTCAACTGACAATCGCGCCTGTTAAGAACGTCCGGCAATTGTAGCGAACAGGTGTTCGGCCGTCAAGCCGTCTTCACCCCCGCCCGCGAGACGCTACGAGCCTCTGCGATCAGCATGCGGAGCGCCGCGGTGGCGGCTCGATGCCGTATGACGGTCCGGTCACCTTCGAATCTGAACTCGCGGGAGACGACATGGCCCTGTGATGCGACCGCGATGTAGGTCAATCCGACGGGTTTGGTCGTGCCGTCCGCGGCCGGTCCGGCGATTCCCGTCACCGCCACCGCAAGGTTTGTGCCGAGGCGCGACCGCACCCCCTCGGCCATTGCCTCCGCCACCTCCGGGCTCACCGCGCCCACTCTGTCGAGCAACTCGGCAGCGACTCCCAGCTCACCGCGCTTCACGTCATTCGAATATGCGATGACGCCGCCTACGAAAAAGACCGAGCTTCCGGGCTGACCGGTGATCATGGCCCCGACCATGCCGCCAGTCATCGACTCGGCCACCGAGACGGTGAGGCCGGACCCACTCAACAGACCGGCCAGCTCCTGAGGCGCGGCTGCGTCCGGAGCTCCCCCGCTCGGACTCAGGCGGACCTTCGAAGTGTCAAACGGCCGGATCAGGTCGCGAAATCTCCATACGTAGTCGAGACCGCTCCAGAGCGTGAATACGACCGCGATGCCGACGGCGATCCCCGCGATCGGAACAAGCCCGGGATACGGCCGCTGCAGGATCAGCAGAGTCACCGCCGCCATCTGCGTGACCGTTTTCGTCTTGCCGAGTGGCGCGGCGGAGATGACGCGGCCCTGGCCGGCGCCCACCGACCGCAGGATCGTGATGATCAGCTCGCGCGAGAAGATCACCACGACGACCCACGCGGCGACGAGCCCTTCCTGAACCAGCACGATGAGGACGGAGAGCACGAAGAGCTTGTCCGCAAGTGGATCGAGGAACCTGCCGAGATCGCTCACGGTGCCCCGCCGGCGCGCGAGCTGTCCGTCCAGCGTATCGGTCAGCGAGAAGACGATGAAGAGCGCGGCAGCGGCCTGGTCATGACCGGGAAAGCGCAGCAGCAGCAAGGCCATCAACATCGGGATGGCGGCGAGCCGGCTGATCGTCAGCGTGTTGGGGATGTTCATCGCTGGCTTAGGGAGAAGTTTGCGACGAGAACTCCCGAGTTGCCACGCCGACCCCCATCGGCCCCAGGTTCTTACCGTCGATGGTGATGACAGTCGCGGAAGCCTTGCCGCTCGTGATCTTTACGTCTAGACCCGTGAAATAGATCACCGAGCCGGCAGGAAGCGTACGGCCCACCTCCCCGTATTGCGGCGTGCCGTCGACGACGGCGTTGATCCAGACGACATCGGTCACGCGCACGCCCACAACGATCGGGCGCACCTGGATTGCCGGTGACGCCGTGGCGGTCGGGGCCGCGGTCGCAGCGGCCGAAGGCGATGCCACGACAGCTCCGGTCCGCTGCTCTGCAGTCACCTGGCGCCACGCGTAGCCCGTGAAAGCTCCGGCCAGCAGGACAAGGCCGGCGGCCGCGATCGCCGGCGAGGTCAGGACGAAGCGCGGGCGGCGTTCGGTCTTGCCGAGGCCGAGTGCCAGCCTCGGGCGCGGCGTGCCGCTGGGCGCCTGGCCGTGAAGCTCCTCGGCGTCGAGGCCGAGGTACATCGCGTACGTCCGCAGGTAGCCCTTCGCGTAAACAGGTGCGGCAAAGTGCTGGTAGTCGTCGGCTTCGAGCGCCCGCACGTGGTCGACATTGATCCGGATCGACGCCGCCACCTGCTCGATGGAGAGGCCACGCTCGCCGCGTTTCGCAGCAAGAGCTTGGCCCACCGTCATTCGAGGCCTAGGCGCTCCAGCAGCTCGTCCACGTCGGGCAGCGTCATCAGCACCTCGCGTGATTTGGATCCCTGGTAACCGCCGACCACGCGGTGCTCCGCCAGCTGGTCGACAATCCGGCCGGCACGCGAGTAGCCGACGTTGAACTTGCGCTGCACGAGAGATACCGACGCGGCACCTTCCGCAGCAACCGCGCGCGCCGAGCGAGCGAAAAGGGCGTCGAGCTTGCGCTCCTCTCGCCTCTCCCCTTCCCACTCGGTGCTGGCGCCCTCTTCGAGTATCTCCTCCATGAAGCGCGGTCCGCCTTGCGACTTCCAGAAGTTGACGACGCCCTCGACCTCGGGGTCGCTGACGAACGCGCCCTGGATGCGAGTCGGCTTGCCCGCGTCGACCGGCTGGTACAGCATGTCGCCGCGGCCGAGCAGCTTCTCCGCGCCGCCGGTGTCGAGGATGACGCGGCTGTCGACCTGCGAGCCGACCGCAAACGCGATGCGGGATGGGATGTTGGCCTTGATCAGCCCGGTGATGATGTCGGTCGACGGACGCTGCGTGGCGATGATCAGGTGGATGCCCACTGCGCGCGCCAGCTGCGCGATGCGACAGATGAGCTCTTCGATCTCGCCCGCAGCGACCATCATCAGGTCGGCGAGCTCGTCGATGACGATCACGATGTAAGGCAGCGACCGGGCGAGCTTCAGCGTCGCCTTTTCGTTGTAGCTCGCGATGTTCCTGACACCCTCGGCCGAGAACAGCTTGTACCGGCGGTCCATCTCGGCCACCGCCCAGCGCAGCGCCGCCGCGGCCTGGTGGGACTCGACCAACACCGGCAGCGCGAGATGAGGCAGCCCGTTGTAGCCCGTGAGCTCGACGCGCTTGGGGTCGATCAGCAAAAGACGCAGGTGATCCGGCGTCACCTGGAAAAGCAAGCTGGTGATGAGCGCGTTGATGCACACGCTCTTGCCCTGGCCGGTGGCTCCGGCGATCAGCAGGTGAGGCATGCGGGTGAGGTCGGCGACGATCGACTGTCCCGATACATCATTGCCGAGCCCCAGGGCGAGCTTGTTGGTGCCCTCCCGGAACGCCGCAGTCTCGAGAACTTCGCGAATCGTCACCAGGCTGGCCGACTTGTTCGGCACCTCGATGCCCACAGCCGACTTACCCGGGATCGGCGCCTCGATGCGCAGCGGTGCGGCGGCGAGGGCCAGCGAGAGGTCGTTCTGGAGCGCGGTTATGCGCTTGACCTGGACGCCCGGACCGGGCTGGACCTCGAACTGCGTGACCGCGGGCCCAGGGTTGACGCCGACGACCTTGCACTCGACCCCGAACGTCTGGAGCGTGGTCTCGATGATCTTGACGTTGCGCTTGATCTCGTCCGCCATGCGCTCGCGGCGAGCGGTCACCGTGTCGAGCAGCGTGATCGCGGGCAGCTTCCACTCGATCTCGGGCAGTTCATCCTCCTGCTCGGCGACGACCCTCATCACCGGCTCGGCTCGCCGCGCCGGCTCCTCATCGGGCGGCTGCTCGGCGCGAGGCTCAGCGCGCGGCTGCTCCGCGATCTCATCCTCGGGCTCATCGACCTCCCACAAGCTCTTCTGGCCAGGGGTGGCCGGGGCGGTCGCAAAGCTGGCCGCAGAGCGGGTCAGCGCGTCGGTGGTCGCCGGAGCAGCCTTCGCCGGCTTCGGTCTCTCCGCAGTCACCGGACCGACCAGGTCGCGGAGCCGAGCGCGTTCGGCGTTGGCCGCGCGCAGTGTGCCCACAGCGCTGACCAGAAGAGCCCCCGGGCTGAAGTGGATGGTGACGATGAGACCGATCACCAGCCCGGCGATCAGCAGCGCCCATGCGCCGGGAGTGGTGAACAGGCCCGACAGGCCCGCATCGATGCCGCTCCCGACCGACCCACCGGCCCTGGCGGCCAGTCCGAACAGCCCGACCAACGAAAGCAAGGCGACAAGGCCGGCCACCATGTCGACGGTGCGAGGTCGCGGAGCCTTCGGCCACAGCAGCCACGCGCTGAGCGCAATCGCCGCCGCCACGGGTACGAACCAGGCGCTGCCGAACAAGGCAACCATGCCGTCGCGAATCCCACCGAGGATCATGCCCGCGTGGCTCAGGATCGCGAGCAATCCCAGGAGCGCGGCAAGCATGAGCAGGACGCCAAGGATCTCTCGCACCTGGCGTGTCGTGAGGCGCGGACGAGCGGCGCGCTTACTTCGTTTGGAACGTGAAGAGGAAGCGCGACGGGCGCCGGATCTAGTGGAGCTTCGGGATGTGGTGCGACGCATGCTGCGGGCCCTTGAGCCGATTGGATTCTACTTGATCAGGGCTGCATACTCTCCGGCGTGGCAGTCGATCCATTCGCGGAAGCGGAGATCAGATTCAAGTACCTCGTCGAGGAGCGGCGAACCGGCAACATGCAGCCCCGGGCGTTCCGAGTCGCCGTGCGCGACCTCGCGGTGCTCGACAGCGAGGGCCGGCGCTGGATGCTCGGGCCTGAGGACGGAATCTGGTACCGGCGCGAGAACGAACGCTGGCTGCAGGCCGACCCGCCGCGCCGCCTTGTGTGCCCATCGTGCGGGCATCACAACCTGGGGCGGCACAGCTTCTGCGTGGAATGTGGACAGCGTCTCAATCGGTGAGTGCTGCGTACGCCCCTCTCCCCTGATCCCTGGCGGCAAGCGCATAAGGATGGGACTGTTTGATTGCTCCCCTGAGGGGAGAGGGTGCCCTTATCTCACCGTTCTAGTGGTGGACTTGGGCTTGCGCGATTCCGTATGCCAGGCCTGCTGCTACCGGTAGTAGCGCGGCCAGGAACCACAGTCTCCACCACAGCGGACGCTTCTCCCCCTGCACCAGCTCGTGCCCGCAGAAACCGCAGTAGCGGTCGAATGGGCCCGCGATGCCACGGCACCGCGCGCACTGGTGGAGCTGCAGGCCGCAGTGCGCGCAGCGTCCCTCCTCGGAGTGATTGAGGACCATCGCCGGCTGATCGCAGCGCGGGCACAGGCTCGGCGCGACGAGCGCCAACGGCGGGAGCTTCATATCTCCGTGATCACCGGGATCACCATAGGGCGGCGGCGCGTCTGCTTGTAAACCGTCCTCGACACCGCGTCGTGAATCACCTCTTGAAGGAGCGTCAGCTCCGGGTGCGAATTCGCGAACCTAGCGATGCTCTCGAGGACCGCCTTGCGGGCGTCGGCCATCAGCCGCACCGAAAGCTCGGGCTCGATCACTCCTCGCGATATCAGGTCGGGTCCCACCCGTACAGTGCCCGTGTCGCGGTCGAGCGTCAGAGTGACGACGAGAATCCCATCCTCGGCCAGGTGGCGGCGGTCGCGCAGCACGACCTGCTCCACGTCACCGACACCGAGTCCGTCGACATAGACGAGCCCGGTGTTGATCTTCTCGCCGCGTGTCATCGACTCACGCTCGAACTCGACCGACTCGCCGTCCTCGACCACCACAACACGATCCGAGCCGAGGCCGATCTCGTGCGCGAGCTCTGAGTGCAGCACCAGCTGGCGATACTCGCCATGCACTGGTATGAAATACCGCGGACGGACGGCGTTGAGCATCTCCCGGAGCTCGTCCCGCTGCGCGTGACCGGTCACGTGCACGCTACCCACCTCGGAATAGAAAACCCGCGCGCCGTGCCGATAGAGATTGTTGACGGTCTGATGCACCGACCGCTCGTTGCCGGGAATGGGTCGCGCTGAGATCACCACCCAGTCGTCCTTCTGGACGTTGACGAACTGGTGGCGCTGAGCGGCGAAGCGGGCCAGTGCAGAGAGGGGCTCGCCCTGGCTGCCCGCGGTCAGAAGCAAAAGCTTCGAAGGCTGAATCTTTTCTGACTCCGCGAGCCGGATCGTCAGTCCTTCCGGCACTTCGAGAAAGCCCAGCTCGCGCGCGGTCTTGAAGTTCTGCTCCAGGCTTCGTCCCACGACCGCCACGCGGCGCTCAAACTGCGCCGCCATGCGCACGAGGTGTTGGATGCGGTGGATATTCGATGCGAAGTTGGCCACGACGATCCGGCCCGGCGCCTCGGTGAAGATGCGCTCGAACGGTCCATGGAGGTCGCGCTCCGACCCGGATCGCCCTTCGCGCTCTGAGTTGGTCGAGTCACTCAGGAGGAGCAGGACGCCCGAATCGCCGAGCCTGCGGAATCGATCCATGTCGGTGGGAAGCCCGTCGGGCGGCGCGGAGTCGAGCTTGAAGTCACCCGTGTAGACCACCCTGCCCACCGGCGTCTCGACGGCGAGCGCCACCGCGTCGGGAATCGAGTGACACACCGCGATCGTCTCGACGCGAAAAGGGCCGATCTGCACCGAATCGCCGACCCTCACCTCGCGAAGGTCCGACTCGCGAAGGATCCGGTGCTCCTTCAGCTTCGGCTTGACCAGGCCCAGCGTCAGCCGAGTCCCGTAGACCGGCACGTTGAGTTTCTTGAGCGTGTAGGGCAGGCCTCCGATGTGGTCCTCATGGCCGTGCGTGAGAAAGATGCCGAGCACCTCTTTGCCACCGTGCAACAGGTATGAGATGTCCGGGAGGACCAGGTCGATCCCGAGCATGTCCTCCTGGGGGAACATCAGCCCGGCGTCGACGACCAGGACCTTGTTCTCCCACTCGAGCGCCCACATGTTGATGCCGACCTCGCCCAGGCCGCCCAGGGGGAGATACCGAAGTCGGGAAGAGCTCACAAAAGACGCAGCTGCTCGGATTCCTGCTTCGAGGCTGCGACGGGCACCGGAGGGGGCGGCGGTGCGAGAAGCTGGTCGAGGTAGCGCTTGACCTGGTCGAAATCTCGCTCGAGGTCGGCCACGAGCGAGCCGTTGTGCAGCGCGGCGGCCGGGTGATAGAGCGGGATGTAGGCCACGTCACCGCGCTTGATCAGGCTGCCGTGGATTCGAGAGATCGAACCCTGGCCCGGCATCAGGCGCTCGAGCGCGTGGCGGCCGAGGATCAGAACAGCCTTCGGCTTGATCAGGTCGAGCTGCTGGCTGAGGTACGGCGAGCAGGCCTCTGCCTCATTGGGCATCGGGTCGCGGTTCATCGGCGGCCTGCACTTGAGCACATTGGTGATGTAGACGTCAGCCCGGCTCAGCCCGATGCGCGCAAGCAGCGTGTCGAGCAGCTTGCCCGCGGCGCCGACGAATGGCTCGCCCTGCCGGTCCTCATTGAAGCCGGGTGCCTCGCCGACGATCATCAGGTCTGCCGGACACGGGCCGACGCCGGGCACCGCCTGCGTGCGGGTCGCATGCAGACCGCAGCTCTTGCATGACCTGATGGTCTCGTGGAGCCGGAGAAGGGAGCTGCTGGGGATCATCGGCGAGATATTCGGTGATCCAGGTGGTCCAGATCCGGGTGAAGCGACGAGCAGCGCAGCGAGCGCATTGGAAATTCGTGAGCGAGCAGCGCAGGAGCTGAGCCCGGAGATGGGCCGCCTGGGCGCCGAAGATCCGCCGATGACCTCCCCGGCAGCTCCCTCCGCTCCGTGGGGGCGCTAAGCGACTTTGACTCCACGCTTGGCGAAGGTGATGTACTCGCCGGCCTCGCTGACCGTCTTCTGGACGGACTTCAGCTGCTCGTCGGTGAGCGGCACGAGCGGAAGCCGGAACGGACCTGCCGCGAATCCCATTGCGTTCAGGAGCGATTTGATCGGCACCGGGTTCGCCGCGGTGGTCATGAGCGATTTGATCACCGGAAGAAGCGCGAGGTGAATGTCTCGTGCCACGTCGTTCTCGGCTTTCACATACGCGTCGATGAGCCTGGCCATCGACTTGCCCGCGATATGCGAGACCACGCAGATCACGCCATAGCCTCCGACCGCCAGGAGGGGCAGCGTCCAGCTGTCATCACCGCTCCAGACTTTGAAGCGAGACGGCTTGCCGGCGCAGACCAGCCCGACCTGGTCGAGGTCGCCGCTGGCTTCCTTGACGCCGATGATCCCGGGTAGGTGGGCGCAGCGCAGCGTGGTGGCGGCGGTCATGTTGACCGCGGTCCGGCCCTGGATGTTGTACATGATCGTCGGGCCGACCTCCGAGATCGCCTTGAAGTGCTCGTACATGCCGTCCTGGGGGGGCTTGTTGTAGTAGGGAACCACCGCGAGCAGCGCGTCGGCGCCGGCCTTCATCGCGAGCTTCGAGAGCTCCACCGAATGATGGGTGTTGTTGCTGCCGGTGCCGGCGACGACGGCGTGGCCCGGAATCGCGGCCTTGACCGTGCGAACCAGCTCGACCTTTTCCGCGTCGCTAAGGGTGGGCGATTCGCCAGTGGTGCCGGCGACGACCACACCGTCCGAACCATCGTTCACGAGCATCACCGCCAGCTTCTCCGCCGCGTCGTAATCCACCGAGCCGTCCGCTTTGAATGGCGTCACCATCGCGGTCAGCAAACGCCCGATCTCCTTGCTCACTTCGGTATCACTCCCATCTCAATGGCCTGCTCGGCGATCTGCACCGCGTTGAGCGCGGCGCCCTTGCGCAGGTTGTCCGACACGATCCACAGCGCCACTCCCTTCTCCGACGACATGTCCTTGCGGATCCGGCCGACGAACACCTCGTCGCGTCCCGCCACGTGCAGCGGCGTCGGGTAGATGCGGGCGACCGGGTCGTCCTCGACGACGATGCCTCGAGCGCGTTCGAGGAGGGCCCGCACGTCTTCGGGCTCGATCGCCTCCATGGTCTCGATGATCACAGACTCGCTGTGTCCGATCTGGACCGGGACCCGAACGCAGGTTGCCGCGATCTTGAGTTCCGGATTGTGGAGGATCTTGCGTGTCTCGTTGGCGAGCTTCATCTCCTCCTCGTTGTAGCCGTACTGCTGTGGCTTCCAGCCACCGGGGATCACGTTGTACGCGAGCTGGTGCGTCGTCGCGTTCACCTCAGGCTTCTTTTTGGCGACGATTGCCTCCATCTGGTCTTCGAGCTCGTCCGACAGCGGCCGGCCCGCGCCGGATGCCGCCTGGTAGGTCGAGACGATTACCCGTTCCACGCCGACCTTCTGCCGCAGCGGCTCGAGCACCATCGTCAGCGGGATGGTCGTGCAGTTCGGGCTCGCGATGATGCCTTCGTTGTCGCGAATGTCGTTGGGGTTGACCTCGGGGACGACCAGCGGCACGTTTGCTTTCATCCGCCAGGCCGAGCTCTTGTCGATGACCAGCGCGCCCGACTCCGCCGCAATTGGTCCGTACATCAGAGAGATGTCGGCTCCGGCGGCGAACATCGCGACCTGGACGTCTTTGAATGACGACTCGTCGAGTCGTTCGAGCTTCAGGGTATTGCCGTTGAACGCGACCTGCTTACCGACTGAGCGCTCGGACGCGAAAACGCGCACCGTGCCCACGGGAAACTTGCGCTGGGCCAGGATCTTGAGCATCTCGCTCCCGACAAGGCCAGTTGCGCCGACGACAGCAACGTTTAATTGCTTGGAGGTGGGCACGGGGTCAGTTTACTTCGGACCGGGCAGGAATGGAGCTTGCGGCGCCGGTGCGTACTGGACCGCTCGCGCCTGCTGATGCTGCTGCACCGCCGCGACAAATGCAGGATGCACATTGCGAAGCTCGACGATGCGATCGGTCTGCCCTGGAGCGGCCTGCATGACTTTGGCCCGCGGCCGGATCAACCTCGTAATCACGAGACGGCCGACAAGACCCGCCAGGAGGCATGCCAGACCCAGAAAGAGAAGGACGGCCGCGAATGTGTTCGCGGTCGGATCGTTGTTGCCGGCAACACTGACGACCAGCGCGATGAACCAGCACACGGGCCACGCGATCAGGATTCCGACTGGAATCCAGAAGGCAAGCGTTGCCGTGCGAGCGCTTGAACGCGTGAGCGGTAGATAGCCGCTTGCACGCTGGGACACGATGGCGATGACCACAGCGTAGGCGGCGACTCCAATCCCTCCCAAACAGACGAGCAGCAGCAGCGCGTAGGCCCAGTCGGGCGGGGTCGCGAAGCTGAACTTCTTCCAGGTCTCGGCCGGCCGGCCCGTCATCGCGCAGACGGGAGGAAAGTCGTTCGCCCAAAGCTGCGATGCCCAGACCCGGACCTTACCCAATGCGCAAACCGAGCAGCTCGTCCAGGCCTCGATAAAAGCGCGGCTCGGCGGTGACGCGGCGAATGGCCAGCACGACGCCAGGCACGTAAGCCTCGCGGCTCGTCGTGCGATGCGCGATGGTCAGGGTCTGACCTGGCAGCCCGAATATGACCTCCTGGTCAGCCACGAAACCAGGGAGGCGCACGCTGTGCACGGCGACGCCGCCCTCCTCCCCACCCCGCGTGCCGGCGAGCGTCTCCTTCTCCGCCTTCCTGTGCGCAAAGGGCTTTTCCTTGCGCCGTGCGGCGAGGCGGCGCGCCGTCGAGAGCGCTGTGCCCGACGGTGCGTCGAGCTTGGCCGCGTGGTGCATCTCGATGATCTCCACCGCGTCGAAGAGCGGCGCGGCGATGTCGGCCAGGTGCATCATCAGCACCGCGCCGATGGCGAAGTTGGGCGCGACGATCCCGCCCACGTTTTTCTCATGGCATGCGGTCTCGACCTTGTCGATGTCAGCGCTCGAGAGACCCGTCGTGCCGACCACAGGCGAGGCACCCGACGCGATTGCGGCAAGTGCGTTGTGGAGAGCCTCGCTCGGTCGAGTGAAATCGATGAAGGCACGCGGCCTCTTTTCGTGCAGGAACGCTGCGAGGTCGTCGCCGTGTCCCACACCTCCGACGTACTCGATGCCTGGTTCGCCGGTAAGCGAGGCGGCGAGGACCGAGCCGACTTTGCCGCGGTGTCCCGCGATAGCGACTCTAATCGGCTCGGCCATGGGTCCTGTCGGTTAGTCGCGACGTGGGCCGCGGCCGCGGCCGCCGCCATTGCGACCTCCGCGATCGCGTCCGCCAAAACTACCTTCGCGCGGCGGAGGCGGCGGCGACGCAAGCGCGACCGCCATCGCCTCCTGGCTGATCTTCTCTTCGATCGGCTCGCCTTTGGCAGTCAGCTCTTCGATCGCGGCCTGGCGGCTCAGGTTGAGCCGGCCCTGGCTGTCGACCTCGACCGCCTTGACCACGATCTCGTCACCGATGTTGCAGACCTCTTCGACGCGCTCGACGCGGTGGTCGGTGAGCTTGGAGATGTGAACCAGGCCATCCTGTCCCGGCAGGACTTCGACGAAAGCGCCGAACGGCATGATGCGCACGACCTTGCCCTTGTAGATCTTTCCGACCTCGACCTCGTCGGTGAGGCCCTTGATCCAGTCGATGGCCCTCTGGCCACCCTCCTGGTCGACCGCCGCGATGAAGACGCGGCCGTCGTCTTCGACGTCGATCTGGGCTCCGGTCTCCTCGGTGATCTTCCGGATCATCGAGCCTCCCTTGCCGATGATGTCGCGGATCTTGTCCGGGTTGATGAGGATGGTCGTGATGCGCGGCGCGAAATTGCTCATCTCGGTGCGCGGCCGTGGCAGCACAGCGAGCATCTTGTCGAGCACGAACAGACGCGCCTCTCGTGCTTGTTCCAGCGCCTGGGCCATGATCTCGTGGGTCAGGCCCTTGATCTTGATGTCCATCTGCAGCGCGGTGATGCCATCGCGTGTGCCTGCGACCTTGAAGTCCATGTCGCCAAGGGCATCCTCGACTCCCTGGATGTCGGTGAGGACGGCGAACTTGCCTTCACGCGTGACCAGGCCCATCGCGATGCCGGCGACCGGGGACTTGATCGGCACACCCGCGTCCATGAGGGCGAGGGTCGAGCCGCAGACCGAGGCCATCGACGTCGAGCCGTTGGAGCTGAGGATCTCGGAGACGACGCGCATCGTGTAAGGCCACTCTTCGATGGGTGGAATGACCGCCAGCAGCGCCCGCTCGGCAAGGGCGCCATGGCCGATGTCGCGCCGGCCCGGGCCGCGCAGAGGTCGCGCCTCGCCGACTGAGTACGGGGGGAAGTTGTAGTGGTGCATGTAGCGCTTGAACTCTTCGGCGGTCAGGCCGTCCAGCTTCTGCTGGTCGGACATCGAGCCCAGCGTGGCGATGGAGAGCGCCTGCGTCTGGCCGCGGGTGAAGAGACCCGAGCCATGGGTCCTGGGAAGCACGCCGACCTCGACGGTGATCGGCCGGACATCTTTGAGGCCTCGTCCGTCGACTCGCACGCCTTCCTCGACCACGCGCTGCCGAGCCCGGTCCTTCACCGCCTTGTCGAAGAGCTTGCCTACGATGTCGGCGTACTCGGGGAATCGCTCTCCCAGTTCCGCGATCGTCCTGCTCCGAAGGTCATCCATCGCGCTCTCGCGCCCTGCCTTGTCAGCGTTGTAGAGGACCGGGTCAAGGCGCAGCGCCAGGTACTCGCCGACGATCTCGCGCATCTGCTCGGGGTAAGTCGGCGGGACCCATTCCCGCTTCTCGAGGCCGACCTGGTCGCGCAGCTCGAGCTGTGCCGCGCAGATCCGCTTGATCTCTTCGTGCGCGGCGATGAGGGCGTCGAGCACGACCTGCTCGGTGACTCCCTTCGCGCCGGCTTCGACCATCAGGATCGCTTCGGCGGTGCCGGCGACCACGAGGTCGAGCTGCGAGTCGCCCATCTGCGACATCGGCGGGTTGACGACCACCTGGCCGCCGATGTAGCCCATGCGCACGGCGCCGACCGGGCCCTGGAACGGGATGTCCGAGATCACGAGCGCTGTCGACGCGCCGTTGATGCTCAGGATGGTCGGGTCGTTCTCCTGGTCGACCGACAGCACGGTCGATATGACCTGCACGTCGAGCCGGAACCCATCCGGGAACAGCGGACGGAGCGGCCGGTCGGTCAGGCGGGACGCGAGGATGGCCGTCTCGCTTGGCCGGCCTTCGCGGCGCATGAACGCGCCGGGGATCTTGCCTGCCGCGTAAAGCTTCTCTTCGTAGTCGCAGGTGAGCGGGAACCAATCGATGCCCTCACGCGGTTCCTTGGCCATCACGGCGGTGCTGAGCACCACCGTGTCGCCCTGGCGGATGATCACCGCCCCGTTGGCCTGCTCGGCCACCCGGCCGGTCTCGATCGAGATGCGACGTCCTGCGACGTCTACGTTTTTCGTGACTATTGCCACGCCAATACCTCCATGAATGTGGGAGGAACCCGGCGGTGCGACTCTGGGTCAGATTCCTAGCAGCTGCCTCCTAGATGACGTCCACCTGAGCGAGAGCTTCTAAGAGCTGACCCGCGCTACCGGCGTGGGTCCTCCCGGTTTCTTGACTACCTCCTGATTCCGAGCTTGGCGACCAGGGCGCGATAGCGCTCCACGTCGGTGCCCCTCAGATAGTTCAGCAGACGCCTTTGCTTGCCCACCAGGAGAAGCAGGCCACGGCGCGAGTGATGGTCCTTGGCATGCGTCTTCAGGTGCTCGGTCAGCTCCCGGATACGAGCGGTGGACAGCGCGATCTGGACCTCGGGTGAACCCGTGTCCTTGTCTGCGCGCCTGTGCTCCGCGATCAGCTTGCCTTTGACTTCGTTCTCGACTGCCAAAACTCGCTGGCAAGTATACGGGGAGGCCTCTAACGGACGTATTCGACCGATCCGTCCGAGCGCGGGTCGGCCCCGCCGCGCCAGGCGTTAGGACCGTCGATAACGAGTGCGTGGGCATGCCCGAACGAGTGGTGGCGAGGAGGCATCAGAAGCACGTTTTCTCCAGCTCTCGCCATCTCCCCTGCCCCCGGATAGTCAGCCTCCACCGCCAGCGTGACCCCGTCGGGCAGGATCGCCATGCGCGGGCGCGCCACCGCGCCGGCAGGGTCCATGCCGTGGTCGACCAGGTTCATCAGCACCTGCGCCTGGAGCTGGGGCTGGAGGTCGGCCCCCATCGAGCCAAAAGCAGCCCACGGCCGGCCTTCGCGCGCAGCCATGGCCGGGATGAGCGTGTGCATCGTGCGCTTCTTCGGCTCGAGCCGGTTGACGTGGGCTTCGTCGAGGCTGAAGTAGGCGCCGCGATTCTGGAGGAGCATGCCCGTGCCCTCGGCGACGATGCCCGACCCGAAGTCGAACGCAACGCTCTGGATCATCGAGATGACGTTGCCGTGTTCGTCCGCGGCACACAGATAGACCGTGTCGCCGGCTTCGTGGGCCACCGCATGGCCTTCGGGCGCATGTTGGGGATCGAGGAATGGTTTCGCCGGCACGGGTGCAAAATCCGGGTCGGAGATGTAGCGGTCGCGCAGCACGTAGCTCGCATCGCGGGCATCGCGGAACGAAGCGCCTGCCTCCAGCCGGACGAGCATCGCCGCGGCGGCGAGACCCTGCGTCGGTGGGGGAAGCTCGTAGACGACCAGGTCTCGATACGGAAACGCGACCGGCTCGACCCATTGCGACCGGTGGGTGGCCAGGTCATGTCGCGTGACGAGGCCGTCGCGACGCTTGATCGCCGCTGCGATCGCCACACCGATCTCGCCGCGATAGAAGCCGTTGATCCCGCTGTGTCCGATGTCACGCAGCACCGACGCGAGGTCGGAGTTGCGCAGCAGCATGCCCGCCTCCATCGGTGGGTAGAGCGCATACGCGACCGGTTCGCGGCCAAGCCAATCGGCTGCTTGCATCAAGAACTGGGAGAGGTGCGCGGTGATCACGAAGCCGTCTTGTGCCAAGGACTCTGCGGGTTCGAGGACCGCACCCATGCCCAGGCTCCCGAATCGCTCGAGCAGTCTCCCCCACGCCTCGACCGTGCCCGGCACCGTGACCGGCAGCACACCGCGTACCGGCATCGATTGGTGGCCACGCGCGTGAACGGCCTCGACCGTGGCGAGCTCGCCTGAGCGACCGGTGCCGATGAGACCGACGGGCGAAGTCTCGCCGCCCGCCCACACGATCGCCATCAGGTCCCCCGCCACCGAGGTCATGTGTGGGTAGACGACGCACAGCGCCGCGTCGGCTGCGATCGCGGCGTCGATCGCGTTGCCGCCATCGCGCAGGATCTGCGCTCCGATGTCGCTGGCGACGTGATGCGGCGTACAGATGACGCCGCTTGTCATCTCGGAGTGACGAACTCGATCGCGCCGGGCTGGATCTCGAAGAGGGCGGGCAGGAAGCCCACCGCCTCGCCGTCGATGTCGATGCGCACCTTTTCCGGCGACGTGATCGATACGCGCTTGCCGTACATGAGCTCGATCTTCGGATTGTTCTGGTCGAGGTGCTTGCCGGCGCGGAAATCGTTCATGCCCCGCATGGTTTCAATTTTGCCTGCGTCCTTGATCAAGATCACATCGAACACTCCATCGGTCGGCGACGCCGACGGCGCCATCTGCATCCCGCCACCGAAGTACTGGCAGTTGGCCACCACCACCTGCTGGGCCTTCGGAAGCTCATGGGAAACGTGATCGACCTCGACGGTCATCGGCTTGTTCTTGAAGCCGATCAGCGCGCGCAGCCCGCCAAGGGTGTAGGCGGCGTTGCCAAACCGTTTCGTCCCGTTGCCCATCTGGAACACGACGTCACCGCCCAACCCGGCGTCGGCGATGTTGATGAAATGTCGCACGGCGGTCGACCCGTCAGCGGCCTGAAAGGTCACGCACCCCGCATCCAGCCGTCTCACCAGCCCGCTGCGCAATACGTCGATCGCCTGCCTGGGGTCGGCGGGAATCCGCAGCGTGCGCCGGAAATCTCCGCCTGTCCCGAGGGGCACCATGGCGAGCTTGCTGCTCGTCGGCAGCGGGGCTCCGTTGCGGAAGAAGCCGTTGACGACCTCGTTCAACGTTCCGTCCCCGCCAACCGCGACGACGAGCGGCCGCGACTCGAGCACAGCCCGCTGGGCGATCTCAGTCGCCTCGAGCGGCCGCGTCGTCAATGCGGCTTCGTATGGCAGGCCGCTGGCGGGCAGCCACGTCTCGATTGCAGCCCACTCACGTCCCGCCTTGCCCGCGCCCGAAGACGGGTTCACGATAAAAAGGATCGGTGCGCCGGGATGGCCGCCTATGACCGGCCTCCGACCGCACGCGGGTTCATGATCCCACCAGGGTCGATGCCATCCTTCAACGCTCGCCACACCCTCATCCAACCTCCCATCTCGTCGGCGACCCATCTTGCTCTGACCTGCCCCACGCCGTGGTGGTGGGTGATCGTCGCGCCGAGTTCGAGCGCCGTGGTCATCGCTCCCTCCCATGCGCGTCCGTAGGCCGCACGCGCTTCGTCTTCCGTATCACCTGAGCCGCCAAATGAGAAATAGGCGCAGGAGCCCTGCTCGTAGGCATGACTGAAATGGCATAACGCGAGGCCGCCGACGGCTATTGCGCGCTTCACCCTTTCGTGCAGCTCGGGGAGGACGGTCCAGGCGGCGGCGAGCTCGATGGTGTCGAGGTACGCTCCGGGTGGCTCGAGGAAGGCTTTCAGGCGCTCAGCCGAGAGGTCGAAGCGGTGGCGCAGCCAGCGCTCCCAGGGCGCCTCGCCAAGGTGCCTCGCCTCGCGCGCGAATGCCTCTACCGCCGAAGCCTCGGCCGCGGCGACCGCGTTCAACCCGCAGGTCGCGACCACCAACAAGCACTCGCCATCGCTCAGGTCGTAGCCGCCAAACGCGGTGTCCTCCGCGTCATAGAGGCGCATCACCAGTGGCCGGATTCCGGCCTGCATGACCGCCCGCATGCAGTCGAGGCCGGCGCGCAGGTCGCGAAACGCGTAGCCGCGGCCTACTGTCGACTCGGGGAGCCGGTGGACGCGTAGCACCGCGCCGATCACCACTCCAAGCCCTCCCTCCGCTCCGATGAACAGGTCATGCAGCGCAGGCCCGGCGGCGGACCGCGGACCTGGGCGCGGAGCAGCGAAGGTGCCGTCGGGCAGGACTACGGCGAGCGAGATCACCATGTCCTCGATGCTCCCGTAGCGGCTCGACTGCTGGCCAGAGGACCGCGTAGCGACAAGCCCACCGACAGTCGTGCCCGGGAGCGAGCTCGGGAAATGGCCGAGGGTCAGCCCGCGGGCGTTGAGCTGCTGTTCCAGCGCGTAGCCGTTGACACCCGCCTCGCAGCGGCACACGAGGTTCGTCTCGTCCACCTCGAGGACCCGGTCGAAGGCGCCCATGTCGAGGACCAGCTCGCCTGCCGCCGGCGCGAGCGCTCCGCACACGCCGCTGCCTCCGCCCATCGGCGTGATGGCGACGTGGTTGGCGGCCGCCAGGCGCAGCACTGCGGCGACCTGTTCCCGACCCGACGGTCGGACGACGAGCACGCGTGGCGGTGTATTGCCGGCACGCTCCTCCATGATCGCCAGCGGCCATAGGTCGCGGACCCGGCGCTCGTCGACCGCGGTTGCGCCGACGATCTTCTCGAGCTCTGCCCTCATGAGCTTCCCAATTCGATACCGCTGGCGCCAACGGAGCCGAATTCCATCGCTCGAAAGGGGCCGTTGGATACAACGAGGCGGAACAGGTCGTCTTTCGCTGACATTCAGTCTTGCCTTGCGGCGTAGCGTCCGGCGAGCCAACCGGTGAGGATCGGGACACCGAAGCCGCATGGACCGCTGTACTCGTAACCGCCGAGCATGGCGCCGGCCGCGTAGACGTTCGTGTACGGGACGGAGCCGTCCTCCAGCAGTGGATGCAACCGTTTGTCGGTCATCAGCCCCATCCGCATCTGGGCTGCCGGCTCGAGGTACTTCTCGTGGCGCAGCCGCGTCCCCAGGCTCGCCGCCGGGGCGCCGTCGTCGAACACGCCCAGCCCAAGAAGCGGCTCACTTGTCGTACGCCCGGCTCGCAGGCCGCCGCCGATGTGCCGGCCCGTGGCAAGCACGAAGGCGTCAGCGCGGAACGCGCGGCCATTCGCGCGTGCCGACGTCGCCTTGCCGCGTCCAGTTTCGATCGAGGTCACTTCCGCGCTTACGGCGCCGAGCGAGATCGCCTGCTGGAGGCGCCAACCGTGGGGCGAAGGTGGCGAGGCGAGCAGCTCAAACCCGTCCGGTGGCAGGTTCGTGAACCCGGGCGGATACGCGATCGCCGCGCCGCGGGCTCGAGGCGACGGTGCGCGGCGTCCGTAGAGGTCGGTCAGCGACGCCGCCTGGGGCAGCTCAGGGATCGAGATCTCCTCCGCAAAGGCTTCGATCCCGTGCAGCTCCTTCAGGGCCTGGGCCGTTGATGCAGCGTCGTAGTCCCCGACCTGCGGCACGCCGATGACAGCGACGCGCTTGCCGCTCAACCCACCAAGCTCGCCACGCGCGACGGTTTCGGGGACCACGCCGGCCAGCCGGGCGAGGCCGTGGATGTCGGCGTACAGGCCACGGCTGCGCCAGCTTCCTTCGAACCTCAAGCCTTCTTTGCCGAGCGCGAGCTGCAGCGTCGATATCGCGGCATCGAGCTCGGTGGCGAGGCCAACCGAGTCCATCCCCAGGCGCGCCAGGGGATGATTCGGCGAACCGAGGATCGCATCGAGGTCGTCCACCACCTCCATGGCGCCCGCGTAGAGCGCGGTCGCGCCGGGCGCCCTCGCGACGACAGTCACCTCCGCCCTGTCGCGCCGTGCCGCCAGCGCCGCACAGTAGCCCGCGATGCCGCCGCCGATGACGAGGACTTTCGTCAACGAGCAACGATGCGACGTGTATCCGCCACGTCTTGCTTCAGCTGGCGGACCAGGTCGTCCGGCGTCGCGAACTTGATATCGGGATGGAGGTAACGGACGAACCGGAGCCGGAGCCTCTGTTGATACAGATCGCCCTCGAAGTCGAGGAGGAAGGCCTCGATCTTGAGCTCCGTCCCGCCGAACGTCGGGCGGTAGCCGACGGACAGGGCGGCGACGAAGTCCCCCTCGGGGGCCGCGACCCGCCCCGCGTACGCTCCCAGCGCCGGCACCAGCTTGTTCGGCTCCGGGCTGATGTTCGCGGTCGGAAAGCCGAGCTGTCTGCCGACCTGGGCGCCCGCCTCGACCGGGCCGCTCATCTCAAACTCGCGCCCGAGCAGCTGGTTCGCGGCCTCCACCTCCCCTGTGGTCACCAGTCGTCGTATCTCAGAGCTGTGCAGCTCGCGGCCATTGATCGTGAACGGCGGGATCACCTCCACGTCATGACCGTGGGTGCGCAGCCAGTCCGGGCTCCCCGTGCGGCCGCGGCCGAATGCAAAATCGAAACCGATCACCCAGCGCCGGATGTCCATCGACGCGGCGAGCCGGTCGACGAACTCCTGGGGCGACAGGGCCGAGAGCTCTCTGTCGAAGCGCAGCACGATCGCGTGGTCGATCCCCGCGGCGCCGATCAGGGCGAGCTTCTCCTGCAACGTTGTGATCGACTGCGGGCAGTTGGCCGGGTCGAGCACGCATCGTGGATGCGGTTCGAACGTGATCAGCGCCGACTCACCCTCCACGTCGGCCGCGCCGCGGACGGTGTGCGCGATGACATCCAGGTGGCCGAGGTGGACTCCGTCGAAGCTGCCGACCGTGAGCGCCACCGGCCCGATCGGTGTGGTCGGAAGCCCAAGATGAACTTTCAGCTGAGCACTTTCTCCGGCACGAACGTGCGGCGCAGCGGGTCGGTGTGTCCGAGGGCGACCAGCCGGCCTTCGGCGTCGTGCGCCCGAACCGGTCCCGGGGCCGGTTCCGGGAGGACGCGCACAGCACGGCCCTGGCGGACCTGCGCCGCCTGCTCCACGTTGAGCTTCACTCGTTCCATCTCGGGCAGTATGACTTCGGCCGCGAGCAGCCGGTCTCGCACCGCGTCTGCGGTCTTGAGCTCATCAAGCGCCACCGCATCGTCGATCGTCAACGGGCCGTAGGCGGTGCGCACGAGCCTGCCCAGGTAGCCTCCGACGGCCAGTCGCTGCCCGAGGTCGCGAGCGATGGAACGCAGATAGGTGCCGCTGCCGCAGCGCACCTCGACGCGTGCGACGGCGTTCGGCCCGGGTTGAAAGTCGAGCATCTCCGATGCATATACCTCCACCTCGCGAGGCGCGGGTCTCGTGGCGTCGCCGCTCCGAGCGAGCCGGTAGGAGCGCTTGCCTTCGACCTTCACCGCCGAGTAGGCGGGTGGCTGCTGCAAGATGCGGCCGGAAAATTCTGCCAGCGCCGTCTCCAGGTCCTGGGCGGTGAGCCGGCTCGGGTCAGCGACCGCTTCCAGCTCCGCCTCGGCGTCGTCGGTCGCTGTCACAAAGCCCAGGTGGATGTCCGCCACATACGTCTTGGGCAGCTTCAGCGCGAACTCGGCGAGCCTGGTCGCCGACTCGAACAGGATGGGCAGGACGCCGGTGGCCAGCGGGTCGAGGGTGCCGGCGTGACCGACGCGGTGAGCGCCCGTCAGCCTCCGCAGACGGTTGACGACCGAGAAGGACGTCTCGCCTGGGCCCTTATCGACGTTGAGAACGCCGGTGCTAAATCGTTCAGGGCTGGGGCGTGGCGGCAAGGATTGCCTCCTTGGCGGCCGCCAGGACGAACTTCTCCGCCTCATCCATCGGCTTTCCGATCTCAGCGCCCGCGGCGCGAATGTGGCCGCCGCCGCCGAACGACGCGCACAACGCAGCCGCATCGACCCCGCCGCGGCTTCGGACGCTGATCTTCGTCAGGTCGCTCGAGACCTCCTTGAACAGGATGGCGAGCTCCAGGCCCGCGATGCTGTTCAAAGTGTCGATGATGCCTTCTGACTCCGACATCGCGGCGTTCGCCTCCTTGAGCATGCGCCGCGTCACCTTCGCCCACGCCAGGCGGCCCTCCATCTCCACCCGCATCGTCGCCAGTGCGAGGCCGCTCAGCTTGAGGGTCGTCTCCGGGCGCATCTTGTAGACCTGCGTCGCGATGTGACCCGGATCGGCGCCGAGCCTCGCGAGTCGGGCCGCGTCTTCGAGCGCTCGCGGCGTCGTGTTCTCGTGACGGAAGCCGCCGGTGTCCGTGAGCAGCGCTACGTAGAGGTCGGTGGCGATCTCTTGCGTGATGGGATAGCCGAAGTGGTCGAGCATCTCCATCACCATCTGGCCCACCGCTGATGCGTTGGGATCGATCACGTTGATGTCACCGAACCTCGTGTTGGAGGGATGGTGGTCGACGTTGATGATCGTGGCGTGGGTGGCAATGCCGCGGACCGCGCTGCCCGAGCGCTCCAGGTTGCCCGAGTCGAAGAAGAAGACGAGCTGGGGGTCGACGCCGCGAGGAGGCTCGGCCTGGATGTCGTCGAATCCCGGAAGGAACGCGTACATCGGCGGCAGCGGCGGCGGTACGAGCACCCAGACGTCCTTGCCCTCAGTACGCAGCGCTTCCGCGAACGCGAGGCTGCAGCCGAGCGTGTCGCCGTCGGCGTCTTTGTGACCGAAGATCAGGATCTCCTGGTTCGCGTCGATGAGCTCCTTGATCTCGTCGTAGACATGCAGTTTGTCGTGTTTGACGGTCGCTATCGGTTCTGCTCCTCCGGCTCGCCGTTGCTTTGTGGCAGCACCTCTTTCAGCAGCTCCGAGATGTGGACGCTGTACTCGATCGATGGGTCGAGCTCGAAGCGCAAGTCCGGCGAGAACTTGAGGTTCTGCAGGCGCCGGCCCAGCTCGTGCCGGATGACTCCCTTCGCCGAGACAAGTCCTTTGATCGACGCCTTCTGCTCGTCAGGATTGCCGAGCACGCTGACCCTGACGCGCGCCTGGCGCAGATCCGGCGACATGCGCACGGCTGTGATGCTCACGAATCCGATTCGCGGATCCTTCAGGTCACGCCGGATGATCGACATGATCTCCTCACGCACCTGCTCCCCCACCTGATCCGCGCGGTAGCTGGTCATCTCGACCTCCGCTTCTAGCAAAGCCACGGCCTGCTTAAATTTCTTCCCGCTCGAGTCGGTACGTCTCCATCGTGTCACCGGGCCGGAAGTCCTCCCAACCCTCGAGCCCGATGCCGCACTCCTGGCCGGCCGGCATCTCGCGCACGTCTTCCTTGAAGTGCTTGAGAGAGTTGATCCGTCCCTCGTGGACAACCTGGCGGGCCCGGAAAAGCTTGACCCAGCCTCCACGGCTGACCTTGCCCTCCACCACGCGGCTGCCGGCGATGACGCCAAGGCGCGGAATCTTGATCGGGGTGATGACCTCGACGCTGCCTTCGCGGATCTGGCGGTAGGTCGGCTCACGCAGACCCTTGGCCGCGCGCTCCACGTCCTCGGTGAGCTTGTAGATCACGTCGTAGTAGCGCACCTCGACCTTCGCCCGCTCCGCGGCCGCGGCGCTCGCCGGCGTCGGCTTGAGGTTGAAGCACACGATGATGGCGCTCGAGACGCTTGCCAGCAGCAGGTCCGAGTCGCTGACCGCACCCACTCCCTGGCCCACGATCTTGATCGCGACCACAGGGTCTTCGATCTTCTGCAGCGCGGTGAGCAGCGCTTCGAGCGTGCCCTGCGCGTCCGCCTTGACGACCAGGCTGAGCTCTTTGACCTCGCCTTCCTTGGCGCGGCGGGCGAGGTCCTCGAGCGTGATGCGCGGAGCGACATCCCGCGCCGCCTCGACCGCGCGCTTCTCGATGAGCTTGGTCAAAGCAATCTGGCGAGCCGCCTTTTCCGAGCCGACGACCTGGAAGATGTCGCCCGCCTGAGGCACCTCGCTCATGCCGGACACGACCACCGGTGTTGCCGGAGGCGCGTCGTCCACGCTCCGCCCGCGGTCATCGGCCAGCGCCCGCACGCGGCCGTAGATGTGGCCGCACACGAAGTCGTCGCCGACCTTGAGCGTGCCCGCCTGCACCAGCACCGTCGCGACCGGGCCGCGACCGCGCTCGAGGTGGGCGTCGACGATCGTCCCGATCGCGTTGCGGTCGGGGTTCGCCTTGAGCTCGAGGATGTCGGACGAAAGGACGATCGTCGTCAGCAGGTCGTCGATGCCGGCGCCGGTCCTTGCACTGAGGTGAACGCACTCGTGCTCACCGCCGTAGTGCCGCGTAACGATGCCCTGCTCTGCCAGCTGCTGATGGACGCGATCGACGTTGGCGTTTTCCTTGTCGACCTTGTTGATGGCGACCACGATCGGCACCTTCGCGGCGCGCGCGTGGTGGATCGCCTCGATCGTCTGCGGCATCACGCCGTCGTCGGCGGCCACGACAAGGACAACCAGGTCGGTGACCTGGGCGCCCCGCGCGCGCATGGCGGTAAAGGCCTCGTGGCCGGGAGTGTCGATGAACACCACGGGATGCCCGTCGGCGGTCTCGATCTTGTACGCGCCGATCCGCTGGGTGATGCCTCCGGCCTCGCCTGCCGCGACGCGCGTCTTGCGGATCGCGTCGAGGATCGAGGTCTTGCCGTGGTCGACGTGGCCCAGAACGGTCACGATGGGCGGGCGGAGCTTGAGCTTGGTCGGGTCCTCGTTGGCGAGTGAGAACAGCTCCTCGCGTGAAGTGGTGACGACATCCCCCTGGCCTTCGGCGGACTCCACCGCGACCACGTCCTCCCTGGCCACCGGCTCGACTGTGTAGCCGAACTCGTCGGCCACGATCTCGGCGGTGGCGAAGTCGATGACCTGGTTGATGGTGACCAGGATCTTGGAGGCCATCAGCTTCTTGATCACCTCGACGGGGCTCACGCTGAGCTTTTCCGCCAGGTCCTTGACCGACAGCGTGGGGGGCAACGTGGCGCGCCGGTCCCCGTTGGTTTCGATCTTGGGCGTGACCGCCGTCGGCTTGAAGGCCGAGCGGGCAGCCTCGATCGCGCCAGGCGCCAGGGGCGCCGCGGCGTTACGGGTCAATCTGCGCTGCTGCAGGAAGTTGACCAGCTCCTTTTGGCTGATCCCGAGTTCCCGCGCGAGTTCGTGTGCCTTCATCTGGAACTAATGATTATGCCGCCCAGGGTGAATTCGAAACCTGACGGGGGAGGGCCTCTCCCCTCAGGGGAGAGGGTCAGGAGAGGGGCGTGGCACGAGTTCAGACCACACCTCAGGCTGAACGGTGGCCCCCAGGGCGCGGTCCAGCGAGCCTCGTTTGCGCGCGATTTCGATGCAGGCGGGGTTGGGATGGAGGTACGCCGCACGGCCTGGCAGGCGGCCGGTTCGATCGACTGCAACACCTCCGCCGGGGCGCCTTACCACTCGGATCAGCTGCCGCTTGCCGGCCTCTTCGCGGCATGCGACGCAGGTCCGCACAGACTCTGCACGGCCCTTCATGTTTGGCACAGCCCCTCCCCCTCCGTGCCCCCGCAGGGGGCGCGGCCCCCATGAATGGGGAGGATTCACTCTTCGGCCGGTTCGCTGGGCTTGATGTCGATCCGGTAGCCGGTCAGCTTCGCCGCCAGGCGCGCGTTCTGCCCGTCGCGCCCGATTGCAAGCGAGAGCTGGCTCCTTGGCACGAGCACGGTCGCGGTGCGGGTCACCCGGTCGATCGTCACGCGGTCAGCCCGCGCCGGGCCGAGGGCCGCGGCGACGAACGCCTGGGGGTCCTCCGACCAGGGCACGATGTCGACGTGCTCGTTGGAGAGCTCGCTGAGGACCGCGCGGTGCCTCACCCCCTTAGGACCGACGCAGGCGCCGACCGGGTCCAGGCCGGGCTCGCTCGACGAGACCGCAACCTTCGTGCGCAGACCTGGCTCGCGGGCGATGGCGCGGATCTGGACCGTACCGGCCTTGATCTCTGGCACCTCGGCCTCCATGAGGCGATGGACGAAGGCCCGCGCGGCGCGCGACACACGCACCTGCGCCTGCCTTCGGTTGTGCTGCGTCTCGAGGATCACCACGAGCACGTTGCGGCCGGGATGCAGCACCTCGCCCGGGATCTGCTCTTCGGGAGGCATGACGCCTTCCGCGCGTCCCAGGTCGACAAATGCGATCCCTCCCTCGACGCGGTCGATCACACCCGTCGCGAGCTCGCCCCTGTGCTCCGCCACGTCGCGGAGCACCTTGTCGCGCTCGAGGTCGTGGATATGCCGCAGAACCGCGTGCTTGGCTGTCTGCGCGGCCATGCGTTTGAAGTCCTCTGACGGCAGCGCCTCGACCACCACCGTGCCGTCCGGCCGCACGATCCGACTCCTCACATCCAGCGCGCCGGTGGCGGTGTCGAGCTTGACGGTCACCTCGCCGGCGGGATTGAAGGCGCGCACATAGGCGGCACCGAGCGCGCTCTCGACGGTGTGCAGCATTTCCTCGAAAGGAATGCCGACCTCCGCGCAAAGCGCGGTCAGAGCTTCGGCGAGCGTCTGGGTGGGCGCGTCAGATTGCGACCGCGAGCCTGCCCGCGACAATGTCTTCCCAAGTGATGTGGATGATCACCGGCGCGCGCCCACGCACCCCGGCCGCCTGCACCGCAACGCCGGCCCCGTCGACAGCGACCAGCTGGCCCTCGACCACTGACTCGGCGTCGCCGCTGCGGTAGCGGATGTTGACGCGCTTGCCGTTGAATCGCTCGTACTCGAGCTGTGAACGCAGCGGCCGTTCCGCACCCGGCGACGACACCTCGAGGTCGTAACGACCATCGATCAGGTTCGCGTGATCGAGGAGCGGGCCGACGATCCGGCTGACACGTTCGCAGTCCTCGATGGAGATGGGCTCGCTGTGGTCGATCGAGATTCGCAGCGTACGTCCGGACTGGCCCGACTGGTCGAGTGAGTACAGCTCGTAACCCATGTGGTTCAGCGTGGGCTCGAGCAACGCTTTGATCGACGATATGGGCCAGGTTGGCATGTCCGCAGTTTCGAATACCTTACCAGTCGCCTATCGCAGCGGCTGCAACCTCCGCCAGACCACCAACAGAGGGGCCGCGTTGAAGATCGAGCTGTAGGTCCCCGAGACGATGCCGATCAGCAGGGCGAGCGCCAGGCCTTGCAGGGTCGCGCCGCCCGCGATGAAGATCGAGGCGAGCACGAGGACGACGGTGAAGCTCGTGATGATGGACCGGGCCGCGGTCTGCATGATGCTCAGGTTCACCACCTGCTCGAAGGACAGGCGCTGGCTGACGCGCAAGTTCTCGCGGATCCGGTCGAAAACCACAATGGTGTCGTGGACCGAAAAGCCAACCACGGTGAGGACGGCGGTGACGAAGAACGCGTCGATCTGGCCGAGCCGTGAGTTGAACACCGTGCCCAGGATCGAGAAGACGCCGGTCAGCACGAAGACGTCGTGCAGCAACGCGGCGAGGGCCGAGCCGCCGAACTGAAAACCTGCGCGCCAGCCGCCAGGCACATTTCGGAAGCGAATCGCGAGCAATGCGAGGATCGCGATCGATGCGATGACGACCGCAAGGATCGAATAGAAGATCGTCTCACCTGCGATCGTGCCGCCGACCTCGAGGATCTGCTGCACGTTCATCGGACCGAGCCGGTTCTGCAGGTCGGCCTGCACGTTGGTCTGCTGGGCGGCGGCGAGCGGCGGGTAGCGAATGATGTAACCGCCGTTGGCCGTCTGGATCACCGACCCGCTGGCGCCCTCGGCGTTGACCGCGCGCTCGACTGTCGGAAGGTCCGGCTTGTTGGCGAACGTCACGGTGAACTCGGTGCCGCCGGCGAAGTCGATGCCGAGCAGGAAGTGGTTGTGCCACATCGAAACGATGCCCGGGATGATGATCACCAGGGACAAGAGGAAGAACCAGTTGCGCCGGCCGATGATGTTGAGCCTTCGGACGCGCGGCTCTCGAACGGCTACAGCGGCCTGCTGTGCCTTTCCGTCCTCGACCATGTCCGCAACCTGCTGCTGCGGAGTTACGTCAGATATTTCGGACACGGTCAACTCCAAGCAGCCCCGGTCGCCGGAAGCTGCTCCCGGTGAGCACGATCGCCAGCAGGTTGTGCGTCACCACGATCGATGAGACGAGGCTTGCCAGCACGCCGATGGCAAGGGTGATCGCGAATCCCTTCACGACCGACGGTCCGACAAAGCCGAGGATGACGCAGGTTATGAAGGTGGACGTGTTCGAGTCGCGGATCGCCGGCCACGCTCGACGGACCGCCGCGTCGACCGCGGCGGTGATTGTGCGCCCGGCTCTCACCTCTTCTTTGAAGCGTTCGAATATCAGCACGTTGGCGTCGACCGCCATGCCCACCGAGAGGATGAACCCGGTGATTCCGGCCAGGGTCAGGGTGACAGGCACAACCTTGAACACGGCGAGCACCGCACCGGCATAGAAGAGCAGGGCGAGGCTCGCCAGGAGCCCCGGCATTCGGTAGTAGATGATCATGAAAAGGACGACGATCGCCAGGCCGAGGAGGCCGGCGGCGAGGCTGAGCTTCACCGACTCGGCGCCCAGCGTCGCGCTGACCTGAGTCACGTCCAGCGCGACCAGGTCGACCGGAAGCGAGCCGGAGTTGATCCCGGTCGCCAGGTCCTGCGCGCTCTGCTGGGTGAAGGCGCCAGAGATCGTCGCGTTGCCGCCGGCGATCTCCGTCAGCGTGATCGGGTCGGTCAGGAACTTGCCACAAACCGTGTCCGCCGTCTGGGCGGCCAGGCAGGCGGGGTCATACGGCTGGCTGACCTTGGCGACGTACGACGGATCCTCCCAGTTGTCGATGTCTTTCTGGGTCAGGTCGAGCCAGATCGCCAGGTGGCGTTGAGGACAGTTCGCGGTCTGCGAGGTGCCCGGGTCACCGGGGCACGCGCTTACGTTGTCGCGGGTGAGGTTGTCGAAGAGGGTGCCTCCGCTCGAGGTGAAGCTGACGTTGACCACCCAGCTCGTCCCGGTGCTGTCGATCGCCGCGCTGGCGCTCTGGATGTCGTCGCCTGTCAGCCCGGTGAACGCAGGCTTGTAGCCTGGCTGTGGGCCGCCTGTGGCCTTCGCATCCGCCACCCACTTCGTATAGACGAGCTTGGAAACAGCGCCGATCGTCTTCTGCGCCTGCGCCGCGTTGACGCCTGCGAGGTCGACCGTGATGCGGTCGTAGTTGCTGCCCGCGCCCCGGATCTCAGGCTCGCTGACGTTGAGTGCGTTGACCCGCCTGTTGATCACCGCGATGGTTCGCTGCTGCACGTCGGCGCGGTTCTGGCCCGTCGGGAAGTTGGTGAGCGCGTAGTCGATGTGAGTGCCGCCGGCCAGGTCGAGGCCCTTGTGGAAGTAAAGCTGCCAGCCGCCGAAGTTGGGCGGCAGGCCCGGCACGTTGCCCTGCAGCGGGTAATGGTTCGCGAAGCGATAGACGTACCCGGCGCCGTCGACGAACAAGGAAAACACCAGGACGGCGACCACGAACAGGCGGATGGGCCAGCTGAGGACTAACTGCATAGGCGGCGAATCAGTCTACGGTCGGCACGGTCATCGCTGCCGGAACACCAGGTTCAGGACGATCGTGGCCACGATCGACAGGACGATGCTCGTGGCGAGCGGCACGTACACGGTCACGCTCCCGCTGCGGAACGTGAAGTCGCCTGGAAGGTTGAAGCGCCCGAAAAGCATCAGCGCCCCGCCGATGACCACGAGAAGCACGCCGAAAACGAGGAGCAAGCGCCCCACATCAGCCATCTGCTACCTACAGTAATCGCGTCTGCTGGGATTCGGGTTGGGGCGGTGTGACCCCGATGTGGCGGTAGCCGAGCTCGGTGACGACCCGGCCCCGGGCGGTGCGCGCCAGGAAGCCGACCTGGATCAGGTACGGCTCGTGGACGTCCTCGATCGTCTCGGGCTCCTCGGAGAGCGAGGTGGCGAGAGTATCCAGCCCGACCGGCCCGCCCTTGAACTTGACGACCACGGTCTCCAGCAGCCGTCGGTCGAGCGGCTCCAGGCCGATCTCGTCGATCTCGAGCAAGGCCAGCGCGTGCCGCGTGGTGTCCATCGTGGCGCGGCCGTCGCCCCGGACCTGCGCGTAGTCCCGGACTCGCCGGAGAAGGCGGTTGGCGATGCGCGGCGTGCCGCGGGCGCGGCGGGCGATCTCCGAGATCGCGTCGGCCTTGATCTCAATCTCCAGGATCCGGGCGGAGCGGCCGACGATGTGCTCCAGCTCGGGCTTGGTGTAGAAGTCGAGCCGGTAGACGGCGCCGAAACGATCGCGTAGCGGCCCGCTCAAAAGGCCCTGGCGCGTGGTTGCGCCCACGCAGGTGAAGTGCGGTAGCGGCAGCGTGGCGGCGCTTGCGCCGACGCCCTTGCCCAGTACGGCATCGAACCGGAAGTCCTCGAGGGCCGGGTACAGCGACTCCTCCACCACGGTGTTGAGGCGGTGGATCTCGTCGATGAAGAAGACGTCGCGTGTGGTGAGGTTCAAGAGGATCGAGCCCAGCGCGCCCTGGTGATCGATCGCCGGGCCGGAGCTGACTTTGATCGCGACGCCGAGCTCGTTGGCGATGATGTGGGCCAGCGTCGTCTTGCCGAGCCCTGGCGGTCCACACAGCAAAACGTGCTCCACCGGCTCGTCCCGCCGTCGCGCCGCCTCGAGCAGGATGCTGAGGTTCTCCCGCACCTGCACCTGGCCCACGTACTCGGCCAGGAATCGTGGCCGCAGCGTCAGGTCGAACTGGTCGTCGTCGGAGCGGGCATCGAGGATTTTGTCCTTTGTCACTTTCGTCCGAGTGCCTTGAGCGCAACCGCGAGAGCCTCTTGGGTGGACGGTGTCGATTTCCAGTCCACGGATTCGATCCCGGTGCGGGCCTCGAGCGACGAGTAGCCGAGATTGCGGAGGGCTGACTCGACGGCCTTCGGGACCTGGCCATCGCCGGCGAGGGCCGCCGCGCGCGGCACGACGTCCAGCGCCGCGACTGCGTCGAGTCGCGGCTTGAGCTCGATGATCACCTTGGCCGCGGTCCGCGGTCCGACGCCGCTGGCACGTCTGATGGGCGCTGCATCCTCGCCCATGATGGCGCGCTTGAGCACCTCGAGACTGGAGGCGCTCAGGATGTTCAGCCCGACCTTCGGTCCGACCCCGTCGACCTGGATCAGCATCTCGAACAGATCGAGCTCTTCGACCGATGCGAATCCGTACAGGGCCAGCTGGTCCTCGCGCACGTGCGTGTGGATGTGCAGCTCGACCTCGCCGCCAGGAGGCGGAAGCTGCTGCCGGGTCTGCGAGGCAACGGTGACCATGTAGCCGACGCCTCCAACGTCGAGCACGACAAAATCAGCGCCCGCCCGACGCACAAGTCCGCTCAGATGCGCGATCACCTTGTTGCCGCCCTCGTGAACTTTCTGCTTCGCGCGTGGCAGACCGCGATCGCGATCGCGTCCCGCGCGTGGTCGTCGAACCGCCCTTCCGGCATCTTCACCTGCGCTGCGAGCATGCGGCCGATCTGCCCCTTGTCAGCGTTGCCGTAGCCGGTGAGGATGACCTTCACCTGGCTCGGCTTGTACTCATACACCGGCACGCCACATTCCTCGAGCACATTCAGGATTGCGCCCCTCGCCTGTGCGACTCCGACCGCGCTCGTCGCGTTGCGGCCCATGAACAGCTCCTCGATCGACGCCTCGGCCGGTGGGTGCGCAGCGATCAGCGCTCTGAGGTGGTTTGTGATGGTGAGCAAGCGCGCACCGTCGCGACCGGGGATCGTCACCACCGTGCTGCAGTCGAGGACGAGGTTGGGTTCAGAAAAAAGGGCAAACCCCGTGCCCGCCAGGCCTGGATCGATGCCGAGGATCAGTCCGTCGCGCGTACCTGGCATGTATCCATCAGGTTCTACACCTGTGCTGAGACGCGTTCAAGGACGTTGTTCGGAATATCGAAGTTGGCGTAGACCTGCTGGACGTCGTCGTCCTCCTCCAGCGACTCCATCAGCCTGAGCACCGCGGCGGCCTTGTCCTCACCCACCGCCACCGTCTGCTTCGGCTGCATCGTGATCTCGGCGTTCTCGACGTTGACCCCGAGGCCCTCGACGGCCGCCTTCACCTTTTCGAATGAGTTGGGGGGCGCAGTGATCTCGACGGATTTGCCGTCGACCTGCACATCGTCGGCACCCGCTTCGATCGCTGTGAGCCCCACCTCTTCAGGGTCGTTGTTGCCGGCGTTGGCAGAGATGACGCCCTTGCGCTCGAACATCCACCCCACCGCGTTGCTCTCCGCCAGGTTGCCTCCGCCTTTGGAAAACCGATGCCGGATCGAGGCGGAGGTGCGATTCCGGTTGTCGGTGAGCGTGTCGACCATGACCGCGACGCCCGCGGGACCGTAGCCCTCGTAGCGGACCTCTTCGAGCTTCTCGCCCGCAAGCTCCCCCGTCCCCCGCTTGATCGCGTTCTGGATCCGGTCGGTGGGCATGTTGATCTCGCGCGCCTTCTGGATCGCCAGGCGGAGCCGGAAATTGCCGTCGGAATTGCCGCCACCCTCGCGGGCAGCGATCGTGATCTCACGGCTCGCGCGGGTGAACGCCTGGCCTCGCTTGGCGTCGACGACGGCTTTCTTGTGCTTGATCCCGGCCCACTTGGAGTGGCCAGACATTACGTGGGAATCCCCAAGACAGCCGCAGATGCGTAGCCCGGGGTCCCCGCGAAATCGAAGATTTCGTGGGGTGGGAACATGCTTTCGATCATTTTAGTTCGATATAGCGCCGCCGGGCAGACAAAACATCTCCCGTCACCGGCGCCCGCGAGTCCACGCCGACCTTTTCCCCGTTGACGCGTACGCCGCCCTGTTCGAGCAATCGCCTTGCTTCGTTGCGGCTGTTGGCGATTCCTGTGTCGACCAGGAGGCTGACCAGATCGGTGGCTCCCTTGACCCAATACTCCCTCTCGTCCGGAATTTCGCGCTTGCGGAATTTGACGTTGAAGTCCTCCTCCGCCCGGCGCGCCGCTTCCTCGCCATGCAGTCGGTTGACGAGCTGGCGCGCTACAGCTGCCTTCGCATCGCGCGGCTTCATCGCCATCACTTCGTCCTGACGCCGCCGGTCGAATCCGGACACCAGCCGGACGTACCGCTCGATCAGCGCGTCCGGAATGGACATCGTCTTGCCGTAGATCTGTTCCGGTGACTCGGTGAGGCCGATGTAGTTGCCCAGCGACTTGCCCATCTTCTGCACGCCGTCCGTGCCTTCGAGCAGCGGGAACACAGCGATGTCCTGCGGCTCCTGTCCATATGCCTTCTGGATGTCGCGCCCGAACAGAAGGTTGAACAGCTGGTCGGTGCCGCCGATCTCAACATCCGCCTTCACCGCGACGGAGTCGTACGCCTGATTGAAGGGATAGAGGATCTCGTGGGCGCCGATGGATGCGCCGGACTTGATGCGCTCAGCGAAATCCTCACGCTGCAATACCTGCTGCAGCGTCGCCTTCGCCATCAGCCGCAGGATGTCTGCCGCAGTCATCGAGGCAAGCCATTCGGAGTTGCGGCGCACCTCAATCTTCGAACGGTCGAGGACAAGGTCGACCTGCTCGAAGTACGTCTCGGCATTCCGAGCGATCTGGTCTTCGGTGAGCATGGGACGGGTTTCTGAGCGCCCGCTGGGGTCGCCGATCATGCCCGTGTAGTCGCCGATGATGACGACCACGGTGTGGCCTTCGTCCTGAAACATTCGGAGGGTGTCGAGCACGACCAGGTGTCCGACGTGCAGGTCTGGAGCGGTGGGATCGAGCCCCAGCTTCACGCGCAGCTTGTCCCCGCGTTCGAGCCGCGCACGCAGGTGATCTTGGACGTGGATCTCGACCGCCCGCTCGCGCAGGCGATTGAAAAACTCCTTACTCAACGCCAGCGAGTCTAGGGATTGACCGGTCCGGGACCGAAGTAGATCTGCGGATCACCAGGCAGGAGCGGCTGGAACAGCGCGATGATCGGCTTGTCGATCGCGTTGACGAGGCTGACCATGAACAACGAGTGGTGGACTGAATCGCGCAGGCCCTGCTGAAGCGGGTCCAGCTGCGCCCCGCCGACCGGGTTGGCGGCCTGCCCTACCTCATAGACGACGACCACCGACAAGAAGATTGCGGTCACCAGGCCGAGCGCCGTGCCGAGAGTCCTGTTGAGGACGATGGCCGGGATCTGGATCTGCTTGTGCGCGATCTGCGTCGCCACCTCGACGATGAGCAGGAGCGCGGCGATGATGCCGAAGAAGCCGTAAATGCGGGCGTCCGGCGTCTCGAAGTTGGACGTCTGCTGCAAGATGCCGCCCGCCTGCAAGCCCATGTTCGTGGCCGCCCAGACGGAGACAAACAGTGCGACCAGCCCGATGAACCGGCGGATCAGGCCGCTGAAGAACCCGCCCACCCCGTAGGCGATCAGGAACACGATCGGAAGTACGTCGATCCAGGTCAATTAGCGCTTCCCCCGAAATATCCCTACGAATTCAGAGCGCAAATGCGTGAATTCGCGGGGACCCCTACAAAACGGCACGCACAAGCGTGCGATATACGCGCCGGCCGTCACTCGCGGAACCTGGCGCGGTGTCTTTTCTCCAGTCCTACCTTGATTTGCGAAATCACCCTGTCCACTTCGGCGTCCGTCAGGGTGCGCTCCGGGCTACGGAAAGTCAAGGTAAACGCGACGCTCTTGTGCCCCTCCGGAACTTGCGCGCCGCGGTACTCGTCGAACGCCCGGACGAGCTCGAGCGCGGCTTCCCCGGTGTCGCCGGCCGACTCCTTGATCGTAGCCAGCAGCGCGCCGGCCGCGACGGTCTCCTCGACGACGACGGCCAGGTCACGCTCGACGCTGGGAAACCGCGGCAGCGGCTGCGCGCGTGGGGTGCGCGAGGCGGCGAGCAGAGGCTCGACGTCGATCTCGAACGCGACGACCCTCCCATCGATCCGCGCAGAGGCTGAGACTGTGGGGTGCAGCTCGCCGATGTAGCCCAGCTGCCGGCCGTCGATCACGACCGCGGCGCAGCGACCCGGATGAAACAACTGCGCGGAGGCGCGCTGATACGTGCAGCCGGGCGCCCCGAGCGCGGCGACGCATCCGTCGAGCACGGACTTCAGCCGATAGAAGGCGACCCGACCGTCCTCGGCGGAGAGGCCTGCGGTGACGACCGCGGCCAGCCGGAGAGGTTCTTCGGGCTGCGTGTTCTTCTCGCCTACATGGGCGAGGAAAGCAGACCCGATCTCGTAAACGCGGACGTCGAGACGTCCTCGGTCGCGGTTGAGCGCCACAACGTCGATCAGCGATGGCAGGACCGAGGTGCGCAGCGTATCCATGTCGTCGCTCAGAGGATTGGAAACCCGCATGGCGTGGGCGGCGATCCGCAGCGCCTCGAGCTTGCGGCCGGAGACCAGGGCCGGGTTCCACGTCTCGGTGTAGCCGGATCCGACGAGCACCTCGCGCATCGAATCGAGCCTCCGGTCGAGGCTCGGCGACGAAGGTGTCCACCTGCCGCGGCGACGGCCCGGCAGCGTCGGAGGCACGCGGTCGTAGCCATACACGCGACCGACCTCCTCGACCAGGTCCTCGGGAATCGTCACATCGAGACGGAACACCGGCGGCAGGATGTCCCACTCCCCGTCACCCATCACCTTGACGTGGAAGTTGAGGCGCTTGAGGATCGACTCGGCTTCTTCTAGCGGCACATGTGTACCCAGGACGTCATCGATCAAGGCCGGCCGGAGGTTGACGCGCACCGGCTCCTGCGGACGCGGATATACGTCCGCCCATTCGCGGTGGACCGAACCGCCCGCGACCTCGGCAATCAGTGATGCAGCGCGACGAGCGCCGGCCAGGGCAAGCTCGGGCGGCAGCGCGCGTTCGAACCTGGCCGACGCCTCGGTGCGGAGGCCGAGAGCGCGTGAGGTCTGGCGCACGCTCGGCCCGCTGAAGTTCGCCGCCTCGAGAAGTACGTCGACAGTCGCTCCCGTGACCGCGCTCTCCTCGCCGCCGATGACGCCCGCGATGGCGACGGGACGGAGCGCGTCGGCGATCACCAGCATCTCCGGCGTCAGCTGCCTCTCCTCGCCGTCGAGGCAGAGCAGCGTCTCTTTCGACCTGGCCCGCCTGACGTGGATGGCGGGCCCGTTGAGCTTGGCGAGGTCGAAGGCGTGCAGCGGCTGCGCGTACTCGAGGAGCACGTAGTTGGTGATGTCGACGATGTTGTTGATGGGACGGACTCCGCACGCCCGTAGGCGGCGCTGCATCCAGTCGGGGCTGGGGCCGACCCTCACTCCTTTGATCACGCCCCCGATGTAGCGGCTGCACAGGTCGGGGTCGTCGATGGTGACCTTGACCAGGTCGCGCCCCGGCGGGTCGGCCGTACCGGTGAAGGCCGGCATGAAGTCGCGCTTCAGCGGCCGGTCGAGTCCCGCCGCCAATTCCCGCGCGATGCCCAGGTGGCCCATCTCGTCGGGCCGGTTGGAGGTGATCTCCGCTTCCATGATCGCCTGGCTCGGGATGACGGTGGTCAACGCTTCCCCCGGCTTGCCGCGGTCGAGGATCAGGATGCCAGAGTGGTCGTCGCCCAGGAGGAGCTCTTCGGCCGAGCAAAGCATTCCGCTGGCCTTTTCGCCCGCGATGTAAGCGTCCCTCACGAGCTTGCCGTTGGGCACCGTGGTGCCGGGAAGGGCGACGGGGACCAGCGACCCCGGAACCGCATTGGGGGCGCCGGCGATGATCTGCTGCACATGGTCGCCGAGGTCGACCTGGTGAATCCACAGCGCGGTCCGCGATGTCGGGTGTGGCTTCTGCTCGAGCACCTTGCCGATCACGACCTGGGAGAGGTCGACCATCACAAGCGACTCGACCTCGATGCCGAGTCGGGTCAGCACATCCGCGGCATCCTTGGGCGTGACGCCATCGAGGTCGAGGAAGTCGCCGAGCCATTCGTAGCTAATTCGCAAGCGTTCGCAGCCCCTCCGTCTGGCTTCGCCAGACACCTCCCCATGAATGGGGAGGAGCCTTCATCATCTAGAACTGCTCCAGGAAGCGCAGGTCCGACTCGTAGAAGAGGCGGATGTCGTCGACGTCGTGCTTGAGCATCGCCATGCGCTCGATGCCGAAGCCCCACGCGTATCCGTTCCACTGCGTCGGGTCGATGCCTCCGTTGCGCAGCACCTGCGGATGCACCATCCCGCACCCGCCGACCTCGAGCCAACCCTTATGCCGGCAGCTCTTGCAACCCATGCCGCCGCAGATGCCGCACGTGATGTCGAACTCAAAGCTCGGCTCTGTGAAAGGAAAGTAGCTCGGCCGAACGCGCACCTTGCGTTCCAGTCCGTACAGCGACTGGATCATGTACAGCAGCGTGCCCTTCATGTCGCCGACCGTGAGCCCCCTGTCCACGGCCAGGCCTTCGACCTGGCTGAAGTACGGCAGTCGCGTGGCCTCGGGCGGATCGCGGCGGTAGGTCCGGCCCGGCGTGATGATGTAGATGGGCGGCTCTTTGATCCGCTGCATGGCGCGGATCTGCACAGGTGAGGTGTGCGCGCGGAGCAGGAGCTCTGGGCTGAAGTAGAAGGAGTCCCAGCTCTCACGGGCGGGATGTCCGGCGGTGAGGTTGAGGGCCTCGAAGTTGTACCACTCGGTCTCCACCTCAGGCCCGAGCTCGACCTGATACCCAAGCGACTCGAGCACGGTCTCGATCTGACGCCGGACCTGCGTCAAGACGTGGATATGGCCTCGGCCGAGCGGCGGCCCGGGAAAAGTGATGTCGATCGCCTCGGTCTCAGCGAGATCGGCGAGACGCGATGCCTCCAGCTCAGCTCGCCTGGCGGCCAGAGCGGCTTCGATCGCTCGCTTGGCCTCGTTGACCGCCTTGCCCACGGACGCCTTCTCTTCGGGGCCGAGCTTGCCGATGCCTTCGAGGAGCTTGCTGACCCGACCGCTCTTCCGGCCCAGGTACTCAACCTCGATTCGTTCGAGCTCCTGCTCCGTCTGGGCCTTGCCGACGGCGGCGAGCGCCTCGCTGGTCAGGTCTGATGGATCACTCATGCCGCCAACCTTCTCTTGATCTCGAACAGGATCAAGGCCGCCGCGGCGGCCACGTTGAGCGACTCGACGCCCTCCGTGAGCGGGACTGTGACCAGCTTCAGGTCCTGGCGCGAGAGTCCGTGCGCCTCACTGCCGAGAACGACCATGCCGGCAGACTCTATCGGCGCCTCGGCCAGCGGTGCACCGCCCGTGGGCGAAGCGCCATAACCGTCGAGTCCTTCGAGGTCCTTCCAGCGCGCCTTCGCAACCTTGAGCCGGAACACGTTTCCGGCCGAGGCTCGCACCGCTTTCGGGCCGTAGGGGTCCGCGCTTCCGGGCAGAACGACCAGAGCCGGCGCGCCCGCGGCCGCAGCCGTGCGGCAGATCGCGCCGACGTTGCCTGGGTCCTGGACGCCGTCGAGCACCAGCAATGGCCACCGTGCCGCGCGCGCGGCCTGCATCGCCTCCGACGGCGTCGCCTCGTGCACGCGGGCGATCGCGATCACTCCTTGCGGCGTGACCGTCTGCGTGGCGGCGCGGAACGCGCCGGGAGTCAGGGTGATCCGGGAATCAGAGCGGAAGGGAAGCTTGTCCCCTTCGCGCACCGCGAGGAGGTCGAAACCGAGGCCGGCAGCCCTGGCTTCCGCGAGCACGCGCGGACCCTCCAGGAGAACAAAACCTGGCTCGCGCCGGACAGCGAAGCGCCGTAGGCGGCGCACGACCTCGTTGTCCGGGCTGCTGATCAGCTGATCAGAGGGCTTTCTTTGCAACCTCCACCAGCCGAGCAAAGGAACCGCTGTCGCGCACGGCCAGGTCAGCCAGCATCTTGCGGTCGATCTCCACTCCGGCCTGGCGAAGGCCGTGCATCAGCTTGTTGTAAGGCAGCCCCGACTGCCTCGAGGCGGCGTTGATGCGCGCGATCCAGAGTTGCCGCATCTCGCGCTTGCGGCGCCGGCGGTCGCGGTACGCGTAAGCAAGCGCGTGCAGCACCGCCTCGTTGGCGGGCCGGAACAGCAGCTTCTTCGAAAGCCGGAACCCTTTGGCCCGATCGAGGATCGCCTTGTGGCGACGGTGCGCTGGTACGCCGCGCTTGACTCGTGCCATTCGCTAGACCCCTAGAGCCCGGCGGACCGTCTTTCGGTCGGCCTTGTCCACGGGATGCTCGTTGTGGTAGTTGCGCTTGCGCTTCTTCGACTTGTGCTCGAGCAGGTGGCTCTTCGATGAGGAGCGGCGCATCAGCTTTCCAGTGCGCGTCACGCGGACGCGTTTGGCAATGCCCTTTTGCGTCTTGATCTTAGGCACTGGTGGTTACCTGTTCCTTCGTCGGGGCGCCCTGACGGCTGGGCGCCAGGATCATGAAAAGGTTCTTGCCCTCGAGCAGCGGTTGGCGCTCGATGACCGCGAACTGCTTGGCGTCGTCCGCCACGCGCTCCAGGATCTTCCGACCGATCTCCTGGTGGACCATCTCGCGGCCCCTGAACATGATCGTCACCTTCACCTTCTCTCCAGCTTCGAGGAACTGCTTCAACCCTTTGAACTTGGTCTGAAAGTCGTGCTCCGCCACCTTCGGGCGCAGCTTCATCTCTTTCAGCTTGGTGACGTTCTGCTTGCGCCGCTGGTCCTTTTCGCGCTTGATGGTCTCGAACTTGTAGCGTCCGTAGTCCATCAGGCGGCAGACCGGCGGGCTCGCTTGCGGCGCCACCTCCACAAGGTCGAGTCCCTTCTCGTTTGCGATGCGTAGCGCGGCGTCCAGCGATAGCACGCCAAGCTGGTTGTTCTGGTCATCGATCAGACGCACTTCGGAGCTGCGGATCTGATCGTTGATCCTTAGCTCTTTAAACGGTATGGGACGCTACCTCGGCCAAATTCAGGGTTGTTCTATTCCTCCATCGATATAAAACAAAACGGACAGCACACCGGCTGTCCGCGGTAGACAACCCCTTTGGGCATCGCCCTGGGGGTGAGGGCCGGCGCCCTGCTTCAGAGCGTGGATCGTACCGGAAACGTAACCCGCCGCGCAAAACGGCGTTGGCTTCTGCAGAGTGTCGTCACCCAGGGCGGCCGCCGTGCTGCTTGTTCTCGCCGCGGCCATCGCCGCTTGCGGGGGAAGCGGCCCGTCTACTGCCACGAGCCACACGTCTTCGCCGGCTCGAACCTCGCCAGTTGTGAGCGTTTCAGCCTCGGGCCCCGCCCCCACGCCGTCGGCCCGGCCGGTCAGCCAGCCTTACGGCGTTCTGGTTGGCAGCCAGGCTGCGGCCACGTACGCAGTCAGCCTGGTGGCCACCGACGGCACGGTCGCCGCGTCGGGTGAGGCTTCATCGCCTCCCGTCGTCACGTGCGCCAATGCGGCGGGCGCTCCCGTCCCCCTTCCAGTCAGCACGAGCAATTCGCGCGCGTACTTCATGGACGCCGGGGGCGTGGTGCGCTTCCTCGCGCCAGGCGGCGAGTCGGGTCGTGCGACGACGGTGCCCGCCCCGACCTCCTCCCGCCGCGCCTCGTTTGCCGTCAGCCCTGACGACCAGCGCATCGCAGTCGTCGTGGCCGACTACAACGCGACCGGGGCTTCAACCAGGCTTTACGTGGAAGACCTGAACGGCGGGGGCAACCACCTCGACATCTTCAGCGAGAGCGGGGCGCGGACGCTGTGGCCGATCGGCTGGCACGGCATCCAAAACCTCGTCGTCGGCGTCGTCCCGTCGTGCACGCAAGGTGGCGGACCGTTCTGCTGCGGAATCCAGGAGCTTCATGTGGTTGACCCCGCAACAGCGACGCGTCGCTTCACGCTCGGCGGGATCACGACATGTCCCGTCGTGGGACCGCCGTCGGCGGCCGGGGTCATCTGCTGGGACGGGTCGACGTCAAAAGTCCTCAGCTGGACCGGTGCCACCATCCGGACGTACCCAATGCCGGGTCCCGCGCTTCAGTACCTCTCACCCAACGGCACCGTGGTCGCGGTGGTCGACAACACGGGCACCAACTTCCTCGGGGGCGGAACCTCGATATCCGGTCTTTACGGCTGCACGTGGATCAACGACCAGCTCGTGCTCGCGGGCGGTGACTCGCAGCACCAGCCGCGGATCGGCGACCTCGTCACGCCTGCCCGTGTCGTGCCGGTCGCCGCCCAGGGCGATTGCGGCGGCCGCCTCCCCGGGGGTCTCTGAACCGCGGATTGACGCTCGTCGCGAGCAGCGTCCCGCCCGGCTTATAAATAGGCGATGAGCGCTCCACCGCCCGGCGAGGTCGGACAGCTTTCGCCTGACGGCATGTGGCGCTGGGACGGTCAGCGGTGGGTGCCGACCGGCGAGGCCGGGCCTCCTCAGACTGCGGGACCGAGGCGCACGTGGATCTGGTGGCTTGCGGGCGGATGCGCGCTGCTCCTGGTCATCGGGGTCATCGGTGGGATTTACGGTTTCGTATCTCTCGTCCACACCTTTCAGCGCGGCGGCCTCAGCTGCCTACCGTCTGACTTCCCTCGCTACCCCGGCGCGTCGACGACGCGTGACTACACGTACTACGCGACCAACCTCTCGCCCGGCGACACGCGTGAATGCCAGGAGGTGCTCGCCTCGAACGACGACGTGGCGACCGTGACGGACTTTTACGCAGGCAAGCTCAGCTCCGGCGACTGGAAGATCACTGCAGACGACCGCGCCAACGGCGAGCTCAAGTTTGCCCGCGTTTCCAGGCCGCTGACCGTCGGCGTCGTCGACATGCTCGGCCGAGGCCAGCACACGGTGATCCAGATCAAGCTCGATTCCTAGCGCCGCCGCTCCGCCACCTCTGTGGCGACCATGCTCGCGAAGGATTCGAGCGTCGAGTCGACCTGCTTTCCCGCACGGTCGCGGATGTTGACGTGCTCCTCCTCCGCCTCGCGCGGGCCGACGATCGCCATGTACGGCACCTTCTGCGCCTGCCAGTCCCGGATCTTCCGCTGCATCTTCTCCGAGCGGTCGTCGACCTCGACCCGCAACCGGAGCCCCCTCAGCCTTTCGGCCACCAGGTGCGCGTACTCGTGCTGCGCGTCGGTGATCGGGATGACCACAATCTGCACCGGGTGCAGCCAGGTCGGGAAGGCGCCCGCGTACTGCTCGATCAGGTACGCGGTCATCCGTTCAAAGGCTCCGAATGCTCCGCGGTGGACGAGGACCGGCGTCCGGCGTGACCCGTCCTCGGCGACATACTCCAGCTCGAACTTCTTGGGCAGCTGATAGTCCACCTGCACCGTGTTGTTGGTGAACTCTCGACGGTGGGCGTCGCGGACCTGGAAATCGATCTTCGGCCCGTAGAACGCAGCATCGCCAACCCCGATCTTGTAGGGCAGGTTGAGGCTCTCGAGCGCCTCCTTGAGCATCGCCTCAGCGGTTTCCCATTCCTCGTCGGTGCCCGACCATTTCGTCTTCACTTCGTCGCGCACGGAGAGGCGGTACGAGTAGTCCTCCACGCCGAGCACCTTCATGAAGTGATTGGCCAACTCGATAGCGCCGCGCACCTCGGAGATCACCTGGTTGGGCTTGCAGAAGATGTGCGCGTCGTTGAGGTTGAAGGAGCGAACGCGGATCATGCCCATCAACTCGCCGGATTTCTCGAGCCGGTAGTTCTGTCCCAGCTCGGCGATGCGCACCGGCAGGTCGCGGTAGCTGTGCAGCTCTTGCCCGTAGACGATGATGTGGTGCGGGCAGTTCATCGGCCGGAGCTCGAGCTCCTCGCCGTCCTCGAAATGGATCGGCGGATACATCGTGTCGTGGTAGAGCTGCCAGTGGCCGCTCTGCTTGTAAAGGTCGAGCTTCGCCAGGTGCGGCGTGATGACGTGCCGGTAACCGCGCCTCAGCTCTTCGTCGACGATCCAGCGCTCGAGCTCGCGCCTGATGGTCGCGCCGTTGGGCAGCCAGATGACCTGGCCCAGGCCCACCCTTTCGTCGAGGGCGAAGATCTTCAGCTCCTTTCCCAGCTTCTTGTGGTCGCGCTTCTCGGCTTCCTCGAGGAACTTCATGTAGTCGTCGAGCTCGCGCGGCGTCATCCAGGCGGTGCCGTAGATGCGAGTCAGCTGCGGCTTTTTCTCGTCGCCTCGCCAGTAAGCGCCCGCGACGCGAAGGAGCTTGAAGGCCTTGAGCTCTTTCGTGGACCGCACATGAGGACCCCGGCAGAGGTCGAGGAAGTCGCCGGTGCGATACAGGCTGACCTCGTCGCCTTCGACCTTGTCCGCGATCAGCTCGAGCTTGAAATCCTGGCCGCGCTTGCGAAACTCGTCGATCGCCTGGTCTCGAGATACAACCTCTTTCACGAAAGGGATGTCGGCTTGCGCGAGCCGGCGCATGCGGGATTCGATGGCGGGGAGGTCCGACTCCGAGATCGGCTTGCTGAACTGGAAGTCGTAGTAAAACCCGTCTTCCACCGCGGGGCCGATGCCGTATTTCGCGTCGGG
>Ga0209471_1000218_pt1 | contig 42028 bp, 38 predicted proteins | sample GraSoiAngelo_128_FD_185885 | JGI IMG/M metagenome (GOLD analysis project Ga0209471, IMG submission 185885) | Grasslands soil microbial communities from the Angelo Coastal Reserve, California, USA - 14_0927_12_20cm (SPAdes) (version 2) | ecosystem: Environmental > Terrestrial > Soil > Grasslands ... | reverse complement strand
CACCGTGGACTCGAACGCCGCTGAGCTGGGTCGCGCTCTGGCCGCGGCGGGCGCCGAGATCACCCGCCGCGTCACCGTCGGCGATCGGCCGGAGGCGATCCGCGCGGCTGTGACCGAAGCCCTCGACCGTACCGGTTTCGTGTTGACCACCGGCGGCCTCGGCCCCACCCGCGACGACATGACGAAGACCGTCGTCGCGGAGCTGTTCGGCAAACGCCTGGTGCTGGACGAGGGGCTGCTGGCGGGGATCGAAGCCCGGTTCCAGCGGCTCGGGCGACCGATGCCCGCCGTCAACCGCACCCAGGCGGAAGTGCCCGAGGGAGCGACCATCCTACCCAACCCGCGCGGCACCGCGCCGGGGCTGTGGATCGAGGACGCGCGCGGCCGGGTCGCCGTACTGCTCCCGGGTGTGCCGCGCGAGATGCGGGGGTTGCTGGTGGAGGAAGTACTGCCGCGACTGGTCCGCCGCGACTCGACGGGAGCGCGGCCGCGGGTCGTGTTGTCGCGTACGGTGCGCACCACCGGCGTGCCCGAGTCGGCGCTGGCGGAGCGATTGGGGTCGATCGAAGTCGAGATCGCGCCCCTCACGCTCGCGTACTTGCCGTCGACCGACGGGGTGGACCTGCGGGTCACGGCGTGGAGCCTCGAGCAGGGCGATGCCGAGATGCGGCTCGCCACCGCGGCCGCGCGGTTGCAACAGCTCGCCGGTGAGCACTGGTACGGCGACGACGGGGCCGATCTCGCCGCCGTGGTCCTGCAGGCGTTGCGGCGGAAACGCCACCGCCTGGGCATCGCCGAATCCTGCACGGGAGGCATGGTCGCCGAGCGCATCACCAACATTCCAGGCGCGTCCGACACGTTCATCGGTGGCGTGGTCGCATACGCCGACGTCATCAAGACGGCCGCCCTCAAAGTGCCGCTCGATACGCTGCAAGCGCACGGCTCCGTTTCCGAGGAGACCGTGCGCGCGATGGCGGAAGGCGCCCAGCGGCTCTTTTCGACGGAGGCGAGCATCGCCGTGACCGGGATCGCGGGACCGGGGGGCGGGACGCCGGAGAAACCGGTGGGGACGGTCTGGCTCGCCGCGCGCGTCCAGACCGACACGCGCACGGTGAAGCGCGTGCTCCCGGGTGACCGCGAGGAGGTGCGTCGCCGCGGCGCTCAGGCGGCGCTCGACCTGCTGCGCCGGCTCCTGGCCCGCGCCTGATGCCGACCCTCGCCGCCCCCGACGGCACCCAGCTCGTGTACGACGCGTACGAACCGCCGCAGCCGCGCGCCGCCGTGCTGCTGCTGCACGACTGGTCGGACCACGCGGGCCGCTGGCGTGAGGTGGGCGAACGCCTGCGGGACGCTCGCGTCGCCGCGTATCTGCTCGACCAGCGCGGCCACGGGCGCTCCGGCGGTCGCCGCGGCTACCTGTCGCGCTTCAGCCAACTGCTCGGCGACCTGCAAGCGTTCCGGCGCGCCGTGCGGCTCCGCACTGAGGGGCGCCAGCTGTTGCTGGGGCTGGGATTCGGCGGGCTCGTGACGCTGCGCTACCTCGAGACCCAGCCGAGCGATCCCATCGCCGCGGCGGTGGTGTGCTGCCCCTGGCTCGGACCCGCGCTCAAGGCGCCCGCCTGGACGCGCCTCGCGGGGCGCGTGTTGCAGGACTTGTGGCCGACGCTCTCCGTGCCCCTGCACCTCGATCCCGAGCAACTCAGCCGCGATCCGGCGGTGAACAAGGCCTACGGCGAGGATCCGGCCGTCCACGACGTGATGTCGCCGGGCGCGTGGCGCGAGATCAGGTGGGCGCAAGGGGCCGTCGTGGCCGACGCCCAGCGGATCGAAAGCCCCCTGCTGTTCCTGCTCGCCGGTGAGGACCGCGTCGTCGACGCGCACCTCGGGCGCGCCTTCGCCGATGGCCTCAAGGGCTCGGCCGATGTGCGCTGGTACCCGGAGATGTATCACGAAATCCTGCACGACCCGCAGCGGGAGCGGGTCATCGGAGACCTCCTGGGGTTCGTCGACACGCAGCTCGCTGGTGTGTAACGCAGAGCGTGCTGCTCCGGTGAACGCGCGGCAACCGCGCTGATCGGCGAGTTTACCCGTGCCGTTCTGACAGCTAGCTTCTTGGGCAATGGGGAATATCCACCGGTTGCAGGGACCGTATCCGCCAGAACGACGCGGGTTGATCGGCACGCCGATTGCTTGGTGAAACGGAAACCTATGAAGCACTACGACGAACCACGGCAGCCCGTCGACCCACCGGACCCGGGCGTGCCAGACCCACCATCCGGGGGCGGGGGGGGGGCGGGCGGGGGAGCGCTGCTCGAGCCGCCAGAAGAGGCGGTGGCGCGCCTCGAATCTCAGCTCGCTGAGCTGAAGGACCGTCATCTTCGGCTGGCGGCCGAGTACGACAACTTCCGCAAGCGCACCCAGAAGGAGCGGACCGACCTGTGGGCCAAGGCGCAGGCGGACTTGCTGCATCGCCTGGTGGACGCGCTCGACGATCTCGCCCGCTTCGCGCACGTCGATCCCGGCCAAACCGATGCCAAGACGATCCATGACGGCGTCGAGATGGTGGAGCGCAAGCTCTGGAAGGAGCTCGAGGCGATCGGCGTGACCCGGATCGACCAGATCGGGGTGCCGTTCGATCCCAACTTACACGAGGCGGTGACGACCGGTCCCGCAGACCATCCGGCGAAGGACCACACCGTGGGTGCCGTGCTCCAGCCCGGCTATCTGCTGGGCGGCGCGCTGATCCGACCGGCGCGGGTGACGGTGCTGACCTGGCAGGAAGGACGACCGCAGGACGGCGGTGCGGGGTCGCCGCGCCCGCGCGGTGAGAGCGGCTGATGGCCGCGTCGAAGGACTATTACCAGGTCCTCGGGGTCTCTGAGACGGCGACGGTGGATGAGATCAAGAAGGCGTTTCGCCGGCTTGCCAAGCAATACCATCCCGATCGCAATCCCAACAAGGCTCAGGCGTCCGACCGCTTCAAGGAGATCAACGAAGCGCACGACGTGCTGAGCGACCCCGAGAAGCGGAAGAAGTACGACCAGTTGCGCCGCTACGGTGCGTTCGCAGGCGCGGACCGCGGCCCGGGCCCGGGGGCGGGCGGCGCGTACGGGACCGCGGGGGTCGATTTCGACCTGTCGGATCTCAGCTCGTTGGGCGGACTGGGAGACCTGTTCTCGTCGATCTTCGGCCGGCGTGGCTCGGGCCGGGTGGAGGATGAAGACGAGATCGAGGTAGCGGTCACGATTCCATTCCGCGTGGCCGCGTTGGGCGGGCGGGTCCCCATCGTGCTTCCCATGACGGAGGTGTGCCCGACCTGCAGCGGCAGCGGCGCCGCGCCGGGCGCCACCTTGTCGACGTGCCCCGAGTGCAAGGGCAAAGGGACGATCTCGTTCGGGCAGGGTGGCTTCGCCGTGCAGCGGCCGTGCCCCGTGTGCCGCGGCAAGGGCAAGGTGCCGTCCCAGCGCTGTCCTACCTGCAGCGGCAGCGGCGAGGTCACGGTCCAGAAGCGACTGGTGATCACCGTGCCGCCGGGCACCGATGACGGCACCAGGCTGCGGCTCAAGGGACAGGGCACGAAAGGGAAGGGCGACGTCGTCGTGGTCACCCAGGTCGAGCCCGATCGCTTCTTCCGGCGCGACGGGGCGCTAGATCTGGTGGGCGTCGTGCCGATCAACCTGGCCCAGGCGCTGCTCGGCTCGAAGGTCAGGGTGAAAACGTTGGACGGCCGACGGGTGGTGCTGAAGATTCCACCCGGCACTCAGCACGGTCAGAAGTTCCGCATTCCGGGGCAGGGGATCGAGCGGAACGGGCGGCGCGGCGACATGTTCGTGGAAGTGCATATCGCCATGCCGGAGCGTCTCACTCCGGAGCAGGAGGCCGCACTCAAGTCATTCGCGGAGAAGGCCGGACTGAAATACTAGGGAGGTCAGCGATGAAGGCGATCAAAGGGCCGGCGGTCTTCCTGGCGCAGTTCGCCGGCGACGCGCCGCCGTTCAACAGCCTGCCGACCATCGCCGATTGGGCGGCCCAGCTTGGCTTCAAGGGAGTGCAGATCCCCACTTGGGACCGACGGCTGTTCGACCTCGAGAAGGCGGCCGAGAGCCAGACGTACTGCGACGAGGTGCGGGGCGTCCTGGCCGGGCGCGGCCTGCAGGTGACGGAGCTGTCGACGCACCTGCAGGGCCAGTTGGTCGCCGTACATCCCGCCTACGACACCGCGTTCGACGGGTTCGCGGCGCCGCATGTGCGCGGCAAGCCGCAGGCGCGTGCCGCCTGGGCGGTGGAGCAGCTCAAGTTGGCGGCGCGGGCGTCGCGCCGGCTCGGCGTCACCGAGCATGCAACGTTCTCCGGCGCGCTGGCATGGCCTTATCTCTATCCGTGGCCGCAGCGGCCGGCGGGTCTGGTCGAGACGGCGTTCGACGAGCTGGCGCGGCGCTGGCGACCGATTCTCGACGCGTTCGAGGAGGCGGGCGTCAACCTGTGTTACGAAATCCATCCCGGCGAGGATCTGCATGACGGCGTGACGTTCGAGATGTTTCTCGATCGCGTCGGCGGTCACAAGCGTTGCAATATCCTCTACGATCCCAGCCATTTCGTGCTGCAGCAGCTCGACTATCTCGAGTATATCGATCTCTATCACGAGCGGATCCGCATGTTCCACGTCAAGGATGCCGAATTCAACCCGACCGGCCGCCAGGGCGTGTATGGCGGGTTCCAGTCGTGGATCGATCGGGCCGGACGCTTCCGCTCGCTGGGCGACGGCCAGGTGAACTTCAAAGCGATCTTCTCCAAGCTCACCCAATACGATTATCCCGGCTGGGCAGTGCTCGAGTGGGAATGCTGTCTCAAGCACCCCGAGGACGGCGCCCGCGAAGGGGCGACGTTCATCGCCGACCACATCATCCGTGTTACCGACAAGGCATTCGACGATTTCGCCGGCGCCGGCGCTGACGTGGCGGCCAATCGCCGCATGCTCGGCGTCGCCTGACAGGGGAGCCGAGCATGGTCGACGCGACTTCGGACGCGCGCACGTCTCGCCCGCTGCGGCTCGGCATGGTCGGCGGCGGGCGCGGCGCGTTCATCGGCGCCGTGCATCGCCTGTGCGCCCGTATGGACGGGCAGTTCGAGCTGGTCGCGGGCGCCCTGTCGTCCGACGCCCAGCGCGCCAGGGACTCAGGGCGGGATCTCGGTCTCGCGCCTGACCGAGTGTACACGACCTTCGCCGAGATGGCGGCGGCCGAAGCGAAGCGGGCCGACGGCATCGAGGTCGTCAGCATCGTCACGCCGAACGACAGTCATCACGCCGTCGCCCGCGCCTTTCTCGACCGGGGCATAGACGTGGTCTGTGACAAGCCGATGACCACGACCGTGGGGGACGCGCTCGACCTCGTGCAGGCCGTGCGGCGCAGCGGTCTCGTGTTCGGCCTCACGCACAACTACACGGGTTACCCGCTGGTGCGGCAGGCGCGCGAGATGGTTGCGGTCGGCGAGTTGGGGCCTATCCGCGTTGTCCAGATAGAGTACGTCCAGGACTGGCTGACGACCAAGCTGGAAGACACGGGGCACAAGCAGGCCGGCTGGCGGGTCGATCCGCAGCGGGCGGGCGCCGGCGGCTGCCTCGGCGATATCGGCACCCACGCCTACCACCTCGCCGACTTCGTCACCGGGCTCCACGCGCGCGAGCTGGCGGCGGACCTCGGGCGGTTCGTCGCAGGCCGCAGGCTCGATGACAACGCCCATATCCTGCTCCGCTACGAGAATGGCGCGCGCGGCATGCTGTGGGCCAGTCAGGTGGCGCCGGGCAACGAGAATGGGCTGCGGCTGCGGGTGTACGGCGAAAAAGCCGGCCTGGAATGGAGCCAGGAGCACCCCAACCAGCTGCGCTTCTCCCTGGTGGGCCGGCCGCCGCAGATCTTATCGCGCGGCGGGCCCAGCCTCGGTGCGGCTGCGGCGCGTGCCACGCGCATCCCGGCGGGCCATCCCGAGGGCTATCTCGAAGGCTTTGCCAATCTGTATCGCGATCTCGCCGAGCAGATCCGGGCGCGGCGGGCCAAGCGGGCTCCGGATCCAGGGGCGCTGCTGGTGCCGACGGTCGCAGACGGCGCTCGCGGCGTCCAATTCATCGCTGCGGCCGTGGACTCGAACGCCCACAACGGCGCCTGGGTCGATGCGAGCGTGAGTTTCTGACGCCGGGGGCCACGCGCCCTCTTGCAACGTGCCGTCGTGCACGTGCAACTAGCCCTTGGCGATATTCGCCTGGGTCATCGCCGTCCGCTGCCAGAAATGCCAGAATGCGCGGTTCAGGCGGCTCGCAAGCGCCGGGTCACCGCTCACGCGGATTCGCCGGAACGCGAGGGCCCAGCCGAGGCTCACCGCGCCGGTGATCGCCGCGGCGACGTCTTCGGCGCGACCCGGGCCGCGCACCCAATCGACCATGCGGGCGATTCGGCCCACCCACGGTGCGGCGCGCGCCTGCGCGGCCACGACCAGCTCCTCGGCGTCGGCCTCGAGGGTAACATCGGGCCGGGCCGTCCCGCCCTCGCCGCGGTCCACTCGGCAGGTCCCGTCGGCCACGGTGAGGCACCACTCCCCTCCCGCGGGGCCCGCGAGTCGGTAGCGCATCGTGGCGCGCAGGCCATCCGAGCGGTCGGGGCGAAAGGTCGCGGGCCGGTACTCGCGCAGGAACCAGTCGATCAGCGGCGCGGCGTACTCTGGGTCGAGCCTGCGCCAGGCACCGTGCGCCGCCAACAAGTCGCGCTCGTGGAACACGTTGTCCGCGAACTGCACGAGAAACAGCGTCCGCACGCGGACGCGTCCCACGAAAAACCAGGCCGGTTTCTCCCACTCGACGGCGCTCATCCTGCGGTAGGGTGCCATGAGCGCGTCGAGCTCGCGGTGAAATTCGTCCAGCAGGGTACGGATCGGCGCGGTGCGGCGACGCCGGACCTCGCGGGCGTTCCGGGTGAACGTGTCGAACTCCGGCGGGGCCGCGGGGTTGTCGGCGAGCGCGCGGTCGAGCACCTCGCGGAAATTCACGGGCATCGCGCTCGTCATGTGGGCGAGCACGTCGCGCGCGCGCCAGCCGAGGTAGGAGGTCGGGCGGTCCCAAGCCGCCGGCGAGAGCTGCGCGAAGGTCGCATCGAGGTGCCGGTAGAAGGCGTCGGCCAGCCCGAGCCAGTCCGCGCGGGTGAAGCGGGTGAAGTCGGTCACGGCAGTAAGCGCGTCATCACCAGGGCGCTCGGGGCGGGTGCGTTGACCGGCGGCATGGGGTCCCTTGCTTGCGGCACGGGCCGATAGTACTCTTGGCCCATGTTGACGTTCGCCGTTCTCGGCTCGAACCGCAACCGGAGTCCGAATGCCACCCGGGCGGCGTAGCGTCACAGCAGGTTCGTGAAGGCGCCCCCGGGTCCGGGGGCGCAAGTTTTCCTGCCCTCTTCATCTCTGTTCACCGCCGTGCGTCTGTGCGTCTGACGCCTAGCGACTGTGCACGGTGCGGGGGGTCGTTGTGGTGGCATTGGGGTGTAGGTCAACTGGCAGACCGCCCGGCTGTTAACCGGGAAGTTGGAGGTTCGAGTCCTCCCGCCCCAGTTTGTGTTTGCGCGTCGGTTGGGTTCATGCCCGATGCCCGCCAGTCGCTCCGTGCGGAGTCCTCGAGGTAATTGCCCGTGACCTTCTGGGAAGAACGCATCGCCCGTCCGCTCAATGCGCTGCATCTCGACACGGCCAGGAGCAAGGTCTGGGCGTTCGCTGTGCTGGCGCTGCTGCTTCCGGCGGTCGTGACCTTGGCCTCCTACAGGCGGAATCCGCAGCCGCTCGACGACACTATCGCTCCGGAGCTGCGCAGCGTGAGCTCCGAGACAGCCCGACAGCTCAACGACTGGCTCACCGAACGGCTGTCGGATCAGCGAACGGCCGCGAGCTCGTATGTCGTAGCGGAGAACCTGGCCAGGATGCGGCCGGGAAGCGCAGGCGCCCAGGCGGTCGGCCGCCTGCGCGACTACCTCAACACGGTGCGCGAACGGTGCACCGGCTGCGAGGCGCTGTCGGTCGTCGACGCGCGCGGGCGTGCGGTCGCGAGCAGCGCCGGTCACACCAGCGGCATGCAGCCGACCCTGGAAAAGCTGAACGGTCTCCAGACGGGCGACGCACTCCTGGGCGAGGCGTATTGGGATGCCGGCATAGGCAAGCCCGCCATCGTCCTCACCGTGCCGATCCGCCAGACGGATGGGCGGTTCCTCGGCGCGTTCGCCGCCAAGGTCAACCTGCGCTCCGTCGCGGACATGTTGCAGCGGCTCGCTCCGAGCGAGCCGGGCGACGTCTATCTGGTGACGGACGAGGGTAAGCTGGTCATGAGGGCCCGGGTCAGCTCCGCGGAGGTGATGCGGACGAGGCTGGCGAAGACCACCACACAGGCGCTGTTCGACAAAGAAGGCACCAGCGTGGTGTACAAGCGCGCCGACGGGCGGGAGGTCGTCGGCACGCTGCGGCGCGTGCCCCAGCTTCACCTGGCGGCGGTCGCCGAGCTGCCGCGGGAGCAGGCTCAGCGCCAGGTGGTCCGGCCGGCCGGCAGCCCCGGCGCGATCCTCGCCGCACTGCTCGCGGGCGTGGGGCTGATGGCCGCCGGCCTGGGCCTCTTCATCGTCCGGCCGCTCGGGCGGCTCACGAAAGCCGCGGCGCGCGTGGCCGCCGGAGATCTCTCGGTGGACCTCCCGGTGGTCGCTACCGGAGAGCTGGGTTTTTTGACGCAGGTGTTCAACACCCTGGTCTCCCGCCTGCGGGAACGCGAGAGCCAGGCAGAGCTGGAGCGGCTCTCCGTCACCGACGCTCTCACCGGTCTCTACAATCGGCGGCACCTCATGGAGACGCTGTCGAGCGAGGCGCAGCGGTCGCGCCGGCTCAGGCGCCCGTTCTCGGTGCTGCTGGCGGACGTGGATCACTTCAAGCAGTACAACGACACCAACGGGCATATCGCGGGCGACGCGGCCCTGACGAAGGTTGCGGACATCCTGCGCAAGACGACGCGCGCGGTGGACTGCGTGGCCCGCTACGGCGGGGAGGAGTTCCTGGTCGTGCTGCTCGAGACGACGGTTACGACGGCCGTGCTGGTGGCGGAGCGTATTCGAGCCCGCGTGGCGGCTGAGGCGTTCGGTGCGGGGCGGATGTCGCTGAGCATCGGCGTGGCGGAGTGTCCGGCGCACGGCGACACGCCGGAGACGCTGATCGCCAGCGCCGACGCGGCGATGTACCAGGCGAAGGCGGGGGGGCGTGACCGCGTGGTCGCCGTAGACGGACAGCCCGAGAAGGCGAAGCAGCGGAGGGGAGACGCTTGAGCCGGTCGGCGGGAAGGGCGGTCGCTGTGGTGATCCTGCTCGCGAGCCTCGCATGCCACGGCGCCGCGCCGGCGGGTCCGACGCCGGCGCCGGCCGGGTTCGTCGTGCGGACTACGACCGTGGACGGCGCGACGTACCGCTACCAGGTGTTCGTGCCGCGCCGGGCCGAACGCGGCGGACGCCCGCCCGTCATCCTCTATCTCCACGGAGCCGGCGAGCGCGGGGCGGATGGTGACCTCCAGACCATGGTCGGGCTTGGGCCGGTCGTGAAGGGCCGGGCCGAGTCGTTCCCCGCGGTCGTGGTGCTGCCCCAGGCGCCTCGAGACAGCGTCTGGAGCGGCGCGCCGGCGCGTGCCGCGATGCAGGCCCTGGACGCCGCGCTGCGCGAGTTCCGCGGGGACTCCACGCGCGTCTATCTCACCGGCCTCTCGATGGGCGGCTACGGCACGTGGCAGCTGGCCCTCGAACACCCCGGTCGCTTCGCCGCGCTGGTGCCGATCTGCGGGGGCATCCGGGCCCCGGGTGCTCTCGCCACGATCCGTGTGGCCGGCGTTCCCGCCGACGCGGCAGACCCATATGCTTACGTCGCCACGCGCCTCGCCGCCACGCCCGCGTGGCTGTTCCACGGTGACGCGGACGGTGCGGTGCCGGTCAGCGAGTCACGCAGCATGGCCGAGGCACTGCGCCGGGCCGGTGGCGACGTGCGGTACACCGAATACGCCGGAGTGGGACACAACTCCTGGGAATCGGCGTACAACGAGCCTGAGCTGTGGCGCTGGTTGTTCGCGCAGCGGCTCGGCCGGCGGTCCTCCCCAACACCCTGAAGGCCGTGCATGGGCGCGCAGGCGGCGCTTGGATTCCGCGTCAAGTCCGGCTGGGCCACGGCGATTCTGCTGGTGGGCCCGGCGCAAGCGCCGCGCGTGGCCGACCGGCGCGTAATCGAGCTGAGCGACCCCGCGGTTCCGAGCTCGCGCCAACCGTACCACGCGGTGATGGGTGCGACGCCGGCGCAGGGGGCGCAGCTCGAGCGTCGGTTACGAAGCGTGGTGGCGCGGGTCACGCGCCGGTCGGTCCGGCAGCTGTTGCAGGAGTACCGGAGCACGGGCCACGCAGTGCGTCGCGCCGCCCTCGTCGTCGGAAGCGACATTGATCCCGCGCGGATCGCCAACGATCACATTCGCGCGCACGCGCTCGAGGGCCGGCTGTTCCGCACGGTGCTCGAACGGGCATGTCGATCGTTCGGCCTCCAGGCATCGGTGCTGGTCGAGCGCCGGGCCTATCCGGAAGGGGCGATGGCGCTCCGCCGCTCGGAATCCCAGGTCAAGCGCGCGGTGACGCAGCTGGGTCGCGCGCTCGACGGCCCATGGCGTGCCGACGAGAAGACGGCGGCGCTCGCGGCGTGGATGACGCTGCGCTGAGCTGACGCGCTATCCCCGCAGCGCCGGCGCCCCTTGGAGGAACTTCTCGACCTGCGCCGTGCCGATCGTGGGCCGCAGGTGCTCGAGCACGAGTCGGCCGAGCTGGGGGATATCGTCCTTCTGGTAGCCGGCGGCCGCGAGCGCCGCCATCAACCCGGTCGGCCCGATCAGCGCCGCCATTTCACCGGTGCGCGCGCCGCTCATCAGGGCGCGGCCCATCAGGCTTTCACAGTTGGGCAGGGCGAGCCGCACCTGCGCGAACCCGGCAGGGTCGAGACTCATGCGCAGCGCCATGAGCACCGCGCCGATGCCCTTTTCCGCCTTGCCCTGGTCGATCTCGAGGTTGGCGGCGACCTGCTGGACCAAGTCCATGAACGACAAGAATACGTAAGACCACGCTACGGCGGTTTACTGTCCGACGGTGAAGTCGATCCGCTTCAGCACGGTCCCGGCCGCGTCCCTCACCTCCACGTGCCAGGCACCGGTCCAGTCCGCGGGAACGGTCTTGCGACTCCATGTGCGCCAGGGTGAGCCGCCGACGTGCAGCTCGACGTCTCCCACCTGGGTGTCGCCGTGGAACCACACGTGGTGAATGGTCGTCTCCTGGCCCGCCGGAGCGCCGCTCACCTTGTTCCAGAACACGAGCTGGCCCACGTCCACGGGAAACACGGAGCCCGTGTCCTGCGGCACGCGATCGACCACGTTCTTCGCGACCGTTGCTTCATCGACGCTGACGCTGGCGGCCGCCGGTTGAGCGGGCGCTGCTGCCTTGGTCGTGTCCTGCGCCGCGAGACCTCCGCCAGCGAGCAGGGACAACGCTACGATCGCCCCAATGCGCTTCATGACGGCTCTCCTTCAAGAGTTGTTCGTGGTACGTCAGAAGGTGTCCGTTCTACGACGCGCCGCCGGCGATGTTCCAGCCACGTGCCCAGAGTGGCGGCGAGCACGATACCGAAGCCCGCCCCGGCCAGCTGGAACTTCGCGTAGTACTGGCGCTGCCGCCCGGCGCACTTGGCGGCGAACAGCGCGCCCACCATGGCGCCGCAGGACCCTTGGATCGTCGTGAAGCCATAGCCCGCCCCGATACCAAAGAGGAGGGGGAGCGCGCACAGCACGAGATTACGGAAGAAGAGCTTCATGTGAGCCCGTCACGCTAGAGAAGTCACAAGGAAGAGAAGCGACCGATGGCCGCGGGCTCGATGACGACGCTCACACGGGTTAGGGTCACATGCCGCTACCGGCCCCGTTCGACCTTCCACCGGTCCACCACCCGCTTGTCGCGCACCACCTGGTACTCGTCGAACTGCGCCACGGCGAGGCATGAATGGTTGGGGATGATCTCGAGTCGCTCGCCCACATTGAAACGGCCGTCCAAGACCGCCGCCGACTCGGCACGAATCAGGCCGTGCTCCTGCGACAGCGTGGCCACGGTCAGCTCCGGGGCCCCGCGCACCGCGCCCATCGCCGCCGGTCCCACGTGCCCGGGCCCCGCGTCCTTCGACAGCTCGAGCGCGCCGGCGTTCACGATGAAATGCGCGGCCCCGGGTTGATGCGACACCACGGAGGCCAGCACGCTCACCCCGACGTCCTCCGGTGTGCAGCAGCCGATCAGCACCATCGTCCGGTCGTAAAACACATAGTTGCCGGGCCGCGCCTCCGTCACGCCGTCGAGCTGCTCCGCCGCCGCCATGGCGGGCGTCGATCCCACGCTGACCTCACGCACCGGAATCCCCTCCTGCCGTAGCCGCTCGGCGAACGCGACCATCACGCTGCGCTCCTGTTCGGCGACCTGCGCGGCCTCCCGCTGATTCTTTGTGCGGTAGGCGTGGCCTGAGTGGCTGAGGATCCCGTCGAACGTGAGCTCCTGCTCGCGCCCCAGCTCGCGCGCGACCGCGAGCGCGTATGATCCAGACGGGTCGACGCCGGCGCGGTGATACCCGCAGTCGACTTTGAGCCACACGTGCAGCCCCGACCCCGCCAGCGCCCGCGCCGTGGCGAGGTCGTCCACCACGACCCGCAATGTCGCTCCGGTCTCGAGCGCCACACGACGCACGTGCGCGATGTGGTCCGGATCGATCGGAAACGCCCAGGTGAGGTCGCGCACGCCGGCGCGGGCGAACACTTCGGCCTCGACCGTCGTGGCGACGGTGAGCCCGCGCGCCCCGTGCTCGAGCTGGAGCCGGCCGACCTGCACGCACTTGTGCGTCTTGGCGTGGGGTCGCAGCGTCACGCCCAGCCGCCGGGCGCGGTCGGCCATGTGTTTCACGTTTCGCTCCACCGCGTCGAGGTGGAGGAGCAGAGCCGGCGTTTCGATGTCGTACATGGTCAGTCCCTTCGCCGGTCGATCACCAGGGCCGCGAGCAGCGCGAGGCCGCCCCAGGTGTAGTTGGCGGCAGCCATGGCGCTCAAGGCCCGTGGGTAGAGGTCGAAGGTCAGCACGCCCGACGTCAACGCTCCGGCGATGAGCAGCAGCCCCCGGAGCCAGGGCGGGCGGCGCGTGGGGCGTGCCAGCGTCGCGACCCATGCCGGAAAAGCGAGCGTGTAGTAATACAGCCAGGCGATCGGCGACAGCAGCACCGCCAGCACCGTCACCAGCCCCACATCGGCGAGCGCGCCGGGCGACGCCGTCGGGCGCCGCAGCGCGGCGATCGCGATCGCGAGACAGGCGAGCCCGATGGCCAGCACCGCTCCGGTGGGCCAGCGGTAGAAGACGCCGAGACCCTGGAGCGACTGGGTCCCCCAGCGCGTCACCACCGCGCCCTGGTTGGAGAGCCGCACCCAGTCATGCACCGCGGCGACCGAGGCGGCGGGTCCGAGCGGCAGCATCGCCCCAACGGTGAGCCCCCCGGCGACCGCCAGACCGGTTCCGCAGGCGCGCCAGCGCCCCCGATACGCGACGTACACGAGCAACAGCGCCGGAAACCCCTTGATCGCCGTGGCCAGGCCGATCCACCAGCCGGCGCGCCCGTCGCGGCGGGCGTCAAGGTCGGCCGCCGCGGCCACGATGAGTGCCAGCAGAATCGGCGTGAGGTTCAAGTGCTCGTAATTGCTCTGCAGCGGCTTGCCGACGGCGGCGAGCGCGAGCACGACCGGCGTCCAGCCCGTGGTCCACGCTCGCGTCCGGGCCACGGTCCAACCCAGCGCAAACACGTTGAGCGCGGCCCAGGCCGCTTTCGCGAGCGCCAGGCTCCAGCGTGCCATCAGTGCGAACGGCACCAGCCCCAGCGCCGTGAACGGCGGCCACCAGATGCCGCCCTCGGGGTTCGCGGCGTAGAGCGGCAGGCCGCGCAGCAACCGCTCGCTCTGAGTGAGCTCCTGGGTGAAGTCGCCGCCCTTCCGGATCCCGATGGGGATCACCACGGCGGCATAGACGACGGCGATACCGATCAGCCAACGACGCTCGCGCGGCGTCAGCCGGCCGGCGTCGCTGGGCGGATCCATCAATCGAGTCGGCGGCCCGTCACTTCGATGTGGCGGATGTGCTCGATCCGGCCCGAGCCGCCGACGAACGTCGATGCGAACCAGCCCGTGAGTCCGACGACGATGGACGCCAGCACTGCGGGCACGAGCCCGGCGATGGCGAATCCCGGCAGTACCCAGGCCACGAGCGCGAGCGATATGCCGTTCACCACCAGGATGAACAGGCCAAGGGTGAGCACGGTGAGCGGCAGGGTGAGGATCAGGATGATCGGGCGGATGATGGCGTTGACGATCCCGAGCAGGAGCGCCGCGAGCAGCAGCGTGCCCACCCCGACGATCTGCACTCCCGGCACGATCGCGGCCGCGGCCCAGAGTCCGAGCGCCGTGATGACGAGGCGATAGAGAAACCCTTTCATCGACTCTTCCACTCGGCGAGGTTGCGTTCGATCTGGCGCGAGTGCTTCTCGAGGTGCTCCGCGTAAATGGCGAGCCAGTCCTCCGTCGCGTAGCGCCCGGACTCGGTATGCCGGCCCGTCTTCTGCCAATCACGGTCGGTCATGCGCTTGAGCAGGGGGAGCGTGTTTGCCCGTACCGCTTCCACGGTCGCGAGCGCCGGCTCGAGTGGGTGCGCGTGGTAGTCGAAGGCCAGGGCCCACTGATCCTGATCGTACCCCACGATGACGGGGTCCGGGTCGGCGATGAGGTAGCGCAGTCGCATGTGCGCGTTCGTCTCGCTATCCGAGCAGTGAATGACGATCTCGTGCACCGACCACTTGCCGGCGGCGGGCTTCCACTTGAGCGCGTCGGCCGGGACCTTGGCGAGGGCCCGCTTGAGCAGCGTCGGGCCGTGGGCGTAGCGTTCGATCATGGCCGCGCGCTCGGCGGTGGTGAAGGGCATCGGAGTCTCCTGTGACGTAAATATGTAGGGGCGTTGCATGCTGCGCCCCTACTCAGCGTGCTCGACCCGCGACGAAGCGGGCCGTGACGCCGGGGGGCACCCGCACGCCGAGACGCTCGTCGAACAAGATCGCCCCCGCGAGCGAATCGCCGACCCGGACGGCGCCGATGCCGGCGAACGGGCCCAGCTCGGCCGGCCAGCCGTAGATGAGTGCCTGCTCCGGCTGGCCCAGCCACGTCACGGCCAGCGTCTCCGCCCGGGGTGCCTGGAACACGAGCTTGCCTCTGAACCGGCAGGTGTGCCCCACCGCGACACGCGTGGTATCGAGCTCCACGGTGCTCAGCTTGAACCGGTCGCCCATCTGGGGCAGGGTGAGCGTGTCCCCGCGCGCCACCACCCAATGACCGGCGTAGCGCGTCGCGTAGCGGCTGCGCAGGTGCATCTCGGAGGACCGGCAGGGATCCGACGGCCCGCAGGCGACGAGAGCGAGCAGGGCCACCGCGGACTTGACCGCGGACGTCACGGCGAGATGCTGTCGGCCGCCCGAATCCCGGCGCTCGTCGAGTCCGCGACGCGCATCGCCTTGCCCACGGCGCGGGCGCCCGGAATCTTTGACTGGGCGAGGATACTGTCGCGCTGGCGCTCGGTGAGCGAATCCCCCGCGGCCGTACGGGACTTGCCGGACTGGCCGCCGCCGCAGGCTGCCATGAAGACGAGCATAACGAGACTTGCGGGCACCGGGACGCGAATCATGTGGGAAGTCCCTTCCGGAGGACGTCTTCCATCACCTCCCCAAACCGGTCGATCTCCAAGGTCGTCGTGTACACGTTCGGCGTCACGCGCATGCAGCTGAACTCCTTGTGCACGATCGGCGTGACGATGATGCGATGGGTGTCCCACAGGTACGCGACCAGCTTGTTCGGGTCCATCCCGTCGATCGCCACGCTCGCGAGCCCGCACGACTGCGCCGGATCGTAGGGGGTGAGGATCCGGACGCGCGGCAGATGCTCGAGCCGCTTGGCCCACCGCTGGAACAGGTAGCGCAACCGCGCCGCCTTACGCTCGGCGCCGATCCCCTCGTGAAAGCTCAACGCCTCGGCGATGGCGTTGTGGTTGGCCGCCGGGTGCGTGCCGATCTCTTCGAACTTGCGGATGTTGCCATTCATCTCGGGTGGCGCGGCCATGAGCGGCCAGACGTTGGCGATCTTCGCCTTCCGGACGTACAGGAACCCGGTCCCGTGAGGGGCGAGCAGCCATTTGTGGAGGCTGGTGCCGTAGTAATCGCAGTCCAGGTCGTCGCGCGTGAAGGGGAAATGTGCGTACGCGTGCGCGCCGTCCACGATCACCTCGATCCCGCGCGCCCGCGCGCGTTGCACGATGCGCTTGATCGGGAAGATCTGCCCGGTGAGGTTGGTGATGTGACAGACGTGGATGACCTTCGTCTTCGGCGTGATGGCCCGCTCGATCCGCTCGGCCAGGTCCTCCTGGGACGGCGGGGGGACCGGAAAGGTGATCTCCCGGAGCACGATCCCCTCGCGCCGCTCCCGCTGGTGCCACGTCGTGAGCATGCGCGGATAGTCCTGCGTCGTCGTGAGCACCTCGTCCCCGCGCTCGAGCGGGATCCCGAGCTGCACGGCCTCGAGTGCCTCGCTCGCATTGCGCGTAATGGCCATCTCCTCGGGATCGCACCCAAAGCTCGCCGCGAGGCGGCGCCGTACGGCCTCGATCTCGGGCTCGAGGATCTGCCACATGGTGTACGCGGGCGCCGTGTTGGAGTAGTCGAGGTAGCGCCGCATCGCGTCCTGCACCACGCGCGGGCTCGGGCTCACGCCGCCGTTGTTCAGGTTGATGAGCGTGCGGTCGAGCGTGAACGCCTGCTGGACTTGGAGCCAGAAGTCTTCGTCGCGTGCGACGTCGGCGGGCGCGCGCCCGGTCACGCCGGATGCCAGCCGGCGCAGCTGGTCGAGCCCGTCATTCGTGAGGGCCGGAACCGTAGCCCCCACCCTGACCAGCGACTCGATGAAATGCCGGCGTGTCGGCATCGGTTTCACCCTCCCCGGAGCGCGCGGCGCAGCAGCACTCCGTAGGCGATTAGGTTGACGGTCACCACCACGCTTCCCAGCAGCGCCTGTGTCGGCCGCGTCAAGCCGGCCGGATACAGTGCCGGGAGGACGTAGTGCTCGACGAACCCGCCGGCGTACCCTGCGAGCCCGGCCCGGCGCCGCAAGTCGTTCTCGAGCGGGGTGAGCGGGCAGACCCAGCCCTGGTACTCGATCACGGCGCCCCACACGGCGCACGGGACGTGGAGCCAGGCGAGCCGACGCCAGCGCCAGGCGAGGAACCCGCCCAATACCACGAAGCCCACGAACGCGGTGTGCGCCAGCACGACCGCGTCGGCGAGGAAGCGGTAGCGCATCTGACGCTTCCCTTATACAGCGAAATCCCCCGCCGGGCCAGAGCCCGACGGGGGATGTGTGTCGCGTGCGTGAGCGACTCAGATGCCCATGAAATGTTCGGCAGGATGGAACAGGTGCTCCAGCGATTCCTCCAGCTGGTCGGGCAGCTCGTACAGCTGGGCGAGCGCCTCCCACTCGGCCGCTGTGAGCTGGCTGCCGTCCTGATGCGTGATCGTGATGCCGTTGTGGTTGGCATCGTTCGTACCGCGGACGACGGCAAACGGTGTGCTGTTCCCATCGATGTACACCGCGAGGTCCGCGGTGACCGACGGCGGGGACGTGACGACCGTCACCGTGCCCTTCAGCTGCACCGTGGCGGTGCCCTGCGTGTAGCTGAAGTCGATCGTGATCGTGGCGTTATTCGCGTCCGGCGTCTCCAACTTCTCGTGCAGATCGACGGTGAGCGCCGGATTGTCGAGGGCCCAGTGTACGTCGGCCTGCGCATCCGGATTGTCGGTCGTCAGGTTCGTCGCCGAGAACGTGGCGTTAAAGTCGATGCGCCGCGTGCCGTCGGTGAGGAAGCCCAGGGCCGTCGCGCTGAAGGCGGACGGCGGAGTGCCGGTCGCCGTACCGCTCACCGTGTAGTCGACGTACGTGGTGCCGCCGGGCGGCGTCCCGTCCTTCACGATCACGTGCAACTGGTTCGTGTTGCCGGCGCTCTCGTCGAGCAGATCGGCGTAGCCCACGGGGGTCAGCGGGCTCTCGAGGATGTGATGCGTGATCGGGTCGACGGCATACAGGATGAGCCGCACGCCGTGTCGGTTCGCGTCGAACTGGCTAACGTCTTCGGCGTAGTGATGCGTGGCCACATCCCAGACGTAGACCTTGCCCCAGACGGTCGAGGGGATCACCTGCGCCGAAAGGGGGGAGCTCAGGGCCGACGCAGCTGTCCGGAACGCCTGCAGCCGGGCCGGCGCGTCGGCGTAGGCCAGCCGCGCCGTCTGCGGCACGGCCACGCGGGTTGCGCCGAGCAACGCGCCTGCCGGAGCCGACGCCACCGGCGAACCGGGTGCGCTGTCCAGCGCGCCGAAACTCTGGAACGTCGGCGAGGCGAAAACACTGGAAACGGTCTGTAAGTTCGAGCTGAGCTGCTGCGGATTGGAGAGCTGCGGGGCGGTGCTGTCCTTGCACGCGCTCACGACGAGTGCGGCGGCGCCGATGGCCCGCCATGTGCGACGATATGCCGGCATGCTGCGTCCTCCGGTTATGGCAGAGAAATGGAACGGGTCGGACAACCTACCGGCGGGGGGCCACTCGGACTGTGATGCGGCGCACCCGGTCGACGTGCGCCACGGCGGGCGGCAGGTGTGGCGCCGGCGCGCGCTACGAAATCACGCCGCCGCCGAGCAGGCGCCCGGCCGCGTCGTACAGCGCGCCCGACTGGCCGGGCGTGATGGCGCGCACGGGCTCGGCGAGCTCGAGGGCCAGCGTGTCGGCGGCGCCGCGGCCGACGCGTGCCGGGACGGGCCGGGCGCGATAGCGGCACTGCACCAGGACGTCGTCCCCGGGCGCGGGCGGATCGGCGAGCCAGTTCAGCTCGGTCAGCACCACGGCGTGGCCGAATAGCTCGTCTCCCGAGCCGATCACGACCTCGCGCGTTTCGGGGCGGATGGCAACCACGTACATCGGACGCCCGAAGCCACCGGGGAGCCCGCGCCGCTGACCGATCGTGTAGCGTGCGAAGCCATGGTGCTCGCCCACCACGTCGCCACCCACTGTGACGAGCGGGCCGGGTGCGAGCGCCGGCGCGTCCGTCGGGAGGTGTCGCTCGAGCACGCCGACGTAGTCGTCGTCCGGGACGAAGCAGATTTCCACGGACTCGGGCTTATCGGCCGTGACGAGTCCGAGCCGGCGGGCCACGGCGCGCGTCGCCTGCTTGGTGAGCTCGCCCACCGGGGTGCGCAGGCGCGTCACGACGGCACGGTCGATCCCCCACAGGAAGTACGACTGGTCCTTCTGCGGGTCGCGCCCGCGGTACAGCTCACCGTCGCGGGCGATCACGTAGTGTCCGGTCGCCACGTAAGAGCAGTCCAGCGCATCGGCGTGGTGCAGGAAGTCGCGGAACTTGGTGAAGGAGTTGCAGCGCACGCACGGAATCGGGGTCCGACCGCGCGCGTACTCCGCCACGAAGTCGCCGATCACGTCGCGACCGAACTGATCCTCCAGATTCACGACGTAGTGCGGAATGCCGAGCTTGTGGGCGACGAGCTGGGCGTCGGCGATGGAATCGAGCGAGCAGCAGGGGCGGTCGGGGACCGAATCACCGTAGCAAAACAACTTCATCGTGGCGCCGATGACTTCGTACCCCGCCTCGACCAGCAACGCGGCCGCCACCGAGCTGTCCACACCGCCTGACATGGCGACCAGAACGCGGTCGGTCATCGGTGCAGGACCGCGGACAGCGCCCGGACCTTGTCGACGATCGTCGGGAGGGCGCTCCCTACCACGTCCACGTCCTCGGCCGCGCTGTCCTTCCCGAACGAGAAGCGCAACGCCGCTACGCCGAGCTCGCGCGGTACGCCCATCGCCGTGAGCACGTGCGACGGTTCCACGGCCCCGGTGCTGCAGGCCGATCCTGACGAGCAGGCGATGCCGGCGAGGTCCAGGTGCATGAGCAGGGCCTCGGAGTCGGTCCCGGGGATCGAGACGTTCGCAATGTGGGGTGCGCGCTCGGCCCGCGAGCCGTTGAGCACGGCATCGGGCACGACGTCGAGCAGCCGCCGCTCCAGCTCGTCGCGCAGCGCGCGCACCGTGGCGGCGAACTCCGCCTGCTCGCGGGCGGCGAGCTCCACCGCCTGGCCCAGTCCGATGATCCCCGGCACGTTCTCCGTGCCCGGCCGCAGCCCGAACTGCTGCCCGCCGCCGTGGATGATCGCTTCGACGGCGTGCCGGTCGCGCACGATCAACGCGCCGATCCCCTTGGGCGCGCCGATCTTATGGCCGGAGATGGTGACGAGCGTGCAGCGGACGTCCCTGAGCGAGACCGGGACCTTGCCGAGCGCCTGAACGGCGTCCGTATGAAAGGGGACGTCCGCCTCGCAACATCGCGCCGCGAGCCGCGCCACCGGCTGAATCGTCCCGACCTCGTTGTTGACCCACATCACGCTCACGACCGCCACGCCGGACGCGAGCGCCCGCTCGAGCGCCGCCGCTTCCACCGCGCCGGACGCGTCGACGGGGAGGACGACCTCCTCGCCGCCCAAGTGCCGCACCGCGTGCGCGGCCGCCAGCACGGCCTTGTGCTCGGTCGCCGCCACGGCCACACGGAACGGGCCGCCGCGGTCGCGGGCCGCGAGCGCCGACCCGATCACCGCCAGGTTGTCCGCCTCCGTGCCGCCCGACGTGAAGATCACCTGGCTGGGCTCGACGCCCAGGGTCTCGGCGATCGTGCGCTTGGCCTCCTCGACGCCGGCGCGCGCCGCCCGCCCGAACCGATGGGCGGACGAGGGGTTCCCGAAGGCGTCCTTCCCGAGGTAGGGGAGCATCGCCTCCAGCACTTCGGGCCGCACCGGGGTCGTGGCGGCGTTGTCGAGATACACCAGGCGCTTGGCCATTGGCGGGGAATCTACCGACTACAGGGACTGCACGCCAAGCTGCAGCACGTCCTGCACTTCCAGCGTCTCGTGGCAGAAGAACGGCTCGCCGTACGGCCGGCGGATCAGGGAGCCGTAGTGCGCCGACTGCACGCGGATCAGCTCGTACAGGTCCTGACCGGTAGGATAGATCTCCCCGGCCGCCTTGGCCCCGTCGAATTGCGAGGCGTAGCAGCGGAGCGCCTGCATCTTCACGTCGAAGGTGGCCGAAATATCCACGACGAACGTCGGCTTCACGGGGTCTTCGCGGTACGCGAGCGCATACAGAATCTTGAACGGGCGGTGGGGATCACCTGCGCCGCCGTACTTGGCGAGGCCGGCCAGATAGCAGGCGTCGCGTCCCAGCTCGGAGGCGATGCGATGGTCCGGGTGCCGGCCGATGGGGAACGGGAGAATCACGACGCGCGGGCGGGTCGCGCGGACGAACTCGACCAGCCGGGCGCGCGAGGGCTCGTCGTTCTGGAGGTGTGCATCCGGGAGCTCGGCGTTGAGCCGCACGTGCACGCCGAGCGCCTGCGCCGCGCGCTCCGCCTCCGCCGCCCTGGTGCGGGCGTCGCCGCGCGTGCCGGTCTCGCCCTGCGTCAAGTCGAGGATGCCGACGCGGCGGCCGGCCTGCGCGGCCTTCGCCAGCGTGCCACCGCACGTCAGCTCGACGTCGTCGCGATGGGCGGCGATGGCGAGAAGGTCCACCTGCTGGTTCACGAACGGCCTCCGTTCTCTGCGGTAGAAAGCCGGGGAAGGGGAAGGGGCCCTTCCCCGGCCTCTTACGCTTCCCCGGCTTTTTGCCGCCTATTCATATCTCAGCGCTTCCACCGGATCGAGCCGCGCCGCCCGGTTGGCGGGCACGATGCCGAACACCACGCCGACGGCGATCGAGACGAGGGTCGCCACGGCGGCGCTCCACAGCGGGACGGTCGTCGAGAAGCGCAGCAGCGATTTGAGGAATTCACCCGCGGCGAGACCGAACACGATGCCGATCACGCCGCCCACGAGCGTGAGCGTCGCGGCCTCGACGAGAAACTGCCACAGGATCTCCCGGCGCGTCGCTCCCACCGCTTTGCGGAGCCCGATCTCGCGCGTGCGGTCGGTGACGGAGACCATCATGATCGCCATGACACCGATGCCGCCCACCATGAGGGCGATGCTCGAGAGCACGAGCATGACGAGAAAGAACGCGGCGGTGAGGCCGTCGAAGACGCTCAGCACCTGGTCCGACGTCAGCATGTCGAAGCTGTTGGGCTCGCCCACGCGGAGGCCCCGCATGCGCCGCAGCTGCAGCGTGACCGCGTCCATCGCCCGAGGCACGCTGACGCCATCCACCGGCCTCACGAGAATGATCAACCCGTTCACCTCGTCGAACTTGAAGTTGCGCCGCGCCGTCTCGAACGGCACGATCCCGGCGATCTCCGGCGCGCCCGGGAGCTCGAAGATGTTGGTGGGTCGCTGGTACACGCCGATCACCCGGAAGGGGCGGCCGCCGACTTTGATGAGCCGGCTCACGGGATCGAGCGGTCCGAACAGGCGGTCCACCGTGCGCTGCTCCACGATGATCACCGGCGCTCCGGTGCGGCGCTCGGCCGGAGTGAACACCCGGCCGCGGGAGATCCCCCCGCCCAGGATTTCCATGAAGCGGTCGTCCGCGCCGAACAGGGCGAGGGTCTGGGTGCGGATGCCTCCGTACTCGAACCGATGGAACAACTGCGTCCAGATCGAAGCGTAGTGAATCTCGGGGAGGCGCGCGATCGCCTCCGCCTCCTCCGGCTTGAGGACCGGGCGTTGCCGGATCTCCCGGGGCAGGGCGTCGGGGTTGACCGGCGTTTGCGTGAAGAATCGCAGCACGCGAAACGTCGTCGGGCCGACGACCTCCAGGGTCTGCACGATCTGCTGGCGAAACCCCGAGACGATCGAAGCCATCGCCATCACGGTCGCGATCCCGATCACGACACCCAGCACCGTGAGGCCCGAGCGGGCCTTGTTGGCGCGCAGCTGCTCGAAGGCGATCAACCAGCCCTCGCCGACGGAGTGGAGCCTCATTCGGCCCGGAGCGCGGCGATGGGATCGAGCCGGGCCGCGCGGGCCGCGGGATACACACCGAACAGCACGCCGACGGTGAGCCCCAGGCCCAGCGCGACCCCGACGGACCATGCGGTCACCCGCGCGGGCAGCGGGGTGACCGCGCCCACCAGCCCGGCGAGCGCCATGCCCGCGGCGAGGCCGAGCACGCCTCCCACCAGCGAGAGGGTCACGGATTCGGCCAGGAACTGGCGGCGGATGGCGCGCCGCGTCGCGCCCAGGGACTTGCGAATCCCGATCTCGCGCGTGCGCTCGGTCACGCTCATGAGCATGATGTTCATGATCACGATCCCTCCCACGACGATGCCGATGGCCACCACCGCCGGCACGACCGTGAAGATGACGCGGGTGAGGCTCTGCCAGAAGGAGATGAGTCCCTCCGCCGTATCCACCGAGAAATCGTCGTCCTGGCCCGGCCGCAGCCGATGCGCGATCCGCATGGCCTCCTCGGCTCGGAGCATGGCCTCGGCCACCTGGTCCGCCGCCGGCATCTTGACGGAGATCACCGTCGTCTGGCGGCGCCCGTACAGCGCCTCGAACGTCGTGAGGGGGAGCATCACGAACCCGTCCCACGACTGCCCGAGCACCGTGCCCTTCTTCGCGATCACGCCCTTGATCGTGAACGCCCAACCCCGGATGCGCACTCGCTGGCCGACGGCCCGCGCCGCGTCCTCGAACAGCTTCTCGGCCACGTCGTACCCCAGGATCGCCACGAGGCGGCGCTGCTGCACGTCCACGTCTGTGAGCGGATCACCTGCGGCGATCTGGTAGTCCTGTACGATCTGATACGGAGCCGTGACGCCGAACACGAACGCGTCGCCGATGGTGCGGTTGCGCCACGCGACGTTGGCCGTGGGGGTCGGCCATCCCGATTGCAGGGCGATCGCCTGCGCGTCCGGGATGGCGCGCTCCACGTAGGGCACATCTTGCGGGGCGATAATCGGGCGGCGCTGGATCCGGCTCCACGCGAGATCGTCGATGAAGCCCACCTGAATCGGATCGCGCCGGATCTGGAACGCGTTCACGCCCACGATCGCGCCGGCGAGCCGCTCCCGCACGTACGCGTTCATCCCCTGAATCACCGCCACGACGGCGATCAGGAACGCCACGGACACGATGATGCCGAGCAGCGTGAAGAAGGACCGCAGCTTGTGGCTCCACACGGTCTGCAAGGCTTGCAGGATGGCTTCGGTCAACTGCATGGCGGGGAAACTAACGGTAAACGGCCGGGGGAAGGTGAAGCGGGAAGGGTGGTGGTGGGCCCCTTCCCCGTTCCCCCTTCCCGGGCCTCTTACCGGCTATTCGTACCGCAGCGCCTCGACCGGGTCAAGCCGCGCGGCCCGACTGGCCGGGTAGAGCCCGAATCCCACCCCGGTCAGGGCCGACGCGCCGAGTGCCACCACGATCGACCACAGGGGCACGTTGGCGGGAATCGGGGTGACGCGGGAGATCGCGAACGCGACGCCGCCCCCCACCAGCATCCCGGCCGCTCCGCCCACCAAGGTCAGCGTGGAGGCCTCGACGAGGAACTGCCACAGGATGGCGCGCCGCGTGGCGCCGAGCGCCTTGCGGACCCCGATCTCCCGCGTGCGCTCGGTGACGGAGATCATCATGATGGCGACGACGCCCACGCCCCCCACCATCAGCCCGATGGACGAGAGCACGAGCATCACGAGGAAGAACATCCCCGTCACCTGGTTCCAGGAATCGAGCAGCTTATCCTGCGTCACGATCGAGAAGGTGTTCTCCTGGCCGGGCTTCATGCCGCGGAGCGAGCGCAGTGTCGCGACCACTTCGTCCATCGCCTGCTGCTGGCTGTAGCTGGGCGCCGGGGCGACCGCCAGCCGCATCCACCCCTTGAAGTAGGGTACGTGCTTGGCGAACGCGCCGTGCGGAATCCCGACGAAGGGTGGTGTGCTGCCGCTGAAGAGGCTGGGGGGTGGGGTGTACACGCCGATCACGGTGAATAGTGCGCCGGCGACGTGGATAGACTGGCCAATCGGGTCGCGCCCGCGGAATAGCTGGTCTTCCAGCTTGCGGTTGATGACCGCGACGGAGCTGTTGGCGAGGTCCTCGAGCCGCGTGAAGGTGCGCCCCGGGTAGACGTCACCGCCGTTCACCTCCACCCACTGCGCGGACAACCCCGCGACGTTGACCGACTCGAGCCGCAGGTCGGCGAACTCCACGGTTGCGGCGCTCTCGTCTCGGCGAGTCACGTAGCGCACCGAGGGGAGCTGGGCGATGCGGTCGGCTTCGATCTCGCTGATCGGCGGGTTGCGGCGCCAGGGGCTCGATTCGTCGGAACCATCCGAGACGTTGACCCCGGCCTGGAAGAAGCGCCACACGAGAAAGGTGCGCGGCGCGATCGACTCGAAGATGTTCGAGACGCTCTGGTTGATTCCACTGATCAGCGCGGCGATCACCATCACGACCATCACGCCGATGGCGACGCCGAGTATGGTGAGCGCGGCCCGCCCTTTGTTGCTGCGCAGCGAATCGAGCGCGATGCCGACCCCCTCAAACAGGCTGGTCATGTCTCGTGCCGCAGCGCGGCGATCGGGTCGAGGCGGGCGGCGCGGCTCGCCGGGTACACGCCGGCGAGGATGCCGACGCCCGCGCCCAGCACGACGCCGACCACGATCGACCAGGGGGCGACCGCGGCCGGGAGTGGCGTAGTGGCCGCCACGACGCCGGCGAGCGCGAGTCCGAGGGCGACGCCGCCGGCGGCGCCGGCGGTCGCCAGCGTGGCGGCCTCGACCAGGAACTGCCGCAGGATGTCGCGCCGTCGGGCCCCGAGCGATTTCCGGATCCCGATCTCGCGCGTGCGCTCGGCCACCGCCATCAGCATGATGTTCATGATCACGATCCCGCCCACGACGAGCGAGATCGCGACGAGGCCCGGGAGCGCGACGAACAGCACGCGGCTGATCTTGCTCCAGAAATCGAGCACCTCGTCCGCGGTTTCCAGCACGAAATCGTCCGGCTCGCGCGGCCGCAGGTGGCGGCGGCTCCGCATCAGGGCTTCGGCCTGCGCCATCGCCTCCCGCATCTCGGGCTGCGAGTTGGCCTTCACCGCCAGCGCGTCGACCACGCGCGGTGGGTTGATGTAGTGTTTGAGCGGCGCGCTCGCCGGCGCCACTACGAATTTGTCGAGCGACAGACCGAACAGGTTGCCCTGCTTCTCCACGACCCCGATCACCCGGTACGGGAGCTGGAAGATCTTTACCTCGCGGCCGATGGGGTCCTCGTCCTCGAACAGCTTGTCCGCCAGCTCGTGTCCCAGCACGAGGACCGGCATGCCGGCCTGCACCTCCTGAGCGGTAAAGGCGCGGCCCCGCTCGACGCGGAGCGAGCGGATGTCGAAATACAACTCCGTTGCCGCCGTGACCTGCACATCCTTCGCCTGCTTCCGGCCGGCGGTGAGCACCGCACGGGTGTTCGACTCCCACGCCGCGAGCACCGGGATCGTCATGCCGCGCGCCACGGCCTGCGCGTCTTCGTAGCTCACCCGCGGGCGCCGGCGCCATACCCGCCACGTCGAGTCCGTGATGTTGCCGAACTGCACGTCCGGGAACTGACGCAGCCGGAACGTGTTCACACCGAGGATCGTGCCGGCGAACTTGTCCGTCATGTAGCGGTTCATCCCCTGCACGACGGAGACGACGGCGATGAGGAACATCACGCCGATGAACACGCCGATGATGGAAAAGGCGCTCTTGAGCTTCTGCGCCCGGATGGTCTGCAAGGCGAGGCGGACGGCCTCGAAGAGGGGCATGCTACATGCTAGGGCGCCGGCGCCTATTCGTACCGCAGCGCCTCGACCGGATCGAGCCGCGCGGCCTTACTCGCGGGATAGAGCCCGAACAGGACGCCCGTCAGCGCCGCGACGACCAGCGCCACCACCACCGACCCGAGCGGCACATGGGCCGGGATCGGCGTGGCGAACGCCAGCACCACCGCGGCGAGGCCCCCACCGATCATGCCGACGATCCCACCCACCAGGGTGAGGGTCGCCGCCTCGACCAGGAACTGCCACAGGATCTCGCGGCGCGTGGCCCCCAGCGCCTTGCGCACCCCGATCTCGCGAGTGCGCTCGGTGACCGAGATCATCATGATCGCGATCACTCCCACGCCGCCCACGATCAAACCGACCGCGGACAGAATGAACAGGACGAACCGGATGATCAGGGTCATACTGTTGAGCTTCTCGAGGAACTTCTCCTGGCTCACGACCGCGAAATTGTTGTCCTGACCAGGGCGCAGATGGCGGCGCAGCCGCAACGCCTCGGTGACGTCCTCCATCGCGTCGGCCGTCGTCGCGGCCGGCGCAGGGCCGACCAGCAAGTCCATCCAGCCCTTCCAGTAGCGCACGTACTTGATGAGGGCGCCGTGCGGAATGATCGCTTCGGGCGACGGCTGGCCGCCGAACAGCTGCGGCGGCGGGTTGAACACGCCGATGACGGTGTACGGCACGCCCTGGATGTGGATGCGCTGGCCCACCGGGTCGATCTGGTCGAACAGCAGCTCGGCCAGCTTCTGGTTGACGACGGCGACCTGGGCGGCGGCTGCGTCCTCCACTTCGGTGAAGGAGCGCCCCGGGGAAACGTCTCCGCCGGCGACGTTGGGCCAGGCCGCGCTCCGGCCAAAGATGCGCACGCTGTGCTGGGTCTTCGCGCCGAACGTGACGTCCGCCTGGCCCCCTTCGTCCAGGGCCACCCAGCTCACCCGGGGCAGGCGCGCGATGGCCTGGGCGTCGGCGAGCGAGATCGGCGGGTTGTGGCGCCACGGGCTCATCTCGTCCGAGCCGTCGGAGATGTTGACGCCGCCCGAAAAGAAGCGCCCGACCCAGAACGTCTTCGGCCCCGATTGCTCCAGCATGTCGGCGACGCCCTTATTGAAGCCGCTGACGATCGCGCCGATCACCATCACGACCATCACGCCGATCGCGACGCCGAGAATCGTGAGCGCGGCCCGCGCCTTGTGGGCCCGCAGCGACTCCAACGCGATGCCGACGCCTTCGAGCAGCGGGGTCACGGGGTCACTCCTGGCGCAGGGCGGTGATGGGGTCGAGCCGCGCGGCGCGGCTCGCGGGGTACACGCCGGCGATGACCCCGACGCCGCCGCCCACCACCACGCCGAGGACGATCGAGAACGGCGAGACGGAGGCCGGGAGCGGGCTGACCGCTTGCAGCAGTACCGATAACCCGATGCCGGTGAGGATCCCGAGGGTCGCACCGACGGTCGCCAGCGCGGTGGCTTCGGCGAGGAACTGGCGCAGGATGTCGCGCCGGCGCGCCCCCAGCGACTTCCGGATCCCGATCTCTCGGGTCCGCTCGGCCACCGCTACGAGCATGATGTTCATGATCACGATGCCGCCCACGACGAGCGCGATGCCCACGAGGCCGGGCCCGACCGCATAGAGAATGCGGCTCAATTTGTTCCAGAAGTCCAGCACGCCTTCCGAGGTTTCCATCGCGAAGTTGTCGTCCTGGCGCGGGCGCAGGTGTCGCCGGCTGCGCATGACCGCTTCGGCCTGGTTCATCGCTTCCCGCATCTCGGGCTCGGAGTTCGCCTTCACGATCAGGGCATCGACCACCCCGGGCGGGTTGACTTCGCGCTGGATCGGTGAGAGCGCTGGCGCCACGACGAATTTGTCGAGCGAGATCCCGAGCAGGTTCCCCTGGCGCTCCACCACGCCGATCACCCGGTAGGGGATACCGTGGATACGCACGTTGTGCCCGATCGGGTTCACGTCCGGGAACAGCTTGTGCGCGAGGTCGTACCCGAGCACCACGACGGTCGTGCCGGCCTTCGACTCCTGGGGTGTGAACGGGCGGCCGTCGCCGATCGTCAGGTTCATGATGTCGAAGTACCGCTCGGTCGTCCCCTCCAGCGTGATGTCCTTGGCGACCTTGCCGCTGTACTCGACGCTGCCGCGGTCCTCGGAGTACCACGCCGTCACCACGGGGACCGTCAGGCTCTTCGTCACCGCGTTCGCGTCCGCGAACTTGATGCGGGGGCGCCGGCGCCACGACCGCCACACCGAGTCCTGGACGTCGAAGTTCACGTTCGGCGAGCGGCGCAAGTGGAACGTGTTCACGCCCACCAGCGTGCCGGCGAACTTCTCGGTCATGTAGCGATTCATGCCGTTCACGACCGACCAGGCGCCGATCAGGAAGGTGACGCCGATAAAAACGCCGATCGTCGAAAATACGCTCTTCAGCTTTTGCGCCCGGATCATCTGGAGCGCCAGGCGGATCGCTTCGAAGAACGGCACCCTAGGCGGCCTGCAGCTGGTCCGTGGCGATCACGCCGTCGCGCAGCGTCACGACGCGGGCCGCGTGGGCCGCAATGTCGTGCTCGTGCGTGACCATCACGATCGTCTGGCCCCCGCGGTGCAGGTCGCGGAACACCTGCATGAGCTCGGCACTGGTGGCCGAGTCGAGGTTTCCGGTGGGCTCGTCGGCGAGCAGGATGGAGGGCTGGTTCACGAGCGCCCGGGCGATCGCGACGCGCTGGCGCTGGCCGCCCGACAGCTCGTTGGGCCGGTGGTCCATCCGGTCGCCCAACCCGACGCTGGTGAGCGCCCGGGCGGCCTGCTCCCGCCGCTCGCGCGCGGGCTGCCCCGCGTAGATGAGCGGCAGCTCCACGTTGTGGAGCGCCGTCGCCCGCGGCAGCAGGTTGAACGTCTGGAAGACGAAACCGATCTCTTTGTTGCGGATCCGGGCTAGCTCGTCATCCGACAAATCGCTCACCTTCTGCCCGTTCAGCCAGTATTCGCCGGCCGTGGGCGTGTCCAGGCAGCCGATCAGGTTCATGAACGTCGACTTGCCCGATCCCGACGGCCCCATGACGGCGACGTACTCGTTCTTGCGGATCTGCAGGCTCACGCCCCGCAGGGCGCGCACCACTTCGCCCCCCATGTCGTAGTCGCGGGTGAGCTTATGCGTCAGGATGACAATGTCGGGCAGCGGGGTGTCGCCCGTCCGGAACGGCTGCAGGGCCGTCATGCGGTCTTCTTCACGATCTTGTTCGTCGTGTCCGTGGCTTGCTTCGTCGGGCGCACACGCGCGCCGTCCTTCAAATCGCGGATCGCCTGGTACGGCCCGGCGACGATCGTTTCGCCCTGCTTCAGCCCATCGAGCACCTCGAAGTATTCGTCTCCCGCGATCCCGACCTTGACCGGCCGAAACGTCGCGGTCCCCTTGTCCACAACGAACACCCCCTCGGTTTCCTTCTTCTTGCGCGCGGTTGCGGTGTCCACCGGCCGGTTCTCCGTCGACACCGGCTTGTTCTCGCGCACCGTGAGCGCGATGATCGGGATCGAGAGCGCCTGCTTGCGCGTGTCGGTCACGATCCGGGCCGTGGCCGAGAGGTCCGGGCGCACGTCGCCGGGCGGGTTGGTCAACGTGATCTCCACCTGGTAGTCGACCGCCTGCGTGTTGGTACCCGGCGTCGACGCGGCGGCCGTGAGGATCGCGCTGTTCGAGACCTTCGTCACGTGCCCCATGAAGGTGGTGTCGGGAAAGGCATCGATCGTCACCTCCACCGAGTCTCCCAGATGCAGCCGCACGACGTCAGTCTCGTCCACGTTGACCTTCACCTGGATCACCGAGAGGTCGGAGACCGTCAGCAGCAGGCCGACGTCCCTGGAGAACGTTCCCGGAACGGCGACCTCTCCTTCCTCGACCGAGAGCCGCGTCACGCGGCCCGCCATGGGCGCGAGCAGCGTGGTCTTGCGGAGATTGTCACTGGAGGACCGCACCGCGGCGCGGGCCTGTTCCACCTGGTGCTGCGCGGCGGTCAGGTTCGCTTCCGCGATCTCGAACGCCGTCTGGGCCTGCTCGAGCTGCTCCTGCGACACCAGGTTGGGGTTCTGCGCGTGGAGCTCCTTGGTGCGGCCCAGCGCGCGGTCCGCCTGGTCCCGGTTGGCCTTGGCTTGTACGGCGGCCGCCTGCGACGAGGCGAGCGTGGCCTCGGCCTGCTGCAGGTTCGCCTGGTAGATCGTGGGATCGATCTGCAGCAGGAACTGCCCCTTGGTGACCAGGTCGCCCTCGCGCACCGCGATCTTGGTGATGCGCCCCGTGATGTCGGCCGAGATGTCGACCTTCTTCTTCGGCTGGATCTTGCCGCTCGCCGTCACGGCGGCGACCAGGTCGCGACGGCTCGCCTTCTCGAAGCGGACCTCCGCGCCGCGGTCGCGCCGGGCGCCCGCACTGATCACGACGAGCCCCACGATCAGCACTGCCGCCCCCGCTCCCACCAGCACTTTGTTACGCTTGGACATGTCGGTCGCGTCCTCTCGTTACCGCAGCGGCCGCCCCACCGCTGCTTCGAGCGCGGCGACCGCCTTGTGATAGTCGTAGACGGCGTTCACATAGTCGCTCTCCGCCCGCAGCTGCGCCACTTGGGCGTCCAGTAGCTCGAAAAACGTGCCCGAGCCGACCCGGTAGCGCTCGGTGGCGAGCTGCAGCTGCTCGCGGGCCGCCGTGCGGTTCGTGTCTTGGATCGCGATCGTGCGGTAGGCGGTCGTGACGGTGAGGTACGCCTGGCTTACCTCGGTGTGCACCTGCAGCCCGCGCGCCCGCACCGATTCCTCCAGGTCTTGCTGCTGCGCCTTCGCCTGCGAGACCTGCAAGGGCTGTGAGAAATTGCTCCACAACGGGATGCTGATCGTCAGGCGCGCCTGGAACGGCTGCGGTGTGAAATGAAACGGGTACGCCGAGTTCTGGTCGCGAATCGCCTGCTCCTGGAGCGTCGTGTTGGCCCCACAAGGGAGCGCCGTCTGGCCGGCGTTAAGCCAGGCGGTGTTGTGGTACTCGCACGCGATCGAATCTTGCTGCGCGCCAAACCGGACGCCGGCGATCGTGGGGCCGATATCAGAGAGCTTCTGCGTGAACCCCGACCAGCTGGCCGACACGGCGACGCTCGGCGTGTACGCGCCCGTGGCCGCGCGGACGCCCCAGCTGGCGGCGCCCTCGCGTGCCCGCAGCGCCTTGAGCGCCGGGTTCTGACCCTCGGCCATCGTCAGCAGGTCCCCGAGCTGCCACGCCGGCGTCTGGACCGCGAACGTGTCGGTGAGCTGCACCGTCGCGACGTCCACCGGCGGCGTGACGCCAATCTGCTGGAACAGCCGCAGCTTCTCGAGTTGCAGCCCGGTCTCCGCGCGCAGCAAGGCGACCTCGGCCTGTCCCCGTGCCACCTGTGCCTGGCGCACGTCGATCAGTGATGCACGACCGACGTCGTAGCGCGCTTGCGCGAGCTTGAGGAACTGCTCGTTGCGGTCGAGCTCCTTGCGCGCCACGTCGGCGTTGTCGCGGGCCTGGAGCACGCTCAAGTACTGCTGGGTCACGCCGGTGATCAGGTTCGACTCGGCGCCCGCCACGTCCGCGTCGGCGGCGCTCAGCTGGGCGTGCTTGAGCGGGATCTGGGTGAGCGTCTGTCCGTTCAGCGCCCAGTCGAGGAACAGGCCGTAGCTCGACGACAGCGTCGAAACGTTCTGCGAGAAGTTGGCCGTCAGAAACCGCTGCTGGCCGGAGCCCGAGTAGCCGATGCCGCCCGATGCGGTGAGCGTCGGCAGAAAGGTGCTGGACCACGCGTTGCGAGCAGCCCAGCCCGCCGGTGACCGGTCGTGGAGCGCCTGCCGGTAGAGCGGGTTGTGCGCGCGTGCCAGCGCCAAGGCGTCGGCGAGAGACAGGTTCGCGGTGGTGGGTTGTTGGGTGACGGCCAGGGTCGGACAGACGGCGAGCCCGACGGACAAGAGCAAGCGCTTCATGAGGTTCCCTTGGACCGGTCGTGAGGTCGTCACCTCATACGCGGGCCGCACGCTACGGGTTTCGACTTGTGACTACCGAACTGACTGGGCGGGAATCTAACCCCCAAGGCGCCTCCGGTCGAAGGGGTCAGGAGGCGGGCGCGCGCTCCGCCGTAAGGCGGCGCGAGGGCACCGCGACCCTGAGCAGCCGGCCGGCACGGTCCAGCCACAGGTGCACCAACTGGTTGGGGCCGCCGGTGACCGTGACGTGGCGCAGCGACGCGGGATCGCGGTGCAGCGTCGTGGCCTCGACTCCCAGGTCCTGGACGACGAGAACCTCGCGGTGCCCGGCGCGTGGAAAGATCGCGGTGACTGACACGGGGCTCGGGCCCGCGTGCCAGGCCGCCACGAGGTACAGGACGAACACCGAGTCGTCGAGCAGCACGACCGGCGCCGGGGCCGGGAATTCACGGGCGCGCTCGGTGAGACGCCCGAGCAGCCGCACCGTGAATCGACCGCGCGACCGCTGGCCCAGGATGCGGAGCGGCTCGCGCGGGTCGGCCACGGAGAAGTCGAGGCTCGCCGGCAGCGAGTCGGCGCCGATTTCGAGGATGGGATTAAGGACCACGATCGGCCGGCTCCGGTCGAACCGCACGGTCGACGAGAGCGTCCATCCCCCGCCGCCGTGCGCCGCCGCGAGCCGGAACGCCTCCCGGCCGATCTCCGCGGTATCTTGCCGGAGCAGGAACGTGCCCTCGTCGAGCGGCGCCTGCAGGGCGAGCAGCGTGAGGATCAGAGCGCTCATGGAACCGTGGGGACCGGGGCTCCGAGCACTCGCGTCGCGATGCGCTCGTAAATCATCTTATACAGACGCTCGCCTTTTTCACGGGTGGCGAGCGTCGGTCGCCCGAGGGAGCCGGGAGACCGCTCTGGGAGCGAGCGCGTGGCCCCGCGATAGCGGGCGGTCTGGCGGGCGGGCAGGACGAAGTCCTGGGCGCGCTCCATCCGCACCAGCTGCGGAGCGAGATAGAGCAGCAGCGAAGTGTCGAGCTCGCTGCCATGCATCGGGCCGTCCGGATCGGCGAGGTGGCCCGCGAAGTCGAGCGCGAACACGTCCACCGTGAACACGCGGGCGCGCCGCGTGCGCAGCGTCGACAGCGCCTCCTGGTGCGGGTCGTGGCCGTGCGCCGTGAGGATGATGAACGCGTCGACGCCGGTCTGCTCCCAGGAGCCGAGCAGGTCGTTCATCCAGCGGTGCAGGGTCTTGCGGCGCACCGTGGCGTTGCCCGCGTACGGCCGCTGAGTGGCCGTGTTCACGCCGTACTCGATCGTGGGGGCGCGCAGGATGTCGAAGCTCGCCGAGAGATCGTCGGCCAGGCGCTCGACGATGATCGTGTCGCACCCCATCGGTAAGTGGGGCCCGTGCTGCTCGCAGGTGCCCACCGGCACCAGGAGGCGGGAATCGCGCTCGAGGATGAAGCGGACTTCGTCCGCCACCAGCGTCTTCAAATGATGCGGCGCCTTCATATCCTGATCGCGGGCTGCGCCGCGGCCGTGGCGGTGGCGGAGTGGCTCCACGGGAACGCCGGGCCGTGGGCGTGGACGGCGGGGGTGGCGGGGCTCGTGACCGCCGGCCTGGCGGTGGCGCGCGGTCCCCGGACCGGCGCGCCGGCTCTCGCCGCCCTGGCGTCCCTCCTGCTCGCCGTGGTCGTCATCGTGGGCGTGCGCGAGGTCCGCCGGATCGAGTGCTGCTGGACCGAGGTTCGGGCGGAACGGGTCCCTCGGGACTCGGCCGAGCTGCGTGGCGCGCTCGCGGCGGCCGTGGCCGAAGCCCGGCGCCTCGCCGAGCGCGCGATGACGGCCGCCCTGCTGCCGCGGGACGCGGCCTTCGAACAGCTCGCGGTCGCGATGCAGGCTCGGGGGCAGGCGCCGGGGGTGGAGCGCGGCGTCGTCATCCTCGGCGCCGACGGCGAGCCGTTCGCGTGGGCGGGCCGCCACCGGTTCGTTCCTGCCCGGGACACGGTAGAATTGCGCGCCGTCATCACCCCATTCTACGTGTCGCTCGAGGCCCGGCGCCAGACACAGGCCGGCGGCACCGCCGTGGGCTCGGTGCTGATCGACGCCGCGCCGGCTGCGCGCGACCGGGACGGGGCGGTGAGCGCACTGTTCGCGCGCCGCTATGGCGTGACGCTGCGGTTCTACGTTCCACATCTCGCCCCGGTCGACTCCACGGTCTTCGACTACGCCACCCCCGACGGCCGCACGCTGTTCAGCGTGCAGCCGATCCCGCCGTCCCAGGGTGACGCGAAGCTCGCCGCGGTGCAGGGCGCCGCAGGGCGGGCCGGCACGGCGCTCGCCGCGGCGCTGCTCTTCCTCTTTATGGTCGCGCCGCCGGGGCGGTGGCGGTGGCTGGTCGTCCTGGCCGCGGCGTGGTGTCTGTTGCGGGCGCCGCTCGGCCCCGCGCTCGGGCTGGCGAACCTGTTCTCGCCCGCGCTGTTCTATCGGCCGATGCTCGGCATGTTCAGCGCGTCCGCGGGGTCGCTCGTCGTGCTGGGGCTCGTGGTGCTGCTCGCGGCCGCGCTGCGGTGGCGCGGCGGGATCGCGCGGCGCTGGTGGACCCTGTCCGCGGCGGCGGTCCTCGTGCTCGCCGCTCCGTACCTGGTGCGCTATTTCGGTCGGGGCATCGCGCCTCCCACCGGCGGCGTGAGCTTCGGCTTGTGGATCTCGTGGCAGCTCGCGGTCGCGGCGGCCAGCATGGCGCTGGTGTTTTGGGCGGCGGCCTTGGTGCGCGGCACTGGGGAGCCGAGGGGCGTCCCGTGGACTCTCCCCGCCGCCTGCGCGTGGGCGGTGCTCGCGGCGCTCGTCGGCCTGTGGTTGTGGCAGCCCTATGGCGCCTGGCCCGAGTGGTACACCTTCGTCTGGCTCCCGGCCCTGGTGGGCGTGGTGGTGCCGGCGCCCAGTCGCTGGGCCGTATGCGGCATCGCGACCGTGGCCGGGACTGCCGCGGCGCTCGTCACGTGGGGCGCGACGGTCGAAGGCCGTCTCGGTCTCGCCGAGCGTGACGCCGCGAGGTTGGGTCGGGAGGAGGACCCGCCTGCGGTCGCGCTGCTCGAGCGCATGGGTCGCGAGCTGCCGGCACCCGCGCCGCGCACGGCAGGAGAGCTGTACGCGCTGTGGCTGGGGTCGCCCCTCGCCGCCGAGGACTATCCGGCGAGTCTCGCGGTCTGGACGCGGACCGGCGATCCCGTGACCGAGCTCCGCCTGGCGCGACTCGACCTGCGGCCACCGCTCATGGCGGCGCTGGTACGCTCTCCCGACACGCAGCGCGGTCCGCGCGTCGAGCGGCTGCCGGGCGTGCCGGGCGTTCACAACGTGCTCGTCGCGCCGCTCCCCTCGGGCGACGTGCTCACCGTGGGCGTCGGTCCACGCACGCTGCTCATCCCGGCGGACCGCGTGGCGCGGTTTCTCCACGGCGAGGTCGGCGCGGGACTCCCATACGTCCCCTCGCTGTCGCTCCCGAGCCCCGGCCCGCCGGCTGCGAGCGCCCGGGTCATCTGGACGCGGAGCGGATGGTCGGTGCGCGGCGAGCGGCGGATCGAGCTGCCGGGCGGCGTGCGGCACGTCCACCTGCGGGTCGACGTTCAGCCGGGGGGGCCATGGGCGCTGCTGGTGCGCGGCGCCCTGGTTGTTGTCTCGGACGCCGTGCTGCTCGGCGCGATATGGCTCTTCAGCCTGCTATTCGTCGCCGGGGGGCGCCCGCGACTCCAGCCCGTCCTCGCCGGGCTGCGCACCAGCTACCGCGTGCGACTCACCGCTGCACTGGCCGGCTTTTTCGTGGTGCCGGTGATGGCGTTCGCGCTGTGGAGCTTCGCGCAGCTGCGTGACGATGCCCGCCAGGACGGCGACCTGCTCATCCGCCAGACCCTGCGCGACGCCGCCACCACGGCGGGCGGCGCCGTGTCCGACCGCGCGACCAACGTCGAGCGAGCGATCGGCGAGCTCGCCAACCGGCTCGATGCCGACCTCTGGTTGTATCAAGACGGCGTGTTGACCGCGACCAGCACGCCGGTGCTCGACGAGCTCGGCCTCACAGATCCGTTCCTCGCGCCGGACGTATTCGTCCGGTTGGCGCTGCGGGACGAGCTGGAGGTCAGCGCCGACGGCACCGCGGCCGGACGGCCCGTCCGGGTGGGGTATAGCGTGGTGCTGCCCGGCGCGGCGATTCTCGCCGCGCCGCAGCTGGTCGACGACGAGCGCGTCCGCCAGCCGCTCGAGGATCTGACGCTCGCCCTGGTCCTCGCCACGCTGGTCGGTCTGGTTGCCGCGGTGGCGCTCGCCGGCTTGGTGGCGCGCGGCCTCGCCAGCCCCGTGGCCGCACTGCGGGACGCTGCGGTGGCGCTGGGCCGGGGCGCGCCGCTCCCCGCGTTCCCCCCCGGGGCGCTGCGCGAGTTCGAGCCGGTCGTGTCGGCGTTCGAGCGGATGGCGGCCGACGTGCGCAAGAGCCAGGCGGCGCTGGAGGAGGCGCGCCACCGGACCGCCCAGGTGCTCGCCAACGTGGCGACGGGCGTGATCGCCGTGGACGAGGGGTTGCGTGTGACGATGGCCAATCCCCGCGCGGCGGACCTGCTCGGCGCCACACTCGAGCCCGGCAACCTGCTCCCGCGGACGGCGTCGTCCGAGTGGCTCCCCGTGTGGAACGCGGTCGGCGAGTTCCTCGCGGCCGGCCGAGGCGCAGGGGGAGAAGGAGAGCGCATTGCGGAGCGCGAGTTCGACGTGGGGGGCCGACAGATCCGCGTGCAGATCGCGTCGCTCGGGCCCTCGCCGGACGGCTGCGTCGTCGCGCTGGACGACGCCACCGCGTTCACGCGGGCCGCCCGCGTCCTGGCCTGGGGCGAGATGGCGCGCCAGGTGGCACACGAAATCAAGAATCCGCTGACGCCGATCCGGCTCGGCGTGCAGCACCTGCGACGCGCCCGTGCCGAGGGGCGGGCCCACGATTTTGACGCCACGTTGGAGGAGACGGCGGTGCGGATCCTGGCCGAGATCGATCGGCTCGACGCGATCGCGCGCGCCTTCTCGCGGTTTGCGTCCCCGCAGGCGGAACTGCGACCGCTCGAGCCCGTGGACCTGTATGCCGCTGCACGCGAGGTCGTGCAGCTGTACGCGCTGGGCGGGGCCGAGGCACCCACCGGCTTCGAGATGGCGGGTGAGGCGGGCGCGCCGGCGCTGGCCCGCCGGGACGAAGTGAAAGAGGTGCTCGTCAACCTGCTCGAAAACGCGCGCAATGCCGGGGCGCGCCGCGTCACGGTGCGCGTGTCCGAGGGCGGCCGGCGGCTGGCCGTCGAAGACGACGGGCGCGGTATTCCGGCCGACGCGCTGCCGCGCGTCTTCGAGCCGGCGTTCTCGACGACGTCGAGCGGCGCGGGGCTCGGGCTCGCGATCGCGAAGCGCCTGATCGAGAGCTGGGGCGGCACCATCGCCTTCGCGAGCACCGCGGGACGCGGGACCACCGTTACCATCACTTTTCAGGCCGCCCCCCCCACCCCCGCCCCCGCCGCCGCGCGAGCGATCTGAGTTGGTGACCGGGCTCACGCCCGCACATGGCGGAATTCACAAACATTGTTACCGTTGTCACCGGCACTATTCTCGGGGAGAACCGTGCGGACAGCCTTCGTGGGCGCGGGAGTGATGGCACTCGTCGTCGGCTGCGCTACCGCGGCCGGCGCGCAAGGATGGGTCACCGACGCCCGCCGCATCGGTCTCGGGGGCCTGGGGCTCGACCAGGGAAGCCTGCGGCGCTACAACGCCGCCTACCGAGCCGTGCCGGGTCGAGCCGGGCAACGCGGCCAGCCGAAAGTCACGATTCCCATCCCGCTCGGCCTCATCCAATTCTTCCACGACCATCCGATCTCGAACATCAAGAACGACCCGGCGTTCAACCACGATTCCGCTGGGTTCAATCCGGTCGAGCTCCTCAACACCTTTCTCAATCCGCCGCTCTTCCTGGAGGTCAAGAAGGCGCCGACGCCGACTAACGACGTCGTCTTCGGCATCGGGAAGGACTCGCTGCGCGTGAACCTCGGCCTGACCGCCCAGCTCGTTCCACAGGATCAATTCGGGATCGGCGGCTCGAGCCGGCCGCTCGACCCGGGGCTGTCGATCAAAGGGGTGCGCATCGGCGTGATGGGTTGGGTGCACGACGAGGTCGGGTTTCAGCTCGGCGACAAGCTCCTGGGATTTCTGCGGGATTCCATGCCTGCCGATACAAACACGCGCTATAACATCCTCGGCGACGCGGTGCTCGAGGCGGGATTCGCGCCGACGGTCGCCTACGCGGGGCGCCTCGCGGGCGATAGCACCACCGGGCTGTACGTGGGAGGCGCGGTCCACTACTACGTGGGCCTGGCCTACGCGCGCGTGAACGGAGACGGCGGGTTCACCACCGGCGACTCGATTTTCGGCGGCCCTACTCCCGTGAAGCCCGATGCGCGCGCCCTCACCCAGTACTCCAAGTTCGGGAACAGCTTCGGGCACGGCGTGGGCGGCGATGTCGGGATCGCGGTGGTGACGGGACCGATCGAGCTCGGCGTCGGCGTGAACGACATCGGCGCGACGATCACCTGGCCCGACACGCGGGTCGACAGCGCCCTGTACCGGGACTCGAGCTTCAGCAAGCCCGTCGCGAATCACATCGAGACGCAAACGAAGCTTCCGGTCTCGTACCTGGTCAACCTGGCGTACACGGTGGGAAAGACGACGCTCGGGGCCGACGTGCTCAACAGCGGGCGCGGCACCACGGTGCACGTCGGGGGAGAGCAACGTGTCGGCGTGATCGTGCTGCGCGGCGGCGTGGCGCGCGACCAGCGCAAGCGCATGGAATTCGGCTGGGGCGGGGGCTTGCGATTCGGGGGGCTGGGTCTGGACGTGGGATTCTGGACCCACACGAACTCGCTATCCAACCAGCGCGCCATCACGATGGCGACGTCGCTGTCGATTTACTAGGGAGGCAGGATGAAGGCCAAGTGGCTCGTAGTGGCGCTCGGGTGCGCGGTGGTGGCGGGCTGTGGGAAGGGGCGCGCTATCTTCAACGTGGACGTGTACAGTTTCATCAAGGGGACGGGGAGCGACACCCGCTCCTACGCGGTGCCACCAGGAGTGTCGGGGAGCGTGGGCACGACGCCCCAGAAGATCAGCCTGCCGGGGGCGGGGTCGTCCATCGTGGACACCGTTCGTGCGTTCGGCACCCTCGACCTGAACAATACCAGCGGCTCCGGCACGATCGGCCTCGATGTCTATCTCGCGGCCGACGCGGCCGGCACGAACAACCCCTCGGCCCTGGCGATCACCGTGCCCACCAAGACCGTGTCGGGGACGAACGTGACCCCTGACACCATCGGTGCCGACCTCTCGGCCGCGTTCGACACGTTGTTTACCAAGTCGCAGCTCTGGATCCGGTTCGTTGTCAACGGCTCGGCGGACCCCGGCCTGAACCCGCTGCAAGGGACGGCCGTGGTCACGTCGCTTCAGTTGACGGTCATCATTTCGGACAAGTTCTTCTAAGACTAGTTTTCACCTGCATGCGTAGGTCCTTTCCGTGGGGAGCGCTGCTTGGGGCAACGCTCCCCGGGCTGCTCGCCACCTGTCGCTACGACAGCGCGGGCCCCCGCCCCGGGGGACCGGCATATCTCGCCGTCCAGCCCATAGTCAGCCCCGCGGTCGATCTCGCCGCGTTCGGGCTGACGCCCGACACCATCCGCCTGATCGTGACGCGCAGCCCCGCCGACACGCTGCGCGCGCTCACCGTCTTCTTCGATCCGGACTCGTCCCAGATCCGTCTGGCGGCCGACGTCACGTTGCGGGCGGTGGTGGAAACCCTCACGGTCCACTTGGAGCTGCGGGGCGGCGGCTTCGCGCTGTTCGCAGGCACTCGGGCCCTGGAGGTGCGGGCCGGGCGACCGGGCCCGCCGCAGCAGATCGCCGTGGTATACATAGGGCCGGGGACGAACGTCGCCGCCCTCACGCTCGCGCCGCTCGACAGCGTGCTCACGTTCGGCGACGCGTTGCGGTTCCGGGTGAGCGCGAAAGACTCAGGTGGTGCGCCCGTAACGGCTTTCTACGTGACGTGGAGATCGAGCGACACGACCGTCCTGCGCGTCGATGCCGCCGGGCTCGCGCGGGCGCCGCAGGCGCGGGCCCTCGTGTACGTCCGCGCGCGCACGCCGACCGGCATCGTGGACTCGACTCCGGTGACGGTTATCCCGGTGCCCACTCTATTGAGCCTGGTGAGCGGGGCGGGTCAGCGCGGCGTCGTGGGACTCGCGTTGGCGCTGCCGTTCCGGGTGCGCGTGCTCGCCCCCGACGGGCTGGGCGTGAAGGGTATCCCCGTGAGGTTCCGCGCGCTGGCGAGTCTGGGCAGCGCCGTCGCCGACTCCGTGGTCGTGTCGGACACGGCCGGCTATGCCCAGACGGTGGCGACGCTCGGCACCCTCGCGGGACCGCAGGGCTTCGAGGCACGCGCGCTCGCGCTCCCGGCCACGAGCTTCAGCGCCACCGCCCTCGCGGGAGCGGTCTCGAGCGCCACGTCGGTCGTGACCACCACCGCCACCAGCGTCTTGTCGGGGGCGATCGCCACGCTCACCCTGCACGCCAAGGACGCGTTCGGGAACGACCTCACGGCGGGCGGCCGCAGCGTCGTGTTCAGCGTGACGGGAGGGACGAGCACCGGGACGATCGGCCCGACGGTCGATCACGGGGACGGGACGTACACCGCGCCCTTCACCGGCGTGCTCGCCGGGACCGCCTCGACGATCGGCGCGACGATCGATGGCACTCCCGTGACGTCGGCGCCCCTGCCGACGATCGCCGTGCTGGCGGGGGCGGTGGCGCAGGTCGTGGTCACGCCGGCGACGGCGGCACTCGCGGCGCTCGGCCAGACGCAGCAGTTCGGCGCCGTCGCACAGGACCTGAACGGGAACGTCGTCCCGGGCCAGGCGTTCACGTGGACCAGCGACAACCCGCTCGTCGCGCGGGTGGACACGGGGGGGATCGTCACCGCTGTGGCGAACGGCAGCGCGACGATCACGG
>Ga0209471_1000216_pt1 | contig 42125 bp, 24 predicted proteins | sample GraSoiAngelo_128_FD_185885 | JGI IMG/M metagenome (GOLD analysis project Ga0209471, IMG submission 185885) | Grasslands soil microbial communities from the Angelo Coastal Reserve, California, USA - 14_0927_12_20cm (SPAdes) (version 2) | ecosystem: Environmental > Terrestrial > Soil > Grasslands ... | reverse complement strand
TCAGGAGGGACTTGCGGCGGTCGAGGCGGCGCCCCTTTTTTGTGCTGGCGTAACCGTTTATCGGGCTTTAAAGCAGGCCAGAATCTCTCCCGGCCAACGGCTGGCGATTTTTGGCATCGGCGGATTAGGCCACCTGGCCGTCCAGATGGCGAGAGAACTCGGGGCGGAAGTCATCGCTGTGGATAGGACCGAGGAAAAGCTCCACCTTGCGAAGGCGCTGGGTGCAGCGCATGGCTATATCGCTGCATCGAAGAATGTCGCAAAAGAGTTGCGCGCGAAGGGTGGAGTCCACGTGGGCCTGGTGACTTCGGCAGCAAAAGCGGCGTATGACATGGCTTTTGCCTGCGTGCGACCTTCGGGAACTCTTCTCGCGGTCGGCTTGCCCGCCGAGAACATCTGCTTTCCGCCGGTTCTGATGGCTGCCAAGGAAGTGCGCATCCAAGCAAGCGCCGTTGGGACGCGGCAGGACTTGCGCGAAGTGCTGGCGATGGCCGCCATGGGAAAAATTCGCTGTCAGGTGGCCACGCGCCCGTTGTGCGACGTGAACGCCGCTATGGATCAGCTACGTAATGGGCAAGTTTCAGGAAGAATCGTGCTCTGTTTCGCATAAACGTAACGGCCATCATTTTGCGCCCGGGCCACAGTTCGAAAACCATTAGCCGCAAAATTCGTATTGACGTTAGTTTGTAAAATGTGATACCGACTATCACAATCTTGGATGCTTCGGTCGGGGAGCGTGGCCTCAAAGCCAATGCTGATTTCCAATCTCATGAATGTTGTTGGTGCCGCCTAGCATCGCGGCGATCGCTGCGGTGCTCGAGGTAACCGCTCGGAAGGTATTCGATGGAGGGTCCGAGTACGCCTGGACGATCGACAACCGGGGTTCTCGATGCCTCGGATGAACCAGGAGGAACTATGAAGTCGACTTGGTTGGCGGCTGGATTTTTCCTGGCCGCGTGTTTGTTTCCTGCCAGTCCGGCAACCTCCGCACAGGGCGTGGGAGCCTCCGCCGATCTGACCGGCACGGTCACCGACCCGAGCGGCGCGGGAGTGCCAAACACGAAGATCACGGTGACGGATGCCGAAAAGGGCGTGGAGCGGAGCGTTGCGACCGATGAGCACGGTTTCTATCGCGTGTCCGGGCTTGCTCCTTCAACCTATAAAGTCAGCGTCGAGCACGCCGGCTTTCAGACCGAAGTGGCTACCAGTGTGGTTTTAACCGTCGGACAAACGCTGGTTTTTGATTTTCGGCTCAAATTGTCGGGAATGTCCTCGCAGGTGGAAGTGAGTTCCGAACCCCCCATCGTGGAAACGGAGAGGGCAAGCCAAGCAAACACGCTCACACAGGAATTCATTGCCGACCTCCCCATCGATCGCCGCGATTACCTCACTTTTACTTTGCTGGCCCCTGGTGTGTCGAACTCCACCAGGCTTGCCTCGGACCAGGATTTCCGTGTTAAGCAGACCCCGCAGAGCGGCCTCTCTTTTTATGGAAGCAATGGCCGTGGCAACAGCGTCACAGTCGACGGTGGCGAAGCCAACGACGATGCCGGCGGAGTGCGGCTGACCCTCAGCCAGGATGCGGTTCAAGAGTTTCAGGTGAATCGCAGCAATTACCTGGCAGAATTAGGTGGTGCGAGCGGTGCGGCCATCAATATCATTTCCAAGTCCGGCGGCAACGATTTCCACGGCAGCCTTTACTCCTATTTTCGAAACGACGTGTTCGACGCCGCTGATCCCTTTGCCGTCAAACAAGCTTTGGCGCCGGGTGCGGTTTTCGATCCATCGCAGCCGGACAGCGTTGGTTCGAACTTAAAGAATTCCCTCACGCGCTATCAATACGGCGGCACCAGCGGTTTTCCCATTAAGAAGGACAAATCCTTTCTCTTTGGTGCCTTCGAAGGGCTGCAGCAGGACACGCAAAGTGCCGTCCCCTTACTTACCAACACCGATATTTTTCGGCCGACCAGCGCGCAGTTAACGACCCTACAGGACCTGGCGGCTGAAGGCAGCGGCACAATGGTGCAGTGCTTCTCCAATTCGTCTCAGACTTTTCCGGCGCCGACTTGCGCTTTCCTGCTACAGAATGTCTTGACCGTAAGCCAATTGGCCGCACCGGGGCGATTGGCGGGACAGCAGGCATTGAACGCCTTTCTGATCAGCCAGCTTGAAACCAATGGAGGGTTGTTCAATTACAAGACGCGCGAATATCTTGCTTCGGGCCGCTTTGACCATCGTTTCGGCGAATCGAACCAGTTGGCTCTGACTTACAGGTACGGCCACGACCTGGAAGAGAGTCCCGACGTGCACTCCCTGACAGGCTTCACCGCAGGAAGCTCCATTCGCACCTACGACAACAACATAATGGCTGGTTGGTATCACGTGTTCAGCCCGACCGCGCAAAATGAGTTGCGGCTTCAGTTTGACTACACCGCCTTCGACGTCGTCCCCAACGCGCCTGGAGAGGTAGGTTTGCAGATTCCAGGTTTCGTCAATAATCTTGGCACCAGCATCTTCATTCCGAATTTCACCATTACCCGCCGTTATGAAATCGCGGACAACTTCACCTTCGTCCGCGGCCACCACACCATGAAATGGGGAGGCGAAGAACTTCTTCGCGGCAATCATACCGAGTCACATACTTTTTTCCCCGGCCGGTTTGTTTTTGGTTCGTTGCCGGGATTCCTGATCAGCCCCTGTTTCCTCCCCTCTTCCACAACTGCAAATCCTTGTGGCTTGACGACGCAAGGAGTTGCGCTTAACTCTCTGCAGACTGCTTCGTTTGGCCTTCCGCAGGTCTATCAGCAGGGCTTTGGCAACCCGGTGTACCCGTATTACACAAGGCCGTGGACGGCCTTCTATTGGCAGGACTCCTGGCTCCTGGCCTCGAACTTCACTTTGAATTATGGCCTTCGGTACGAACTCGACACTCAGTACAAGCCCTTGGGCACGTACAGGAAGAATTTTGGCCCCCGTGTCTCCTTCTCTTGGGATCCGTTAAAAGATCACAAGACCGTGGTCCGGGCAGGGTACGGAATCTTCTACGCCCCGGTCTACGAACAGATTGGAGCCGTGGACCTTTCCCTCGGGGTGCTGAATGCAAACAAAACCTCGGTTGGAAATACAACGAACGCGGGAGAAGTCAAAAATCTGGTGGCCATCTGCGGCATTGCCGGAACTCCTTTCGTGGGAAGCGGAAATAGTCCATGTAACCGCGAAATCTCCATCTACATCGTTCCGCTTACCGGCGTACCCTTCGGAAACGCCAACCTGAATGCCGCAGCCGTTTACCAGGGCTTGTTCGGGGCTGGGCCCAATGGAGGATTGATCGGATGCACCACACCTGCGTCAGGGGCCTATGCCTGCATTACTCCCGCAAGTCTAGCGCCGTTTGGGCTAAATGTGACCAATAGCGGGCCGCTTGCGCCGCTGCAGGTGGTTTTCGTGGAGCAACCAAATTACCGCAACCCCTACTCGCAACAGGCTGAATTCGGAATCGAGCACGAGGTGGTGCCAGGATTCTCCATTTCCGCGAGCTATATCTACTCCCACACCATCGGGCTCCCCGTGGCCATCGATACGAATTTATTGCCCGCGCCCACCAGCGCTGTCACCTTGGCCAGCGGGAAAACGGTGGCGTACAGGAACTGGAATTTGGGCCCGGGAGCCGATCCACTGGGCGGCACGGAAGGACTACCCTGTGCAGCCACTGCGGCGAATCCGCTTGCTCCGTTTGCATGCTTCGTGAATCCACTCATCGTTCAAAACAACCAGTACACTTCCGCGGCAACTGCGGTCTATCAAGCCGGCATTCTTGAAATCAAGAAACGCTTCAGCTCGCACTTCACGGCCTTGGGCAATTACACCTTCAGCAAGGGGTTCGACACGAGCACGGATTTCAACAGTGACTACGGACCGCAAGACCCCACGAATCCGGGGGCCGACCGAGGTCTCTCCGAGTTTGATCAACGCCATAAGGTCGTCGTCGCGGGAGTCTTCGATAGTCCGTGGAAGAATGCCGTCCTTAGCGGATTTCAGTTATCCCCGATCTTTACCTATAACAGCGGGCATCCTTTTAACCTACTCGCCGGAGGCGAGGTCAACGGAGACAACCACACGACGAACGAACGGCCTCTTGGGGCTGGCCGCGATACCGGCTTGGGGCCGACTTACACGAACTTTGACATGCGCTTGAGCTGGCAGCATAAGGTGCGCGAGAAGGCCTTGCTGCAACTTACAGCCGAGGGGTTCAACATCGCGAATCACACCAATTATGCAAGCGTCAACAACGAAGTGAGCCCCTTATTTGGAATTCAAACAACACCGACGACGTGTCCGGCCGCAGGCACTTGCCCGACAGGCAATACGAGCTTCGCCGTACACGGTTTTAAGCCGGGAACGCTGCTTCCCGACGGAACCCACGCAACCGCCAGCACGCCGCTGGCTTTTACGTCCGTGTCCCCAAAGCGTGAAGTCCAGTTGGGCCTGCGGCTTACCTTCTGAGCAACACGCCAGATCACGTCGGCAGAACCCCACCCTGGCTCTGGATTCTCCGTTGCCCGTGACCCTCAATTGACGTGAGAATTGTATAGTGTTTGCGAAAAGGACCTCTGAAGCTTTTAGGCGATCCCGGTGAACACCAAGGAACTCTTCGATCTGTCCGGGCGCGTTGCTATGGTTACGGGAGGCTCCATTGGCCTTGGGCGCCAAATGGCCGAAGGCTTGGCTGAGATGGGAGCAAATCTGGTACTTTGCGCGCGCAAAAAGGAGCGCTGCGAACAAGCAGCGGAAGAATTGAAGCGACTTGGTGTCAAAACGCTGGCCCTTGCCTGCGACGTCAGAATTCCAGGGCATGTCCAGAACGTGGTCGAGGAAACCGTTTCGCAGTTTGGCCGCATCGACATCCTCATCAACAATGCTGGCACCTCTTGGGGTGCTCCGGTTGAAGAGATGAGGCTCGAGCACTGGAACAAGGTGATGGAGACGAATTTGACCGGGACATTTCTGTTCTCGCAGGCGGTTGGCAAGCACATGGTTGCGCAGCGCCGGGGAAAAATCATAAACATTGCTTCGGTGGCGGGCATCCGCGGGGCGCCACCGGAATTTCAAGCCATCGGATACCACGCCAGCAAAGGCGGCGTCATCGCTTTCACCAAGGATTTGGCCTGCAAATGGGGGATGCAAAACATCCAGGTGAATGCCATTGCGCCTGGCTGGTTCCCCACGCACATGTCCCAGGTGGTGATGGAAATAAACAAAGAGGCCTTTTTGAAGAAGATTCCCCTGGGGCGTTTTGGAAGCGACTACGACCTGAAAGGGGCCGCCGTGTTCCTGGCATCGGACGCTTCCAATTTTGTCACCGGACATGTATTGGTAGTGGATGGAGGGCAAACGGCCTGACCCGAGGGCGGCAGCCTGCGATGAACGTTCCCTTGACACCGATCCGCTTTCTTCGCTATGCCGAGCAGCAATCTGCGCGGCGAACCGCGGTCGTCTGCGGAAACGAGCGCCTCACGTACGCGCAATTTGCAGAGCGCGCGAGCAGGCTTGCTGGTGCTTTGCAAAAGGCCGGCGTCCAGCCTGGCGACCGCGTGGCGTTTCTCAGCACGAATTGTCACCGCTTGCTGGAAGCCTACTATGGCGTGGTCGAAGCAGGGGCCGTGCTGTTGCCGCTCAACATCCGGCTAGCCCCGCAAGAGCTCGCTTATATCCTGAATGACGCGGGCGCAAGCGTGCTCTTCCTCGAGAGCCGCTTCCTGGAATTGGTCGAATCTTTCCGGTCTAAGCTCACGACCGTCAAAACCTTCTTCTCTCTCGACAAATTGCCCAACGTGGATTGGATCTCTAACCGGAATTACGAAGCGCTGCTCGCCGCCGCTCTTCCCTATCGCGCCGACATCATGCAGGTCGACGAAAACTCTCTTGCCGAGCTTTTTTACACCAGCGGCACCAGCGCCGAGCCGAAGGGTGTGATGCTGACGCACCGCAATATCTACTTGCACGCGCTCAATGCCGGTTTGGCCATGCACACCGACAACGATTCCGTGGAGCTGCACACGGTTCCGTTGTTTCACGCCAACGGCTGGGGCGTGGCTCATTTCCTGACGCTGGTCGGCGGCAAGCACGTGATGATTCAGAAATTCGACCCGCCCGAAGTTTTTCGGCTCATCGAGGCCGAGCGCGTACAGTATTGCAGTCTCGTGCCTGCCATGGCCACGGCCTTGGTGAATTGTCCGGAGCGTTCGAACTACGATCTGAGCAGCCTCAAGCGAATTACCATCGGTGGTGCCGCCTCGTCTCCTACCTTGATCCGCGAAGTGGAAGAAGAGCTGGGGTGCGCCTGTTTTTCGGGCTACGGCCTGACGGAGACAGCGCCGGTGTTGACCATCTCTCCCAGGAAGCCGGACGTGCAGTGGGAGGGGGAGCAGCGCTACATCGGGCAATCGATGACCGGTTACGCCATTCCGGGCGTCGAACTCCGCGTCGTCGACGCAAAGGACCAGGACGTGCCGCGGGACGGAGTATCCATTGGCGAAATTATCGCTCGAAGCGACGGCGTCCTGGAAGGTTACTGGAAACAGCCGCAAGCTACGGCGGAGGTGCTTCGCGGCGGATGGTTTTATACCGGCGATATGGCCACCTGGAACGAAGACGGCTACATCCTCATTGTCGATCGCAAGAAGGACATCATCGTAAGCGGCGGCGAGAACGTCTCCTCGCTCGAAGTGGAGAAGATTCTTCTGTCGCACCCTGCCGTTTTGGAAGCGGCCGTTTTGCCCGTGCCGGATCCCGTGTGGGGAGAAGTGCCGAAGGCGTTGGTGGCGCTAAAACCGAACCTGCAAGCTGGTGAAACTGAGCTCATCGAGCATTGCCGCGCGCGCCTCGCGCATTACAAATGTCCGCGGTCGGTCGAATTTCTGGAGAGATTGCCGCGGACTGGCACAGGAAAAGTCTTGAAACGAGACTTGCGCAAGAAATATTGGCAAGGCAGGGAAACGAATCGACCTGAATTTGCGGCGCGAGAAGCAAAGGACACGACTCGACAACCGCATGGCAGTTCTGGCGGCGGTTCTGGCGCGCTCGCAGGGAAGCGTGGCGAAAAGGCATCCTCATGAGCGGCCTCGTTCAATTTACAAAGTCTAAAGACATCGGCGTCATCACCATTAACAATCCCCCCGTGAACGCCTTGAGTCCCGGAGTTCCCGAAGGCATTTCCGAGGCCATCGATCAATTGCTAAAGGACGACGAGCTCAAAGTCGCCGTTCTGATCGGAAGCGGCAATACCTTCATCGCCGGCGCGGACATCAAGGAACTCGAGAAAATGGCTTCGGGAAAAGCGCGCGAAGCTGGGTTGCTCCCCTTGCTTTTGAAAATCGAGGATTGCCGCAAGCCTGTCGTCGCCGCAATTCATGGAACCGCGCTCGGTGGCGGCATGGAAGTTGCCATGGCCTGCCACTACCGCGTTGCCCTTCACAGCTCCAACGTCGGCCAACCCGAAGTCCAGCTAGGAATCATTCCCGGAGCAGCCGGAACGCAGCGGCTTCCGCGGCTCGCGGGCGTTGCTAAAGCGGTCGAGATGTGCGCGGAAGGCAATCCAATCACGGCCGAGGAAGCATATCAACTTGGAATCGTCGACAAGCTCATCGATGGCGACCTGCTAACAGGCGCAATGGCCTTTGCCCGCGAGATCGCCGGAAAACCTGCTCTAAAAACGCGGGAACGCAGCAACAAGCTCGGCACGCGGGAGCAGAATGCGCCCATCTTTGCCGCAGCGCGAGAAAATGTGCGCAAAAAACAGCGCGGCAGGATCGCGCCGCTGGCCGCAATCGACGCCGTAGAAGCCGCGACGAAGGTACCGTTTGAAGAAGGCTGTCAGATCGAGCAGAAACTGTTCATCGAGTGTCTTCCTTCGCCGCAGGCCAAGGCGCTCATGCACGTTTTCTTTGGTGAGCGCGAAGTCGCCAAGATTCCTGACATTCCGAAAGCCACGCCCATTATTCCGGTCAAGACGGCCGGCGTGGTGGGCGCGGGTACGATGGGCGGCGGGATTTCCATGGTGCTCGCCAACGCAGGCATTCCTGTGCTGGTCAACGAGGCGGACCAGGCCGCTCTCGACCGCGGCATGGGTAACATCCAAAAGAATTACGCCAATTCTGTGAAGCGCGGCCGCTTCACCCAGCAGCTTGTGGACGAGCGCCTCAAGCGGATTCAACCGACCCTGAGCTTGGAGGGATTCGCCAACGTGGACTTGGTCATCGAAGCGGTTTTCGAGGGCCTGGCCCTCAAAAAGGAAGTCTTCGCGCAGCTCGACAAAATCTGCAAGCCCGGAGCCATTCTGGCAAGCAACACCTCCACGTTAAGTATCGACGAGATCGCTTCGGCTACCCATCGGCCGGAGTCTGTCATCGGGACGCATTTCTTCAGTCCCGCAAACGTGATGCGCCTGCTCGAAATCGTCCGCGGCAAAGCAACCAGCAAAGAAGTCATCGCCACCTGCATGGAGTTTTCGAAGAAACTTGGCAAGGTTGGCGTGCTGGTGGGCAATTGCCGGGGCTTTGTCGGCAACCGCATGTTCCATCCCTACGTACGCGAATCGGTATTTCTGCTGGAAGAAGGAGCCACCGTCCAGGAAGTCGACAGTGCGCTTTACGATTTCGGGATGGCCATGGGGCCGCTAGCCGTGGGCGATCTCGCAGGACTCGACGTCGGCTGGCGCATTCGCAAGGAATATCGCCATCTCGAAAAACTCGGCATCCGCCAGCCCTTCGCGGGCGACCGCCTTTGCGAAATGGGCCGCTTGGGACAAAAGACCGGAGCCGGCTGGTATAAATATGACGAAAACCGGCGCGCGATCCCTGATCCTGAACTAACAGCTCTGGTAAGAAAATGGGCGGCCGAAGCAGGCATACTGCAGCGGCGGATTTCACGCGAAGAAATTGTCGATCGCTGCCTCTACGCGTTAGTGAACGAAGGGGCGCGCATATTAGAAGAAGGCTACGCGCTGCGTGCGGTGGATATGGACATCATCTATATCAACGGCTATGGCTTCCCTGCTCATCGGGGCGGTCCGATGTGGTATGCGGATACCGTTGGCCTGAAGAACGTTTACAACCGGGTTCTTGCATTTCACAAACAGCACGGCGAGCTCTGGGAGCCCGCGCCCTTGCTAAAACGACTCGCCGAAGAAGGAAAGACTTTCGTGGATTACAGCCAAGAGCAGCGGGCGGCTGCCCGGTAGCGACATGCAAATGTGACTGACTTCCTCGACAAACCAGCTGCCATTCGTCCGGGCGAAGAACTCGACCTTGGCAAGCTCGAGGCTTTTCTGCGAAGCCATTTTCCTGGTGAAGCGGAAAACTTCGGCGTCATGCAATTTCCGAGTGGCCATTCGAATCTGACGTATTCTGTGACTCTTGGAAACCAGCAAATGGTCTTGCGCCGGCCTCCTTTTGGCAGCAAGGTCAAATCGGCTCACGATATGGGACGTGAGTTTCACGTCCTTTCCAAACTTCACCGCGCCTATCCCCCCGCGCCCGAGACCCTCCTCTATTGCGACGATCCATCCATCCTGGGCGCTCCTTTTTACCTCATGGCTCCGATCGGCGGAATCATCCTTCGCCGGGATCCCCCGCCGGGTCTTCTATTTACTCCGGGGACTGCCCGCGAACTCTCGGAGTCTTTTGTCGACAATCTCGCACGTCTCCACAGCATCGATTACACAGGAATCGGCCTCGCGGAACTTGGCAAGCCCGAGGGTTACCTGGAACGCCAGGTTCGTGGCTGGATCGAACGCTACCATGGCTCGAAAACGCACGACCTACCCGAAGTCGAGCAAATCTCCTCTTGGATGCAGCAAAACTTGCCACGCTCGAATTACGCCACTCTGATTCACAACGACTACAAATTCGACAATGTGATCCTCGATCCGGACGATATCGCGAGGATCATGGGCGTCTTGGATTGGGAAATGTGCACGCTCGGCGAACCGCTCAGCGACCTGGGAACGGCCTTGGCTTATTGGGTGGAAGCGGACGATTCCGATGATCTGCAAGAATTGCGCTGGGGCCCGACCAGCTATCCCGGCAGCATGACGCGCAACGAGCTGGTAGCGCGTTACGCACAAGCTTCGGGGCGCGATGTTTCGAATATGGTTTTCTATGTGGTTTTTGCGCGATTCAAGGTAGCCGTCATCGCGCAGCAGATTTATTACCGCTACCACGTCGGGCTAACTAAGGATGCGCGGTTTGCGGTCATGCCCGAAGGGGTGCGCACTCTCACGCGCCACGCGTTGCAAAGTGCGCAATCAGGGAAGCTCTAGCCGCTGCTGCCCGGTTCTATGCCAGGTGCGCAGCATTCCTCAAAGTTCGTTGCGCCAGGGGTTCATTTGCGGTACCGCACAATCCACTCCGCCACACAGCCGGGCTTTTCCTTTCCTTCGCATTCCACGGAGCAAGAAAATACAGCTTCCCCGGCTTCGCCGCGTTCTAGCACGTTCACCAGCGTAAAGTGGCCTCGAATTCTCGCCCCCTCGCGGACAGGAGAAGGAAAACGCACGCGATTTAATCCGTAATTGATTGTCAGCAGCCTGCCGCTGCCAATGCGAACTACCTCCTTCATGAAATGACTGATGAGCGAAAGTGTAAGGAACCCATGAGCGACGGTCGCCCCGTAGGGCGACTCCCTCCTGGCGCGTTCGCGATCCACATGAATCCACTGCCGATCCTCCGTAGCTTCAGCAAACTGGCTGATCCGCTCCTGGGTGACGGTCAACCATTCGCTCGTGCCGATCTCTTTCCCGATGTACTCCTTCAGTTCATCGAGTGTCTCGAGGGCAAGCACGTGCATCCGCGCCTCCTTGGAAGAGAGAAATGCATTTGCAGTGGAAATGGATGGTCAGGAATGCGTGGTGGATTGCTTCCTGGGCTTGCTCCATTTGCCAAGCTCCCATTTCGCGATCGATTCGGTGTGTACTTCATCGGGCCCGTCCGCCAGTCGCAGCGTTCGCACGTGGGCCCACGCACTGGCAAGAAACGTATCCTGTGAAACGCCCGCCCCGCCGTGCGCCTGGATCGCCCGGTCCAGCACACGGAGCGTGACGTTTGGCGCTACCACCTTGATCATGGCGATTTCCGTACGCGCCGCTTTGTTTCCCACCGTATCCATCCGGTATGCTGCTTTAAGCGTGAGCAGTCGCGCCTGGTCGATCTCCATCCGCGACTTCGCAATGTCTCGGCGAATCGTTCCTTGTTCGGCCAGCGTCCTCCCGAACGCCACGCGCGACTGCACGCGTTTGCACATCAATTCGAGCGCTCGCTCCGCCACTCCGATGCAGCGCATACAGTGATGGATCCGCCCCGGGCCCAGCCGTCCCTGCGCGATTTCAAATCCTCGTCCCTCACCCAACAATAAATTTGACGCGGGCACACGAACATTTTCAAAGGCAATCTCGGCATGTCCATGAGGGGCATGGTCGTATCCGAACACCGTCAGCATGCGAACTATCTTCACTCCGGGAGAGTCCATCGGCACCAGAATCATCGATTGTTGCGCGTGCGCCGGAGCGCCCGGGTCCGTCTTCCCCATGAAGATTGCGATCTTGCAGCGCGCGTCCCCGGCACCGGAAGCCCACCACTTCCGGCCGTTGATGATATACTCCTTTCCCTCTCGCACTATTCTCGCGCTGATATTCGTTGCGTCCGAGGAAGCGACGCTCGGCTCGGTCATCGCAAAGCAGGAATGAATTTCTCCTGCCAGCATCGGCTTCAACCACTGATCCTTTTGTTCCGGCGTGCCGTACCTGGCCAGCACTTCCATGTTTCCCGTATCGGGAGCGCAGCAATTGAAAACTTCCGGAGCCATCGGGCTGCGGCCCATGATTTCGCACAACGGCGCGTAGTCGAGGTTTGTCAGCCCCGCGCCATTTTCATTGTCTGGCAAGAACAGGTTCCATAGTCCGGCGGCGCGAGCTTTGGGTTTCAAGTCTTCGACAATTTTCGCAGGTTGCCAGCCGCTGCGCTCGACCTCCTCGTAATAACGCTGTTCGTTCGGGTAGATGTATTCGTCCATGAACGCCAGCAGCCGGCGTTGCAATTCTTTCGTTTTTTCGCTGAACTCAAAGTTCATTTGTTATTGTCCAGCTCACAGAAGCGCCCGCTTCATTCGACCGTTTTTTTGTGTTTACCCGTGCGGGCGGCCCTTCTTCAACTGCTCGTTTTGGCGTGATTATATAGAATGCACCGCAACGCGCGAGGGTATTTCCGAAAAAGCTTGAATATCATCCCTGAGCAAGTCGGGAGGAACCTGGAAGGCGGCCCAAGGAAGCATGGTGACTCACTTCCGCGCGCACGCATGGCCAGGAATGCCGGAATCGCGAGAGGATCAACCTCCAGATCCGGAAGGCATTCGTGGCCGGATCTGGTTTGATGCTGGGTTTCCTAGCAACTGGGCAACGGCTTGTTTTGCTTCTCGCGCTTCCTTCGCTTCCCTGCTGCCCGTAGTGGTAAGGTCCTGCGCGCCGAATCCGACGCCAATTTTCTTGAGGAATGCCGTGGGAGGCTCGCCGCCGGCGAAGATCCACACAAAATCGTTGGGAATTTCGTGCAGCTTGCCGTTCACATCGAGGACCACGGAATCCTTCCTGAATTCCACGGGGTTGGAGTTGAAGACCACTTTGACTTTGCCCTTGCGGATGGCTTCCTCGATGCGCTGAGCGTTGCGCTCCTTGATGCGGCTGAAGGCTTCCTTGCGGTAAGACAGAACAACCTGATTACCCACCTGATGACCGAGACCCATGGCGGCCTCGATGGCGCTGTCGCCGCCGCCCACCACTAAAATTTTCTTGTTCACATAATGGTCGGCCTCGATCAGGCGGTACATCACTTTGGCCAGATCTTCTCCTTTAATGCCGAGTTTCCGTGGGCTGCCGCTCTTCCCAATGGCCAGCACCACGTTGCGTGCGCGATACTGGCCTTTGAGCGTGCTGACAGTGAAAATCCCGTCTTGACCTTTCTTGACATCCTCGACTTTCTCACCCTGCCGAACCTTGAAATCGGCGCGCTCGCAGACTTTCTTCCAGAAGGCGATCAAGTCTTCTTTGGATAGTTCGGTTTTCTTGAATTTTCCGTGCATGGGAAACTCGACTGGGCTGGTCATCACCAGCTTCTGGCGGGGGTATTTGGCGACCGTGCCGCCGATTTCGCCTTCATCGAGGGTGACGTAATTGAGTTTATTCTCGATTGCACGCAGAGAGGCGCTGATGCCCGCCGGACCAGCGCCAACGATCACCACGTCATAGACGCCGGGAACAGGGCGCGCGCCTCCCAGGGAAGCTCTTCTCCGGACAATCGTGTCGATGCAATCTCGCCCTTGATTGACAGCGTTTTTTATCAGAGCCAGGCCGCCGAGTTCGCCGACGATGAACATATTCTTGATGGAAGTCTCGTATTCAGGCGTTAGATACGGAATGTCGGCGCCCATGCTGGGGCTGGCCAGCACCATAGTAATTGCGCCAACGGGACAAACTTCGGCACAGAGGCTGTGCCCGATGCATTTGTATCCGTTAACGATCACCGCCTTGCCGCCGAGCATGGCCAGGACATCGCCTTCCGGACAAACCATGGTGCACGCCGCGCAACCGATGCAGTAATTGGCGTCAATGTGCGGGTGCTGGGACTTAGGCCCCTCCGAAAACAGCTTTCCCTTTTCCGCCGCTTCGCGCGCGCGGGCCTCCATTTTCTTCTGCTTCCTGAGATAGTTCAGCATGAAGAGCAGAATGATGGCGACAGCAATGGCGAAGGCGATGGTGTTATCCATAGTCCTCTTGTTAGCGAAGCCGCTGATCCGACGAAGGGTCTTGCTTATCCTGCGGTGGATTCTGTGGCTGCGAAGAAACCTGCGGATGACCCGACGGGAGCGCACCCGGCGCCGGCGTCCCGGTCTTTAAGAGCTCGTTGAAATTGGGCATGCCGGTATGCACGTCCTGATTTTTATGCGGATTCTGAGCTGGGTCGGGGTGCTGAATCATGCCCCCAAGAGGCTGCGTTTTCAGCACCACCCAAGCGTCTCCTTGTTTTTCGAGGTTGTAAGCTACTTGCATGCCTGTGCCGGGGGTGCCGCCGTTTTTGGGGCGAAACTCCACTTCCGCATGAGCCTGGCTGCCCTTGATAGACAGGCTGCGAATATCCATGTCCATGGCGCTCATGTTCAGAGTGCCGACGGCATTCAGGTGCTGCAAGATGCCAGAGCGGATGGCCGCGCTGTCACTTGCCTGCTTCTTGCACGCGCCGGGGCCGAGGAGCCCAGCGGCGAGTCCCAGGGCTAAAACTAAGCGTTTCATTGGTAGTGTCCTTTTTCTCTCCCCGCAGCGGGCCAAGCGCGGAACCATTCCGCCAGCGGCTTCGAGGTTCTCCGGACTAATTTCCTGTTTCCTGTGCCAACCGTCCCTGTCTCTCTCCTTAGATTCTATACCCCATGTAGAGGGCCAGGGCTATGTGGACGATGGCGAGTATAGCGAAGGCATAACTAAACGGGCGATGGATGACGTGCCAAAGCTGGAAGATTCGCTGCGTGCGGCTGAGAAAAACAATGCTTTTGGAAAGCTTGGCCTCGGTTTTCGCGACTTTGATGGCCCGTTCCAGCCGATGATCCCGGGTGGGCAGGAAGCCAAAGAAGGAGAAAACCCAGGCAAAAAAACCTGCTTGTTGCAATCGAACCAAGGAGGTCCTGAAAGGGCGCCTGAAATCGATGAAGAACATGGAGATCAGAGAGGCGACCACGGGGGTTTTGGCAACCTCTGCCGCGGAAGGCAATTGGTACAAGGTCTCCGCGGAAAACCCAAAATTCGCCCGTTGCTCGACGAGCTCTTTTTTTAGTGCGGCTTCCTTCTCTTGAATTTCCCTCATGGAGAGTTCCGCGGCATTGAGACTGCGGGGAATTTGCGAATACAAGTAACGGCCGACAAAACCGCTCAAAGTCACCATCAGCATGCTCCAGAAGGCCATGCCGGCGATGTTGCCGAATTTAAAAGAGGAGTGAAACGCGATGATGACGGGAGCGGTAGTGCCAAGCACGATATGGAAATCCAGCCAATGGCGGGAATTCCCTTGCCTGCCGAGCCAGCCCCACTTTTTGCGAAGCGGATAAAGGTAAATGAGAAAGAACATCAAGACGCCTAACATGCCGAGCCGTATGCCAAGGGTCCCGCTGGGGCGAAGGAGATCATGCTTGGGGGAGAAAGGGCGCTGTGCGTAGCCGAGCATGTAGTAGTCATAACCGTAGCCGCCAATGACCAGCACGACGGCTATGGCCAGCATCCAGGCGAGGAACAAACGTGTGCGATGGCCCCTCTCGGCATCGTTTCGAGTCAGAACCGCACTGCGTACACTTGCTGATGCGCTCATGGCTTTGCCTCCAAATCCTCCACGCGAATCGTCGCGCGGAATCTCTTGTATCCAGTAAAACGGTGAACATTGCGCCAGTGTTGGCGCGGCGTTTCGACGTCGATGATGGCGGAAATGGGCATCCAATAGGATTCGTCGGGATCGCGGAAACGAATCAGGGCGTAGTGAATCTCGCTGCGGAGTCCTTGGAGCCCCAAATCGCTCAAGCTGGAATCGATGGAAGCCGCCAACTTAGCGACTGCGCCACTTTGGGGTTCGATCCAAATTGTTCCCGAGAGAGGAAGAGGATAATCGTGGCCACGCAGTTGGAGTGCGGCAGGAGAAGCAGCGCCCGGAACAGCTTTGAAATTGACCTTGAAGTAGGTGACACCATCCATGCTCTCCTGGCCGCCTGGATCGAACGCAAAGCTCGACTCATAGCTCGGATGCATGATGAGCAGCATGCTGGTGAAACCATTGGTGATGAGCAGGGTGCGCGAAGAATCGCGGAATGCGGCCTTGCGGGTGTCACGGGATTCCACTAACTTCATAGACCCGCTGTTGGGGTTTGATTGGAGCTGATAATCGAAGACGGAGTCCTCGCGATAGTTGACCTTGCCATTCTTTCCCACAACCGCTTGAGAAACATTTTCCGTACAAACCACATTGGTGGCCTGCTCGAAGAACTTATCCACCTCGAGGCGCGCCCGCTGGAAAGCGGCCATCTCCGGGGGAACGGGATTGGCCGGGGCAGCGGCAGGAGCAGGAGTTTCCGCGGGAGACGTCTGGCCATATACTGCACGGCAACACAAAGCCAAGACCGCCAAGCCAACCATGGAAAACCAGCTGCGCTTGTGCCGGATCAAGAAGGAGCGATTCCCTGCGCAGCGGAGGCTCACTTGCGGAATCCTCCGAGGCGGTACCCAAACACGCTCGACCATTGCGTGTAACTGAGGCTTGGACCGCTGTACCAACCGAAATTGCCCTGCAGGAAATAGCGAGGGCCCACGTTGAAATCGACGACCCCATTCACGAAGTTGGAGTTCGTGTTGTTTGAAAGCACGGTATTAAAAATCTGGTGGCCGCCGTAAACCTGCACGCGAAAGGAGTCGGTGAAGCTTTTAGAGAGGGAGAACGATTGATATTTGCCGCTCCCAAAGGCGCTGTTGAATTTAGAATAATGAAGGTCCATTAACATCCCGGTCTTCCACAATCTTCCCAAGCTCAGGCCATAGGCTTGGTTGAGGGAGTTCCTCTTATCCGTGGTCGTTTTACTTTCTCCCAGGCTTGCAAACAAACCGATGTGCATGGGGAGCGCGATTCTGACGTCGCCGCTGAAGCCCTGGAAGAGGAATTGGTCAAGCAAGCCGGTGCCCAGCAATCGGGGATCAAAGGTGGGAAGTGTCTTGAAGTAATTGTGATTGACGCCGAAGCCGAACAGCTTTATGGGCTGGAAATGCAGTGTCGAAAAACTCTGTGAAACTTCCGTAGGGTTGCTGCCGCCATTGACCAGCGGGGAGGTGCGCGCTGCGTCGGCTTGCAGCGAATTATAAAAGGAAACGTATTGCTTCCAGGACCAAGTGTTTTCAAAGAACGCAAATTGCCGCGCCACCTTCCACTGGATGCTGGTCAGGGCCACTCCCACAGTGCTGTACATGCGCAAATGATCAAAGCTTCCGTACTCCACATTCACCAAAGTCCCGGCGACATGCTGGTTGGGGTTGTAACTCCAGGACGATGGGTCGGGAGTGGAGCCCCCAAAAAATCCAAAAGTGACTTTTCTGGTGATCTTCCTACCAAAGTAACCGCCATCGATGGTGCTCAAGCTCGGGGCCCAAGGAATGAATAGACGCCCCACACCAACCGTCACAGGGGAGTACGGGCTTTGGTAGGTAAAGCCAATGCGGTAGGTGCGGTTCACCAGGTCCGTTAAGGTTAAGCTTTGAGTACCCGCGCCGGGAAGGCTTGTGCTGCTGCGACCGTAGTTGCCGCGCCAGGAACCGATAAAATTCCAGTACGTCCCGCCGATATTGTGCATATCGGCGTCAAGAACTAGCCCCATCTGGCGTGAGGTAAAGCCGCCGGACTCTTGCGTGCCGCCGTAATTGAATCCGATGCGCCCCTGCAGGCGCTGCAGGGGACTCAGGCGAGTCACCTGCGCCTCTTTGGTTTCGCGAACCTCTTCATCCAACGGATCGCCGTAGCTAAAAGTCACCAGAATGGGATACTTATCCTGGTCCGCTACCAACTCCGACTCATGCCGGACCTGCACGCTCTCCGGAGTAAGAAATGCTGCTTGTCCGACCTTGAGTTCCCCGATGGTTTGCACCACGTCGCAGACAGCTGATGAATCGGAAACCGATGAAACCACCAATTCGGCTACGTGCGGGTAGCCGCGATATTGGATCCCTTCGGCAATCACTCCGTCCGGGGGAGCTTCCACGACGGAAAGCTTCATGCCCTCTTGCAGGTCCGCATTGCGCCCTGCGTCGATATACACTGAACCCTCGCTGACATACTTCACGCGGAATACTGTAGTTTTGCGAGCTTGCGCCGGGGGAGTGGCGGGAGCAGGGATGGCACCTTCTGGGGCTTGTGCATGAACCGGAACGGCCAATCCGGTGGCGAGGCAACTAAACGCAAGAGCTAATACAGCTCCACGGGTCGAAGAACCCCGGGGAAACAACATCTTCCCAATAATCCAGCCTGACACGTACACTCATCACCCCAGTGATTGTATTTGTTACCCCAACGTCTTTGGCTTCTGTCCATCGACTACTTGTTGCCGAAGCCTGCGGAGCATCGGCATTCCGGCGTCAGCCCTTGTGGCAATTCACGCAAATCGTCGCGTTATAGGTGTACCCGCCCACACCGTTGTGACGTGCATTCGTATTCGCCTGGTTCGTATGCGGCGAATTGCCGGTATGGCAAGCATTGATACAGGAGAAGATTGCGTAATTCGTCGAGTTGATATGGCAATCGCTGCAGCTCGAACCATTGTGCGGAATCCGGAACGCCGTATGGGTGAAAGCTGCGCCGGTCCAAGCCGTGGTCACCCAGGTGGTATGGCAGGACGTGCACGCAGTCGGATAATTCGCGGAAATGTGATTTGGCACGCTTGTTCCGTACGTCTGTGCATTCGTGTAATAGTTTTGATGGCAGCCATAGCAATCGGTAGTCGGAAATCCCGCACTGTAGTTGCCGCCCGTGTGACAGTCCGTGCAAGCATTGACCATCGGACCGATTGCACCGGTAACGGTCGGGCGCGGCGCCAGCATGTGCGGACCCTGCAATGGGAACCCTGTCCCCGCGTGGTCAAACTTTCCATCTGACCAGAGAACGGTGTCGTGGCACGACGAACACATGGAAGTCGCGAATCCCGCGGTGATGTGGTTTGGCACGCTACCGCCCATAGTTGCCGTGCTCTGCCACGCGGTCCGGTGGCACCCATAGCAATCGGTGTTGGCCGCCGTCAGGTTGTAGTTGTTCCCAGTGTGGCAATCCGTACAGGCATTCACCTTGCCGGCTGGCGCTAACTGGTGCGAGCCTGTCAAAGGCCAGCCCGTAGCCGAGTGGTTGAACACGACATTCGTCCATAGCGTCGGGTTATGACAAGTGGAGCAATTGGCCGCCGCAAAAGGTGCGCCCGCCGCAGCGTGCGTCGGGTTATTGGTCTGCTGCCACGTCGTTAGGTGGCATTGCGAATTCCCGCAATCGGTCGGCTGAATCTGCAGATTGTAGTTGTTGTTGATGTGACAGTCGGTACAGGCTTGCACTCTGCCTGCCGGCGCTAACTGATGCGAATTCGTCAGCGGGAAACCGGTCGTCGAGTGGTCAAAATTCGCGGTCAGCCAAGAAACGGTATTGTGGCAGTTAGAACAAGTGGCGATCGGAAACACCGTAGGCGCTGCCGTGTGCTGAGGGTTGGTAGTCTGTTGCCACGTTGTGAGGTGGCACCCTGCATGTCCGCAGTCTGTCGCTGCGATTTGCAAATTGTAGTTGTTGCCCACGTGGCAGCTCGTGCAAGGAACATTCGCGTGCCCGTTGGTTAGAGGGAAGTTGATCGGTGGCGCGGCGTGGTTAAAGTTCGTTCCGTTGAACGTTCCCCCTACCCAACTGTCGAACGTGTGGCATGATTCACAGGTTGTCGGGAAGTTAGCGACAACATGGTTTGGAACGTTCCCGCCGAGAGTCTGGGTTCTCTGATAATCAGATTGGTGACAGGAAATGCAAGCCGTCGAAAGCCCCTGGAACCGGCCGACCGCCGCGCTCTTGTGGCAGTCTTCGCATTGCAAAGCTGCGTGCACTCCGAGCAACGGGAAACGATTTTGGTGATCCTTTACCTGTTGCACCGCAATATTCCACCCTTGGACGGTGTGGCAATCCGCACAATTCGTGCCCATCTTGTTTTGGTGCACATCGACGTGGCAGTCCTGGCAATTCTTTCCCACATTGGTGAAGACCGGTTTCACGTGGCATTGGCTGCATTGGACTTTTTCATGCATTCCGCGCAACGGATAACTCGTTTTGTTGTGGTCGAACTCGGGAACCGCTTTAATCGGCCGCCAAGCCGTGGCGGTGTGACAGTTCTCACAAGGGATGGCCAGCGGCCCATGCGGACTCTTAGTATTACCGCGTTGACTTTGCGGAAGAGCGCTACTTACGGGCCAGAAAAGGAGCAGCAGCCAGAACGTGAATTTGAAGTATCTAAACGTGTTAGCCCTCCGAGGGCGCCCTTACATTTGGAGCTATCTCCGTCGAGGGGGGTACTACGCAGAATCTCCAACCGGGAATTGTAAAGTGCTTGTAAGTTCCCTGTAAGGCCCTCCCCCAATATAGCTCGCCATCGACTATGGTCGTCTTTGCGCCCGGTCAAAAACAACTGTACCTAAGAACAGGTTTAGGCCAGTTTGGACATTCGTATACCCGACATTCGTATACCCCATGACGCGTGCTCATAGCTTAACTGAAAACCTAGGATGTGCTACAGAAAAAATAAGGCACAAATTCGGTTGTTCCAAGCAGGTCCGGGATCCACCGCCCAGCCTCCCGCCAAACCATCTCTCTTCGCCAAATTTTCACCTGGCTAGCGTTCATCCCTGAAATCGATAGCCGAGACCCGGAACCGTGACGATCCATTTGGGCTTCTTCGGCAGATCCTCCAACTTTTGACGGAGACTCGCCACGTGTACATCAACCGTGCGGCTGAATGTGCCGTCTCCGTATCCCCAAACCTCTCGCAGGATCTCATCTCGCGAAAGAGTCGTTCCAGCATGTTCAAGCAAGTAGCGCAAGAGTTGGAATTCCCGCGCCGTCAAATAGATCGGCTCGCCGTTTCTGGTTACCTGGGTGCCGCGAAAATCGACGCGAATCGTGCCGAATTTATGAACACCTTGTCCGCTTCGTGGAGCGGAGCGGCGTAATAGTACTTCGATCCGGGCCATGAGTTCCATGGTGTCGAATGGTTTGGTGACATAGTCATCCGCCCCGAGTTTTAGGCCGACCACCTTATCGACCGTTTGCCCGCGAGCGGTCAGCAGGAGAATGGGGGTGGCCAATCCCGCCAAGCGGATTCCCCGGCAGATGTCGAGGCCATTGCAACGGGGCAGCATGATGTCGAGAATGATCAAATCAAAGGGTAACTGAGTCGCTTTTTCATACCCTTGTTGGCCATCCGCGGCCAAGTCCACGACATAACCCTCGCTCCGCAAGCGATCTCTCAGGGTCATCCGCAAAGCTTCTTCGTCTTCAACGAGCAAGATATTTTCGTTCATTTTTCAGTGCTTCCCTCGGCACGAATCTCGACCGGCACTTGGGACTCGGCATCCGCCGCAATCGGCAGGTGCAGAGTGAAAACGCTGCCGGCACCGAGTTCACTTGCGACGCTAAGATGGCCGGCCATGGCTTCGGCTATGTTCTTTGCAACTGACAGTCCCAGCCCCGTTCCGTGAATCTGCTCGGCAACAACCGCAGGGCTGCGGTAAAACGGCTCAAAGATATGAGGCAGCTCTGGCTTGGCAATACCGATACCCTTATCTGTTACCGCGATTTGGATTTCTCTGCGGCCGGGCAATTGTGAGCCGCCTGGAAAAGCTTTCACGCCAACCCAGCGGCTTTTCCCGCTATACTTTACGGCGTTTACTATCATGTTCTGCAAGCAACGCGCCAGGGCAGAAGCATCTCCCTTAACCGAAGGAAGCCCTGGCGCAATTTCAAGCTCGATGTGAAAACCCGCTGCGCTCACTAATTCCGAAGCTTGATGTACGACCGAACGCAAGATCTCGGACAGGTCCAAAATGCCGAACGCAGCGTGATTTTCCCGATCTTTCGTGGCGGAAAAAAGCAGGATCTGGTCTACTAGCTCGGTCATTTGACGACTTTGGCTTTGGATTGCAGCTCCATATTTCTTTACATCGTCCTTCTCCTTCACCAAACCATCGGCGATATTGTCGGCGGCGGATGAGATGACCGCCAGGGGCGTGCGCAGCTCATGGGAGACCGAGGCTAGGAACTCCATCTGCAACCTGGCCAGCTGGATTGCATTGCTCATGCGGCTTCGCTGGATGGCCCAAACGGAGGCCAGCGCTAATATGAGAGTGATGCCAAGAACCGCTCCGACGCGGATAATCGTGCGTCGCGAAGTGGCGTCGACGTTCGAAAGTTGCTGGGAAGCTTGCTGGTCATAGACCCGCTCGATCTCCGCTAGATCTTGGCGAACGCGATCAAAGGATTGCACTCCCTGAGTGAGATCGAGGTCTACGGCTTCCTTTGTGCTCCCTTCAAGAATCGAAGCCAGGACTTCGTCCCGGACGTTCAGGTAGGTGGACCAATCGCGCTGAAGGCGCCTGCCGATATCCATCTCATTCGGGGTTCGCGCGTTCGCCAGGTACGCGGTAATTCCTTCGGATACAAGATGGTCCGCTTCGCGGGACTGGTCCGCGTATTTCACATGAAGATTGCTATCCGCCGTGCTTAATGCATAGAGCGTGCTTCGCCTGGTTTCCTGGGTTTGATACTGCAAGGCCGCTATTCGATGAAGGCTTAGAACCGACCCGGTATACATATTCTGTGAGTCTAGGTCGGCCCGGCGAAGATCGCGGATGGCAAACAAGCCGACCGCGGTGGCGGCGCATAAAATAAAAAAAAGCAACAGCGCCGAACTGTAACGCGAGAATCTCCCCCAGCTGTGCGCCGGCCTTGAGCGCATGCCGGGCATCGCTTTTCTTGCACCGCTTGCCTTTTCTCGGCCCACGTTATCTGTTCTCCCGTGGTGGAACATGCAGCTTGTAGCCCTTGTCACCGGGAAGTCGTTCGTCGATGCGAATGACTTTGACGGTCTTATCTACATCGGAGGCTCGGAGATAGCCGATTGCGCCTGGCACATTGAATATGAACTTCCGAACGCCTTCCGGTGTTGCAAGAGTCTTGGGGGAAACAAACACTTCCCCCGTAAACAGGCCGTGCAGGAAGTGATTGTTAAACTCGGTTTCATCCATGTGGTAGACGCCGCTGAGCACGGCAGCGCGCTCCGGCCAGCCCGGTTCCAGCATCACCAGCGTGATTCGTCGGCCGTTTGGCCAGTGACCACGTTCCCCTAGAAAAACCCGGCGTAGATCCGCCATGGATAAATCATTGACCGGGTTGGATTGATTGACGACGATGGCCAGGTTCCGCTCAGCTGCCGGCAGCTCCGGAGCAGGCAGCTGAGCGAACCCCAACGAGCAGCTCAGCAGCGCTCCCCAAAGCAAAGCTGCACAAACCATAAAGAACAAGACATGGGCCGGGCGCGGCATCGGAAAAGACTTCAAAACGTAAAGCCAATTTGCATTGCCAGGGCACTGACGGCAGGCTGCTGTCGAAGGGCAGTGTAGTCGTATTGCAGCTTCAAAGCCACCGACTCGCTCGCATCAAAGCGCACGCCCACAGAAGGGCCTTGCCGCAGTTTTATTTCCGGAAAAACCGGTTCCGCGTTTGAGGCATTCACATACTGATAACGAAAATACGGCCGGTAAGAACCAAATTTCTTGGAAACTTGAGTGTAAAATCCGGGAGTATGGAACACCCGTGCAGACCCAAAGGGAGCGTGGCGAATAACCAATGCCTCGTTCAGCCACTCAAAGCTCGGGCGGGCGAATACGGCGTGAGCCGCAAGAATAGTCTCATCGATTCTCGGCAGATTGATGGGGGAAAGCAAATCTCGATAAGCCGAGAAACCCACTTGAAGACCCGGAACGACTTCCGGTCTGGCAAAAAGAGCCAGATTGTAGGCCTTGTGATTCTGGTCATCGATTACGTTTTGCACCGGTTCCTGGGTCAGCGCCGAGCGTGAGGCGCGGCCGTTCCCTGCTTCGGCCACATAATGCAGTCCCAATCGCCCCGAAGGAACAAGTCCGGAGGCCGAAATGCCCACGCTATGAATGGGCAGAATTCCGCCTCGGTCTTCGAAGGCGAACAGGAAAGGCCGGTCGGCAGAGGTTTGAAACCAAGTGCTGTGATGGTAAGCCGTGTTGTAATAGCCGATGGCCGTGTGCCACCGGCCAGCCGCTAGCTTCAAATAGTCGCTCTGCGAATACTCAACGAGATAACGTTCGACATCCACGCTGAAGGTGTTGTTTTGACCCTTGGTCACGCCGTAAATGTTGTCTGGCCCGCCTTCAAAGATAATCTCGCTCAAAAACTTGAATCTTTCCGAAATATCCGAAGTGACAAATAGGTTTAGCTGTCCGAGGGTAAAGGAAGTTGTATCGCCTCTCCGGTTGTCCCCATGAAGATTAATATCCCCAAAGCCGCGCATGCGCAGCAATGTCTTGCTGACATCCATGCGTTCCGGCACCGGTGGCTCCTCTTGCGGCTCAGTATCTTTCTCGGGTGCCGCAGTCGTCTGGCTAGCAACGGGGGCGGCGGGCGTGGAGGCCGTGGACAACTTCTGGCCTTCCAGTTGCTTCACCCTGGCCTCCAGTTGGTCTATCTTCTTCACTTTGGCCTCGAGTTCCGCAACTCGTTCGAGCAACAGTTGAATGGTCTCGGAATTCGAAGCTAGGGACGGCCCGGGCTCTTGCGCCAACAGCGCCGGCGCCGCCAGCAGAAACACCAGGAATAAGAGCAGCGCCGGTACGGGGAAGGTCGAGCGAGTTCGAATAGACATGCCCATTCTTTCAAATACTGGCTTCATGACTTCCTCCTGCAAAATGGCCAAAGGGAAAGCCGCGAATGTTCAACTATGAATAGGAAACGGTAGCGCGAACTAGGCGGAACGATGGCCTGTGTGTCGTGAAGGTATAGTAGCGTTGGGAGACGCTTCTGCCATCTTCGTTCCTGCGGCAAAATCCGCACCCCTTTGCGGGTTCACCCCAGTCACCTTGGGCAACATCTCCCGAAGGGCTTGTTACTGATGGAAAAGTGGCGCTTAGCACGCGTATCCTTCACGCGCTCCACAACGAGCCCGATGATTCGAGTCGCAAGACAAGGTCATCTTGCCGGGCCTGAAGCGAGTCGACACATCCCGTGCCTGCGGTCTCAAGGGGACCAGCTTCCCGCCCGAGCATCCGCTGTCGCCAAACCGCGTAAATGGCCGGGTACACCAACAGTTCGAGCAAAAAGGAGGTGCAAATTCCTCCCACCATAGGGGCAGCGATACGCTTCATGACGTCAGCGCCGGTGCCCGTACTCCACATGATGGGGAACAGACCGATACACATGGTTGCGAAGGTCATAAACTTGGGGCGAAGACGCTTGGCTGCGCCCTGCACGATCGCTTCATGTAGCCCGGCGCGGCTTGACAGTCGTCCTTTGCCGAGGGCTTCCTCATAGGCCAAGTCGAGATACAGGAGCATGTAGACACCCGTCTCGGCATCGATTCCTAACAGCGCAATCAACCCCACCCAAACCCCGATGCTCAGGTTGTAACCGGCCAGATAGAGGAACCAGACGGCCCCGACTGCCGAAAAAGGCACCGCCAGAAGGATGATCATGGTCTTCGTGAACGATCGCGTGCTCGCATAGATCAACAGCAGGACAAGACCCAGGGTGAGTGGGACGACACGGGTTAGGCGATGCCTGACCCTTTCCATAGCTTCATACTGCCCGCTCCAGGAGATGGCATAGCCGGTTGGCAGTTTCAGCTCGCTCCGCAACAGGGGGCCGGCTTCGGCGATGTAGCTTTCCGGGTCACGGCCGGCGATATCCACATAGACATAGCCGGTTAGCAAACCGTTCTCGTCGCGAATCATCGACGGACCACGAGAGGTGCTGATCTCGGCGAGTTCACCGAGAGGCAGCTGCCGTTGGCCCCCTGCGGGAACGAGCACCCGCTCGAGTGCGCCCAGGTCACTTCGGAAGTCGCGCATGTAACGCACGTTGACCGGATATCGTTCTCGTCCCAGCACGGCCGTGGTCACGTCCTCGCCGCCGATGGCGTTCTCGACAGCTTGCTGGGCGTCTTCCATGCTCAACCCGTAGCGCGCCAGCTGCTCCCGGTTCCAGCGGAAATTCAAGAAATACCCGGTGCCTACGCGCTCGGCAAATACGCCCCGCGTCCCTCTCACGCGGGACAACAGAGCCTCAACGTTGGTTCCCACCTGCTCAATCCTGCCCAAATCGGCGCCTGAGATTTTCAGGCCGATCGGCGTACGCATGCCGGTCGACAACATATCAATGCGGCCCTTGATGGGCATGGTCCAGGCATTGCTCACGCCCGGAACCTTGAGGGCCTCGTCCATGAGGCGAACGAGTTCCTCTGAAGAAATCGCGTCGGGAGTGAGGTGGCGGAAAACGGACTTGGCGGTCTCCGGCGCCCATGAGGAGTACCAGGTGGGGACACGGCGCCACTCGGAGCGCGGCTTGAGGATGACCAGCGTTTCAAGCATGGAGAGCGGAGCAGGGTCGGTCGAAGTTTCGGCCCGGCCGGCCTTTCCGAGCACATGGTCGACCTCGGGGAACCGTGCGAGTATGCGGTCGGTGGCCTGCAGCAGCGCTTTGGCTTGGGTAATCGAGATCCCCGGCATGGCGGACGGCATGTAGAGGATGACGCCTTCGTCGAGAGTTGGCATGAACTCCGAACCCAAGTGCAGGAACACCGGGATGGTTATGGCAATTATGGCCAGGGCAGAGGACACCACCACCCACTTCCAGCGCAGTGTCCACCGCACGATCGGTTCGTAGATCCTCATAAGCCAGCGGCTTAGCAGATGCTCGTCTTCCGAGCGGATCCTCCCGACCACCAGGGCATTCACTGCCCGGCAAAGCCACGAGGGGCGAAAGCCGAACGGTTCGACGCGCGTGAGCAGCAGACGCAAAGCCGGGTCAAAGGTGATGGCCATGCCGGCGGCGATGAGCATGGCCAGAGTCTTCGAGTAGGCCAGCGGTTTGAACATCCGCCCTTCCTGCGCTTCGAGAGTCAACACCGGCAGAAAGGAGATGGCGATGACCAGCAAAGCGAAAAACGTTGGCGCGGCAACTTCCTTCACCGCCGAAAGGACCACGGTGCGATAGTCCTGCCGACGCCCCATTTTTTCCCATGCCTCCAGCTTCTTATGCGTCTGTTCGGCCACCACGATGGAGGCATCGACGAGTTCGCCAAAGGCGATGGCCACGCCCGCGAGCGACATGATGTTGGCGCTGATTCCCAGAAGGCGGAGGGGAATGAAGGAAAGCAGCACAACCACCGGCATGGTGATGATGGGAATAGCCGCGCTCGGAAAATGCCATAAGAACACCAGCACGATCAGCACAACCGTCGCCACCACCTCAAAGATGGTGGTCTTAACGCTGCTGATGGCGCGGTGGATCAGCTGCGAACGGTCATAAACAGGAACGATTTTGACGCCCTCAGGCAAAGTGGGTTCGATTTCCGTCAGTTTCTGCTTAACCCGGTCGATGACCTCGAGGGCGTTCTCTCCGTTGCGCATGATCACGACACCCGACACCACCTCGCCCTGGCCGTCCAAGTCGGCCAAGCCCCGGCGCAGCTCGGGTCCCTCGACCACTTCGCCCACGTCCTTGATGCGGATGGTCGTGCCATCTTCGCTTGCCTGAAGGACAATATTCTGAAAATCCTCGAGGGATTGCGCATAGCCGCGGCCCCGAATCATGTACTCCGTGCCGCCAAACTCGAGCAGTCGTCCCCCAACCTCGTTGTTGCCTTCCCGCACAGCCTCGGCGACGCGGCGGATGGGAATGCCATAGGCCTGGAGACGATTCGGGTCTACGTTGACCTGATACTGGCGCGTGTATCCGCCGACCGGAGCTACTTCTGCCACGCCCGGAACCGCTTTCAGGTAGTACCGTAGATACCAGTCTTGATACGAACGAAGGTCGGCCAAGCTATGCTTTCTTGACGAGTCGACCAGCGCGTACTGAAATACCCATCCTAGCGACGTTGCATCGGGTCCAAGCTCCACCTTTACCCCCTCGGGGAGCTGAGACAGCACCCCCGAAAGGTATTCCAAGGTGCGGGATCGCGCCCAGTAGAGATCCGTGCCATCCTCGAACACCACGTACACATAGGAATATCCGAAATCCGAGACGCCGCGCACCGTTTTTACCTTCGGTGCGCCGACCATGGTCGTCACAATCGGATAGGTAACTTGGTCTTCGATGATGTCGGGGCCACGATCCCAGCGGGAGTAAAGGATGACTTGGGTTTCGCTCAGGTCCGGAATGGCGTCGAGCGGCAGTGTCATCATGGACCGCCAACCCCACAGGCAGGCCAAAGCTACGCCAACCAACAAGAGGGTTTTGTGCTTGACGGAAATATCGATGATGCGGTTAATCATGGCCGACGCTGCGGCGGATTCGGGCAAGATAATGCTCTGGATCGCGAGTGAAATTCTGCTTGCAGCGCTCAGAACAGAAGTAATAGGTAGCGCCATCACGATGGAGCGTGTTTCGAGCGGAGACGGCCTTGGCGGCATCGATCATCATGCCGCAGGCTGGATCTTTAACCTGGCCGGCCTGGACGGTCAGCCCCGCTTTGCTGCCAGATGGTGGTGTGACCTTCTTCTGCGGTTGTTGCTCTGGCGGCGCCTGAGCGCTGGATCTCAATCGGCTCTCCGAATCCACAAGGAACGTTCCCGCGGCGACCACGCGCTCGCCTTCATCCAGGCCCCGCACGATCTCGACACGGTCAGAAAGCCTCCGCCCGGTTTCGACCTGCCGGGGTTCAAACACCCCCTTGCTACGCTCTACGAACACGCGCTGCTCGCGTCCCGAGTCAATCAGTGCATCCAAGGGCACGGTTAGTCCCGGCGCCACGCGCACCGGCAACTCCACATTGACGAACATGTCGGGACGCAGGGCAAAGCCGGGGTTGTCCGCTTCGAGCCGCAGCTTCAAGGTCCGGGTAACGGGATCGACCTGCGGAAGGGTGTTACTCACGCGGGCCGAAAAAGTTTTTCCCTGATCGGGTAGAGTGACACGCGCTATGGTCCCGGGACGGAAATGTTGCACTTCGCTGCCAAAGATGTCCGCCAGAATCCAGACTTTGCTCAGGTCGGCAATGCGGTAGAACTCGCTGGAGCGATCGAAATGCTGGCCGGGCGCAATATTGCGGGCCAAAATGAATCCGTCCGCTGGACTGACGACGTCAACGGTCTCAGGAAGCTGGTGGCTTTCCGCCATTTGCTTAATCTGCGCATCGCTAAGGCCGAGATTGCGCAGACGATCGGCATAGCCCTGAATGCTGCTCACTCCTTGCTTATTCACAGCGCCGGGAAAGGGCATCGTGCGGGATCCGTCCTTACCCACCGCACCCGGAACGCCCGCCGTGGCCGCCAGAAACCCGGAGGCTATTCCTAAGGTCTCACCCACATAAGAGGAGGCCAGCTTTTGGTCCCTTTTGACCAGTTCACCGATCGAATCGTTGAACGTCTCCCGAATAAATCCGTCCGAACCGGCGGTAATCCGGTACACGCGCGTATCTTCCGGAACCACGCGCCCCAGCACGCGGATTTTTTCGCTCCCCCAGGATTTTTGGACCGTGGCGACGCGGATACCGAAAAGCTGCTGTTTGTCAACGTCGATCCCGACGGCGCCGTCCGGCAGGGTAGCTTCAGAAGCCGCGACGGATGTGCCAGGCTCGGCGTAAACCGGCTCAAGAGGCATGCCACAGTCGGGAGCAATGCCCGGGTGGTCTGACTTGTAGTCCGGATGCATGGGATCGACCCAATAGAGCACTCGTCGCGCGTTCGGACTGGGTGTTGTGTTTTGCCGCGTGTGCCGCCGTCCTGCCGCGTAGGACGCGATCATCAGCAAGGCGACCGCTACGGCACTTATGGTTCTTTTCATCGAATTGCGCCTCACCGTTCCAACTATTCCTCTCGTTCGCTCCTGCGGAAACCGCCGGACTACTCCGCTGGCGAAGGAGGTGCCGTCGCAGGTGGCGGAGTTTGGCCCTTGCTTTCACCGGCCGCGCTCTGGGCATCTTTGGCTGCTTTTTCAAGCGCTTGGTTGTACAGAGCGGCGCGCCGAGCTTCGAAGTCTTCCCGAGTCAGCGTGGCCATCCGCAGTTGGTCCAACTGCTTGTCGAGGTGGGCGAGCATCAACTCCCACATTTGCAGGTTGTCCTTGAGAACCGGGTCGTTCGAGTTCTTCGAAGCAGCCTTGTCGCGCATCTCCTTCAACAAAGCATGCATGCTGCCGAGCGTGGCCTCCATTTCCTGCAAGCGCTGGCGCTCGAGCAACTGATTCTGTGTCGGTATGCCGGCCCTCCTGCCCGGAAATGGCCGCGGCATCGGCCTGCTGCTACGGTTAGCGTCGCCCGCGACCACCGCGGGTTTCTCGGCCGGCGCGATTACGGGCGCAGGACTTTGTGCCCAAACGCCGGTAGCCGTTAGAAGGATGGTGATTGCCGCTCGAAGTTTTATGCCCATCCCACTCCTCTTGATGACATCACGTCAGAGTCAGCTAGAAATCTAGAGTCTCTGCAAGCTCCACGTCGACAAAACCTGAGAAACCCCAGTTTTCCTCTGTTTATCTTTCAGATAGCTAATGGTTTCTTTAACATGTCCGCAGCCTCGCTCGAGAAGCAGCAAACCTGACACTCCCTAAAAGCATCAGGTCAACGCGACCTCCTTTTCGTTGCGCTCCATCAAGCTCCAGGGCGGAGCCAACGAACGCCCCAGGCAGCCCTGCTCGACCACAGGCTTGTTGCTTGGAATTGACCAAGAACGCCCTCCACAGGGGCTCCGCGCCCCAGGCCTTGTTGGCCCCCGCTCCAGACGGTGACCCCGCGCGCGCCAGCGTTGCGGCCGGGCCCCAAGTGGAAGATTGTGCGTATATTGTGGAAGGAAAGTTCCCGCCTGCGCAGCCTGGCGTCAACGAAGCCGAACTAAGTCGTTTGATCGGATGGCTCATGACCGCCTCATGAATCCCTCAGCCACCGTTTTATGGGCAACTCCCCTGCCAATTCCCCATCTTCCACCTTGCAACGGAGAATGTCTATGCCCGGCGGGGCGCTCAAAGGGACTGGGCTGACAGGGAAACGCTGCTGGCTAATAATAAGAAATCCCGCCCGGCAGGACTCGGAAGCAATCCTACACTTCATGCCCGTGGCACCGTCGTCCCTGCAGGTTCCGCCAGTGGATGGCGAACAGGCCTCCTGCCGTACTCACCACCTATTGTCGGTCCGGCCCCGTCGTTAACGTGATGGAACCGCCGGCGATATTCCCTATTCGTCGAGTTGTCTGTGCCACTCTCGCGTTGTCGTCGTTCCCGTAACCAGCGAGAAGGCGGGACCAGAGAAGAAGCTGTCCGTCGTGCCAGTAGCCGTCGGAATCGCGCTCGCGGTTGACGCCAGCGACGGCCCGCTGACATGCAGGGTCGCACCTTGGTCGGGAATTTGAATTTCGATCGCGGAACTCAGGTTAGCAAGCAGCTTGGCTTGCTCGTGGTTCATTCCGGATCAACTGTCGTCGATTGATGAATCTGCTCCCCGCAGGATGTGGTTACTTGGCCTTTGTCGCTGTTTCAAATGCCCGGTTTCGAGAACATGGCTTCATCGAACTTTGGATTCACCACGACCTTTTCGATGACGATTTTCTCTGGCGGCACGGGAGTATTCCTATTTCCCGGCGACTTTTGGGCCAATGGAAGAACCCTCGTCTCCAGAACGTACGGAATCTGTAGTCCATTTACCGGCCGATAATCGCGGTAGTAGACTTCCACCGGGTGATATTGACCATCAAGCCGCCTGGGCTGGCCTTCGACTTTCGTTTCCAAGAAGGACCGCGCGTCAATCCAGACATGAATCGACTGCCCATTATTCATCGTCAGTTTAAGCTTGTAGGTATCGCGGTCTTCGACCTTTTCGACGCCGTCCAGCTCGATCTTGGTACCCTTGGCCGCATAATCGACCAGGGGGCCATCGAGATCTGCTTGCATGGATGCCGACTTCATTTCTTCTGCCGTATATGGCTCAACTACACGCCGGTTAAGGAACGGCCTTAGTTTCCAGCCATGCGCGCCGTCAAACACCTGTATTGCCTTCTGGCCCTTGAACTCCAGCTCAACCCGCATTTTGCGGGGACGCTCGAGCTCCATCACAAACGGGAGTTGCGTCTCATCGACTGGCCGCTGAGGAATCGACTTTAGATTGGGGGTTTGTCCCTGCAGTGGAACAGCAAGAGTAGCCCGTTGATTCCCTCCGGCACCCAGTTTTCCTTGCAACGAGATCGTTTGGACCGCACGCCACGCCTGCAACCCGCCTCGGGCCGCGACGTTCCTCTCCACGATAGCGGCTGCGGAAAGATTGGACCCCGTCGGAGCATCGCCCGCCGCGAAGAGCGAAATGCCAAGCGCGAGTGAGATGCAAACTACGAAGACAGCCAAGGACTTTCGGACCATTTTATGCACCTCTATGCAACGTTTTGCACTAAATCGTGGGAAGTATAATGCAGAACCAAAGTTCGGTCTTTGCGCTACGGCAAACTCCAAACGCATCAGCGCCGGCTACGATCTCGGGAAGGCAAACGCTATTCCACGACGAGGTTGTCAGCGTGAAAGTGGCCAATGACGACATTAACCCGGTCTCCGCGTTTCACAAGCCTACCGCTATTCGAGAAGGCCATCCAGTATGATTTGCCCTCTACCGGCGTGCTCATCTGGCGCAAAAGCCCTACCTTTTCCAGGGAGGGCACTACCAGCTTCACGCCTTTCTCTGGGTCGATCAACACGGGTTCAAGCTGCTTATCATTGAGCGTCTTCGCCTTATCCGCGTCGATTACGTGGTAGGTAAACCGAATGATCTCGCCCGACTCCACCGCCTTGACGCTGAGGGATTCAACTCCCCAGACGAGTCCGTAAAAGGCGCGGGCTCGATTGGCCATCCGAACTGGCTGGTTTCGGTACGGGGACCCGGCCGCAGCCGAAGGTCTCCCGGAGTGCGCCGTTGTCCCGGCCGGGGCAGAAGATTGAGCCCCGGAGCGTAAAACCAGAAGGCCGGTGGCGAGAAGCCCTGCCAACAGCATCGAGGTTGTTTTCAAGATCATGTTGCGGTCAATCATTTTCTATTCCCCGTCCCGTAGTATCTGTTCGCCGAACAGGGCGGGCATCCAAAGATTTGGATGCCCGCCCTGCCAGGGTTGATGTGGTTAGTTGGCGTTGATGGTCATTGGGAACGCGCCGTTTGCCGTTGTAGTTGCAGGATTACGCCCGTCGATGCCATAGCCGTACAGGGTGAGGACTGCACGCCCCGCCAGGTTCGGTGTTGTTGCTGTTGCTCCCGCGGGTGGCGTGTAGGTCGCCGTGATTGTGCAGCTCCCGCCTGGCGTGGCTGGCGAGCCCGGCGCCACGACTCCTGGATTCACGGGGGTGCCAACCGCGCAAGTCCCACCGAGCGTCCAAGTTCCCGCGCCGCCCGCCGTGCCCGCGGCAGGTGTGAGCGTAATGGCTGATGGGGTGAAGGGGCCAGCATCCGGACTTGAATTCGCCGGTGTACCCGCCGGGCAGGTGTTGCTGGTTGTCGCCGCAAAGCAGATGTTCTCAATGTTGGTGATGGTCACGGTGCAGGTCACCGCGACAAGGTTGGCCGGAGTTCCCACCAACGACGGCGTGCATGTGATGGGGGTGTGTAGGACCGCAAACGTGTCGTGGCCGCTGAGCGGGATAGTCTGACTGACGCCGCCCGCAGTCACGATCAGATTTGCAAGCCTCATGTTGTGCGACGTGCTGGTGGGAATAAAGACCACGTTGATCACGCAGCTTTCGCCCGCACCAAGTGTCGTTCCTGTGCACGTATTGGATCGGATTGTGAAACTCGCCAGAGAGCATACACCACCGCCACCCACACCCGCGCACGTAAGCGTGGCGCTGTTGAATGGCAACGGGTTGATACCCGAGTTAGTGACCTGTATGTCTTGATCCACTGTTGTCGGGCTATAAACCGGGATGAAACCAAAGTCCACAAGTGACGGTGAGACAGTGAACTCTGCGCTACCGGTAGTGCCTCCAAACCTGACCGCGCCGGCATCAGTTGAAGAGCCGGGCTTCCTTGGAGTGTTAAAGAAGTCGTATGCAGGAGCGTCCGTGAAATTCGCTCCCGTGACCCTTGCCGCAGTTGCGGCCGTGATCGCGTAGTTTCCGAGCGGAAGGCCACCACCGTAATTCCCGTAGGGTCCGCCCACGACTGCGGGATTCGTCATCGACAGCGGGCCATATGCCAAGTTGACCCAGTTGTTGCCCTCGTCCACCGTAGCGGCTGGAGTCAGGTTAAAGATGGGGTTGGGCACGGTGGCGTCCGCAATACCCGGAGGCACTTTCCAGCCAATCGCTGCCGCCGGAGTAACTCCCGCTGCCACTGCTTCCGGGGGTGTCCGCGAACCGTCGCAGTATGAACTGACGAAGCTCGGAGCCGTTGTGGAATTACCTGAACCACTAACACCTGAGCCGGCTGTCAACACCGAATCCGACGCAGAGAGGGTGGCCCCGCCACTATGGTTGCCCGGTCCCGTGTCGCCGCGTACGCCGACATCCCAATAGCTGGCGGCAACGCACTGGCCGGTTGTCGTCTGGCTCGCGGGCGCACCTCCGAACGCATTAACCAGAGTGACGACGTTCTGCTGGAATGCCGGGCTGAGGGCACCCACAGTGATGTTGTACGAACTGTTGTGCCAGATGATGTTGTTCTCCAGCTTTGGAACCGAGAGGGTCCGGCAATTCCCGTTAATGGCAGTGGTGCCAGTATAGTGACCCGGGGGGCAAACAACGGTAACCGCCGTCGGGCCAGTTGCGGGGAGATTGGCGGTCAAAACCGCGCTGTTCTGGATCGCCACCACTCCGGCCGGTTGTGGTCGCGTGGTGCTGCCGCATCCTGCGGTGCAAGGGGCGCCCGGCGCGCCCGGAGCGGGCGGCGGTGTGCTGGCTAACGGAGCCCCCATCGTGGTGAAGAGCGTTCCTGCCGAGGCAGTGCTAGAGTTGAAAGCAATCGTGTTGTTGATGATGTTCACCGCGACCGCGTCTGTCAGCGAGATTCCGGCTCCATCCCAGCCAGCCACGTTGTCGGTGATGATGTTGTTGGTGACGGTCACCGTGTTCCACAGTTTAGGATCCGTGGGGAAGGCGACCATATCCGAGCCGTTGACTGCCTGGAAGGCGATCCCGGCTCCGTTGCCGCTCTCCGCAGTGTTCCCCATGATGAGGTTGGCATTGATCACCAAGCCAGGACCGGCGCCGTCGCTCGTCGCAACGCCGCTAAGGGGGGTATTGCCCGGATTGCCGCCAGGTGCGCCGAAAGGCACGCAATCCTGGTCGATGGTAGTATTGTTGTTGCAAACTAAATCGGCATCGGGGGTGCCCATGACGATGATACCGCCGCCGTTAGTTGGGATCGTCGGGTTGGTGCTCTGATTGAATATGATCGTGTTGTGCTCGATGTCACCATTGTAGGTGAACCCGATGTGGCCGAGGCCGCCACCGTCACCGCTGCTCAGGTTGCCGCAGACCCAGTTGTAGTTGAATTTGTAGTAGTCGGAGCCGGTGCAGATGCTGACGCCACCTGCCCCCGCCGGCGTCGCCGAGAACAATTCGTCGCCGGTGGAGGAATTCAACGAGACATTATTGTTATGAATGTTTACATTCACGTTTTCGCAGTACGGCAGCACAATATTCGGCACAGGGCTGTCCTCGCAGGAGCCAGGAGGCGCATTTAATAATCCCCCCCCTTGGGTGTAAGGCGAACCAAATTCGCCCTGACCGAGGTTGATGCCGCCCGAAAGCGTTCCAGCGTTGCTGATGATCCGGTTGTTGGCGACTTGCAGGTTATGCCCCCAGCCATGGATGAAGATGCCCCCGCCACCCTGCGAGCTGTTGGTGATGCCCAAACCGTCGATACTCGACGGATTGCATGAGTAGCTGCTTGGGAACGGATTGGTGGTATTGGTGGTACTGGTGTGGCAGTTAGGATTGTCGTCGCCAACGGGGAAGTTACCTGTACTTTCCGGTTGACTTCCCATGAGCAGCGTGGTCCCGGCCGGGAACCCAGCAAGCAAAGTGGGGTCGTACGGATTCGAGGGGAAATTCACACCCTTCGACAGCACGGTGATCCCCGCACCTTCCAGTGCGCCCATCAAGCTTGGCTCCTGTAACATTTCCGCAAGATTGCCATTGAGGCCGATATCCCAGCCCGTAACGGCCTCGAGCGGCAACCGATCTACCTGGGGATTGATGGCTGTGGGGGTAAAGTAATTCCAGCCAGTCCCCGGGCAACTGACCGAACCGGTTGGATCAAACGTATTGTTAGCCGTGTTGGGTTGGCCATTGAGTGCCAGGCCAAACAGACAATTAATCTGCTGACGCCATACGTCCAGCTTGCCCGCGGGATGCGTATTTGCGTTGATGATGCTGGAGGCAGCTCCGACACCTTGCAGTCGGACTGGCTTCCACATAATCAACAATTCGTTGTGGGCAGCATCAGTTTCAACACAGGTGGAGGTCGGCGCAGTTACCCCGGCGCACGAAGTGCCTCCTGCGGCAGTTGCGGATGGCGTAAAGCCGGGGTCAACAATGATCAAGTCGCCCGGAGCGGCAGCGTCAATCGCACTCTGGACCGAGCCCGTGGCGAGGACGTGGGTCGGCGCTTTCCCGCCGACCGTGACGGTCACGGTGTCAATCGATTGCTTCCCAGCGACAACCACGCTGGGCCCGTTGATTGCGGCCGTTCCGAGGGCCGTTGACGTACCCCCAGTCGCGCCTGCACTGAAAGTTACACTAGGCGCGGTTGCATATCCTGAACCGGGGTTGGTAATCGTTACCGAGGCTACGGAGTGCGTTGTTGCCAGAACGGCTGTTCCGGCTGCGCCGCTTCCACCGCCTCCAGTGAACCCGACGGTGGGTGCGCTTGTGTAACCGGCTCCGGCAGCGGTAACCGTCACTGAGTTTACGAATTCGGTCGAGGTAACAGTTCCGGTTGCCCTCGTTCCGCCAGTCGCAGGCGCACTGAAAGTCACCGTAATCGTGCTCCCAGGCGAGTAGCTACCGGGATTGTTTATGGTGACGCCGGTCACATGGCGTGGGCTGGTGCTGCTAAGCACGACTGTTCCTGTTGCGGTTCCTCCACCAGCGCCGGCCCCGCTGAAGGTCGCCGTAACTGGGCCCGTACCCGGATAGGAGCCGCCGGTACCGCCAATGGTCACTGCGGTTGCCTTCCGACGCAGCACGGCTGTTCCGGCCGCGCCGGTCCCACCGCCTCCAGTGAAGGACACGGCAGGTGCGCTCGTGAAACCAGTTCCACCATTGCTAACCGTCACCGAGGCTACGCCGGAGCCACCCAGATTGGCAGTTCCAGTCGCCCTAGTTCCACCAGCCGGGGGCGCACCGAAAGTTACCGTTGGCGCAGTGCTATAACTGCCTCCTCTGGTGACGGTCACGCCCGTGACGTTACCTCCCGTCCTCGCGGCACCGGTCTTGATCACCAGTTCACCGCATTGCGCAGCCGAGCCGCCGTATTGCGCTTGCTGCTGAACCGGGCACGGTGGTACCCCTGACGGCACGGTGACGACGATCTGCGTGTCACTCCAAGAGCTAACCGGAGCATTCACTCCACCGATAGTCACGCCTCCCGCTGCGAGACTCCCATTTTGCTGCGTGGCGCCGAAACCATAGTGCCGCTTAACGGTTTTCTGATTGTACGGAGCTACCGTTGCCGAGGGCCCGGTGTACGCGTTGTTGGGCACCATTTGGTCGCCCAACGCAGTAATCGTGAGGGTGCCACCCGCCGCACTCACCCAAGGTCCGATGCCGTTGCTGCTGTCCACTTCCTTGATTGCCGGCGTGGTATCTGGATAGGAGCAGTCAACATTGTTGTACCCCGCACCCGCGAAGGCGGAAGTAGGTACGACCGGAGTATCCAGGTACTCAGTGGTCCCGGGCATGAACGGCAGTTCATAGCAGAACTGACTGTAGCCGACCGTGAAAAGCGGATCCGTAATCATCTGGTTAAGAGTAGGGTTTGCTATCAACGTGCCCGCTGGACCAACGATCTGAGTTCGCGTATCAAGGATCGGTCCCGGATCGTTCATGCAAACGACCATCACCGTCGGGGAATACCCCGTCGGGTTGGGCGGGTTGACTTCCCAAGTCGAGTACGTCATGCCATTGTAGGCTCCCCAGTGGTCCGCATAGACGCGGGAGATTTCGTTGCCCGCAAAATCCTTGATGGACACCGGCAGATCGGGCGGAGAAAACTTCTCGCCGAACGTCGGAGAGAAGGGATCGAATTCCGAAGTGTAGTCGTCCGTGATGCCACCGGTGAACTTGGCGGCGATGTGGGTCGAAGTGTAGACGAAGAATTTGGCGATTGCTCCCATCTGGTCGCCCAGCGTCACTTCCTTGCGGTCGCACAGGTTGCGGGTGGCACCCGCGAACGGCGCAACTTCGCCGGCCTGCGGATACAAACTGAGGAAGTCCGGCACGATGCGGGCCTCGCCGACGCACGGCCAGACGGGCTCGGGCACAAACGTCGGGACGATGCTATTTTCCGGCGTGGCCCCAAGGCTTTGCGTGGGCTGCTGTGGATTATTGGGGTTGTAGGCGCTGCCGACCTGGGCCTGGTCGGGAATAATAAAGACGTTGCCAATAGCGCCGAATTGCTGGGTTACCGGCGCAATGTAGTTGTCACCAATCAGGATGTTCTTGTCCTCTTCCTTGACCAGCTCAAAGCCCGGAGGCAGGACAATTTCCACCACGTATTTGCCAGATTGCAGCATGGGTTGGCCAGCGCGGTACGGGTCATAGTTCTCAAGCGCCGAATTGGTTGCCTGGGTCGGATTCGCTATGCAGCCCCAGGGCTCAGCAGCGGTTGACATGTGGCAGTTCGTACCGGCAGGCTTTCCGGTCGCCGGGTCAATGCCGGTAACGCTGGGGAACGCGTACGCGCCGTCGTAGGGAGCCGGCTGGATCTGGTTCCAGTTGTGCATGCCGTCGTAGCACTTGTATTGGGAGTTGTACGGCAGTGCAGGGGCGGCTGGCCCTCCGTGCGCAGCGTTGTACACGTTGAGGGAGTTCGGCTGGTTTAACAGCGTGTAATAGAAGAGATCCGCGGTTGACTGGCCCGGGCAGTTCATGTTGGGGATGCCGTCGGAACGGAAGCCCGTGGCCCAATCGTCCCAACTGCTGGTCTTGGTGGTGTCCACCAAGCGCAGGGTTGGGGTCACTGTGTCCGCCGCGAAGCCCTCCTGGTAAAGATTGATGGTGACATTGGGAACCAAAGGTGTCCATTGCACCTGAACAAGCAGTTGCGGATCGTCAAAGGGGCGGGTAGAGGCATACTCGACGTGACCATGAATCCCGCCATTCTCAGCTGGCGCTGTCGCAGTTGCAGCCGCGTAGGGTGCCTTGCCGAATTCCAGGAAACTCTGCTGGCCAGTGAAGCCCTGCCAGCCCTCCATTCCAACCCACGGGGGATCGATACGGCCCGTCGAATGGTTTGAAGTGGAGCTGGCGACCGGCCCGCCCGCAATCGACGCACCAGTGCAGTCCGCATCGGCGCAATAGACCGCGCCAGGTACCGACAGATTGGCGGGCAGAGGGAAGGGATCGTACGTGTTGGCCATGAAATTACTAATGGTGTGGGTTCCGGTTCCGCACAGCGGGTAGCCCGTTTGACCGCACGAAGGTGAGCCGTCCGCAGGCCCGCCGACATCATAGACCACGTGTGTCCCCGTGGTCTTGTAACGGGTCGTATCGGTTTCAACCACATACCAACTGAACAGAGGAAATTCCTCGTTGAAATTGGCAACACCTGTGAAGTCCGTGCCGAGGTTGTTGGCCAAGCTGCCGTCTCGCAGCCGGACGGTGGTATTGATAAGAGGGATTCCCGCCTCGCCGGGCTCATAGACGCCGCGCTTGCTATCGTCAATGAAGGTGCGGGTATTGATATTCGCTTGCCACTGCGTGGTCGCGATGTCTCCAACGTTCGTAGTGCCTCCGCCTGATATCCTCACGGGTGTCGAAAGGCCGTCCACGAGCTGATCGTTCCACTGGTCGAACGTGGTGATTCTCCAATCGCCATCGGGAAGGCCTGATAGCGTAAACGTCCCGTCGGCATTGCACTTGGTGAACGCGAAGTCTTCACCGTCTGGATCTCCAAAGCTCACAAAGCATTGAGTCCAGTAGAAGGCATCGTGCGAACCACTGCTGTAGAGTCTTTCATCCGGCGTCCGGCTCAGACGCTCGCCCGTGACCCTGCCCGTAATCGTGTTGTTACAGTTCGTACCTGTGATGGTGGGGTCGGTTCCGTTGCATACGCCCGCTTTGCGGGCATTGATGATCGCCGGGTTTGCAAAACCGATGGACACGTGGTATCCCGCCGGTCCGTACTCCTGGAAGAAGCTGGGCTCGCCGATTCTGGTGAAAGAATCATGGGCCTTCTGGCCGTCCAGAGTGTTGGTCTGGAGCCACTCTTCCCCTCTGGCAATTCGGTCGGCACCGGGACTAGCAATCACGCCCCATCTTCCTGCCATCAGATTGTCAACGACGGCTTGGCCGGCCAGCGGGGACGCGGTCACACCATCGGCTTCGAACTCCGGGCAGGTCACAATCATGCCGGTTTTGCCCGTTTGCGTTGGATCTGGAATCTGCTTGGTGGGGTCGTTTGGGAAATTCGGGTCTTGGATCATGCCTTGCCGCGGATTCACTGAAATCGGGCAGGCATCCTTCCCCGTGAGCGGGTCGATCGTTCCCGCCAAGCTGTTGGTCAGCGGCTGGTTGAACATGTCGTAGCTCATCTGTCCGGTAAAATCGCCGTTACCACCAAAGGCGTCCCAAAGGTGGATTTGGAACTGACCCAGACCGGGCTCGTGGTTGGTATTCACCGCCACGCCGTTTCCACCACCGGAATCATGTTCGCCGTTGAGCGGGAAGTCATCTTGGAACACAAACACAGAGAGTTTCGCCGGCTGGTATGGCGAGGGTTGCGACAATACCGTAACAGGCGCAAAGGTGCCTGTGCATGTGGTCGCGGGCGGCACAGGGGTACAGGCGGCTGCGATTGGAGCGCCGCCCATGCCGTGGCCGACGGCGCTTGCACCATAAAACGGGTTAGCGGCGTCGCCCGGTAGAACTGAGATGTAATAACGCTTGCTCGGGTCCAGACTGACTGAGCTTGGCAGCACAGGGGTAAATCCATTTCCTGTGGTATCGGGTCTGCAAACGCCATTGCCAACGTCGCAAACTGCGGCAACGTGAGTCCCACTGGCCGGATCGACGATCGTTTGGCCCCCTTCGCAGGAAAGCGGTCCCGTACAACCCTGCGTCACGTAGGGCATGTAGCTAGTGTGGAAATTCACCCCTAACGTTGGAGGAACAGATGTGCCGGTCGCGCCCGTCGTCGGAGCTGGGCAGCCTGGTATTGCGGTAGTTGAGTTCGTTGTGCAATTGGGGTTGACGTAGAAGCTGCGGTCTTCCTCGATAATCCAGCGATAGTCGGTGATGGCAGTAACTTTGTCGTTGCCGTCCAAAACCTTGACCGAAAGACCGCTGCCCGCCGGGAAGGTTATGGTGGCAGTTACAGCCGGGCTGAGCGTCCCCAGTGAGTTCTGCGCTTTGAAGGTGAAATTGTAGGAGCCCGCCGACGGGACGGACGCGGTGAACCCGCCGTTGGCATCCGGAAGAAGTGTCCAGCCAGTTGCTACTGGCGCGTTCCCGGCCGACAGAGCAACCGTAAGCGGATACCCTGCGGCGTCTTTGCAGCCCGACAGTACGCCGGGGGTCTTGATGGCGAGGAATGTAGCCAGGCTCGCGGTGTAACTGGGAGCCGTACAGGTGATGCCGCCGACATTCGTCGCGGCACCCAACGTTGCCGTAGCAGTTAGACTTGAGGAACAAGTCGCCGGCGTCCCTGAAACAGAACCGTTCGCACAATACACAAAAGAGTCCGAGGTCGTTCCGGCGTTCGGCACGTAAGTAAACGTGCCGTTGGCGTTGAGAGTCAGGGTGCCACCGGTGGGCGCCGTCAATAGAGTAACGCCGTAGACATTGGTGTCATTGGCGATCACACCCTTGGATGGATCCGAAACGTTGAACGGGATGCATGGCGCCGTCGTGCAGGGAGCCAGGGAGTTGTAGGCATCATTGCGGGCTACCGCAGCCGCAAGTACGGGGGCGGCCGGGAGCCCAGCACCAGCAACACCCCCATTATTAACGCCGATGTAAGCCAGCATTCCGGAGTCGCGACCGACGGCGTTGCTAGACAGGCTCAACTCGCGGTCATACACGGGAAGGGCTGGAGCGCCAGCGGCGGGCGCATTGATCATCACATCA
>Ga0209471_1000214_pt1 | contig 42494 bp, 34 predicted proteins | sample GraSoiAngelo_128_FD_185885 | JGI IMG/M metagenome (GOLD analysis project Ga0209471, IMG submission 185885) | Grasslands soil microbial communities from the Angelo Coastal Reserve, California, USA - 14_0927_12_20cm (SPAdes) (version 2) | ecosystem: Environmental > Terrestrial > Soil > Grasslands ... | reverse complement strand
GAGAAAGATCGCCGCCTGGGTCATCGGGAGCACACCTTCCGGCAGGCCGACCAGCTCGAAAGCGCGCAGCGCATCGCAGGCGACCCCGAGCGCGCGCGGGTCGGCGTTGCCGATGTCCTCCGCGGCAAAGATGACCATGCGGCGCAAAAGGAAGCGCGGCTCCTCGCCCGACTCGAGCATCCGTACCAGATAGTAGACGGCCGCGTCGGGATCGCTCCCGCGCAGGCTCTTGATGAAGGCGGAGATGGTGTCGTAGTGCGCGTCGCCGCTCTTGTCGTAGAGCAGCGTCTTCTGCTGCAGGGCTTCCTCGGCGTCGCGGACCTCGAGCACGTCGCGCCGCTCGGCGCGCGCGCGGGCCGCGGCCACCTCCAACGCGCTCAGCGCCCGGCGGGCGTCGCCGCTCGAGTGCTTGACGACGTGATCGAGGAATTCGGCCTGGGCGACGAACGCTCCTGCAAGGCCCCGCTCGCGGTCGCTCAGCGCCCGCTCCAGCACGACCCTCAGCTCCGCTTCCTCAAGGGGCCGCAGCGCGAAGACGCGGCAGCGCGAGAGCAGCGCGGAGATGACCTCGAACGACGGGTTCTCGGTGGTCGCGCCGATCAGCGTGATGGTCCCCTGCTCGACGTGGGGCAAGAGCGCGTCCTGCTGCGCCTTGTTGAAGCGATGGATCTCGTCGATGAAGAGCAGCGTCCGCTGCCGGTTCTCGTCGAGGCGCCTTTGCGCCTGCGCGACGGCCTCGCGGATGTCGCGGATTCCGCTCTCGACCGCGCTGATGGCGACGAGCTCGGCGCGGGTCGCCTGGGCGATGACGCGCGCGAGCGTGGTCTTGCCGGTGCCCGGGGGTCCCCAGAAGATCAGCGAGGGCACCTGGTCGGTCTCGATGGCCTCGCGCAAGAGCGTGTTCGGTCCGAGGATGTGCTGCTGCCCGACGACTTCATCGAGCGTGCGCGGGCGCATCCGTTCGGCCAGAGGGACGAGGGAGGGGTCCTTGGCGGCCGCGGCGCGGAAGAGATCGCCCGTCTGTCTGGTCGTCCCGCGCGGCACCGGGCAAGTGTAACGCCTCTGCGGTACAGTCGCGCGCCGTGACCACCGTCGGGCTCGTGCCGCGCATCGGCCGGGAAGAGGCAGCAGAGCTGGCGCGCGAGATGGTGCGATGGCTGCAGGCGCGCGGCGCCGAGGCCGTGGTCGAGGAAGAGGCGGCCGTCACCGGCGTCCCCGTCGCCCCCGGCTGCGACATCGCCGCTCGCGCAGATCTGCTCGTCGTCCTCGGCGGCGACGGCACGCTCATCCACGCGGCAGGTCTCTGCGGCGGACGCGAGGTGCCCATCCTCGGCATCAACATGGGCACCATGGGCTTTCTCACCGAGGTGCCGCGCGACCGCGCCTTCCCCATCTTGGAGAAAGCGCTCAAAGGCGAGCTGGTCGCCTCGCGCCGGCTGATGCTCGCGGTCGAGGTTCGTCATCGCGACGAGGTGCTCCTCGCCGGAGACGTCCTCAACGACGCGGTGATCTCGAAGAATGCCGTCAGCCGGCTGGCCACGCTGGAAGTCTCGGTCGACGGCCGCAGCGCCACCGTCTACGAGGCGGACGGCCTCATCGTCGCCACGCCGACGGGCTCGACCGCTTATTCGCTGAGCGCGGCGGGCCCCATCGTCCATCCCTCGCTCGACGCGATTCTCGTCACGCCCATCTGCCCGCACGCGTTGACCCAGCGGCCGCTGGTCCTGCCGCCCACCATGGCGGTGCGGGTGCGGCTTGCGAGCGCGAGCGAGATGTTCGTCACCCTCGACGGCGCGCGCGGCCGGCCGCTCGAGCTCGGCGAGGAAGTCCTCATCAAGCAGGCGCAAAAGCGGACGCTCATCCTCCGCAATCCCGACGTGGACCACTTCAGCATCCTGCGCCAGAAGCTCCGCTGGGGAACCCGCTAGCCGCAATCTCAGTCAGCATCTAGCCCCGCCGTTCTCCTGCTCGTGCTCCTTTTCGTGCTCGGCGTCGTTCGCGTTCCGTGCTCGGGGCTCGTTCGCGCGTGAGTCGTACGAACGACAACGGACACGAGGTCGACGTCGGGCACGAAACGGAGCACGAGCCCGAGCTCGTCCGTGGACCTGCACCTCGAGAGGTCATGAGCTGCGCTAGGGACCGGCGTGCAGCGCCTTGACCGCGATGGCCTCGAGGAGCTCGCGGTCGCTCTGGATCAGATCGATGAACGCCACACCGATCTCCGGCGCCTTGCGCCAGACCACCTGCGCCTTGGCGAGCAGCGGCACTTCGCGCTGCGGGACCTCGATCGAGAGATCCAGCAGGGCGCCGACAGGGATCTCCTCGTCGATCCGGATGGCGAGGCCGCCCGCGCCCACGTTGCTGGTCGCCAGGCTCATCAGCTCGTCGGGAAAGAGGATGTCCACCTCCAGCTCGGCTGGCGCGCGCAAGTGCTGGCGCCGCTCGTGCACGCCGGCGATGCTGCCGAGAAATTCCTTGACCAGCTCGCGCCAGAGCGGCCGCTGGAAGTCCATCAGCCCTTTGCCTGCGGCCAGGTCGGCCAATTCGAGGATCTGCTCGTGGCGGCGCGCGTCCAGCACCTGCGCCAGCGTACCACTGTCAGGGGCCTCTGCTAATTTAGCGGGCCATGCTGGAGCTATTGCGGGTGAGGGCCTTCGCCATCATCGACGAGCTCGAGGTGCACTTCGCTCCCGGGTTCAATGCGCTGACCGGCGAGACGGGGGCGGGGAAGACCATCCTGGTGGACGCGCTCCACCTGGTGCTCGGGGGACGCGCGCTGTCGGATTCGGTGCGCACCGGCGCGGAGGAGGCCGAAGTGCAGGCCCTCTTCCGGCCGCGCGATCCCGAGGCCTGCGATGCGCGCCTCGCGGCGCTGGGATTGCCGGCAGCCGGCGCGGAGCTGGTGGTGCGGCGGACGGTGCAGCGCGAGGGCCGCAGCCGCGCCTTCATCAACGGCGCGCTCGCCACGGCTTCCCAGCTGCAGCAAGCGACTCGCGGGCTGCTCGACATCTCCGGACAGCACGAGCACGTCGGGCTTCTCGATGCGGCGCTGCATCTCGACCTGCTCGACGCGCACGCGGCGCTCGGGCCTTTGCGCGGCGAATATGCCGCGGCCTTCGCTGCGCTCGCCGAGGCCGAGCGGGGCCGCGCGCAGCTCGACTCCGACGAGAGCGCGCGGGTGGAAAAGGCCGACTGGCTGCGCTACCAGCTCGACGAGCTGGTCAAGGCCGACCCGCAGCCGGGCGAGGACGAAAAGCTCGCTCAGGAGCGGCGCGTGCTGGCCGCGGCGGAGAAGCTGCGCGCCGGCGCTCTCGAGACGGAGGGGTTGCTCTCCGAAGCCGGAGTGGCGAAGGCGGCCCGGCGGCTCGAGGAGATGGCCGCGATCGATCCGTCGCTGAGCGCGCTGGCGCAGTCGGTGCGCGGAGCGGCAGCCGAGATCTCGGAAGCCGCCCGCGAGCTGGGCCGCTATGCCTCGCGGACCGGCGGCGACCCGCGCCGGCTGGAGGACATCGAGGAGCGGCTCGAGGTGCTGCGCAAGCTGGCGCGCAAGCACGGCGGCTCGCTGCAGTCGGCGCTGCAGCGGCGCGAGCAGATGAAGGCGGAGCTGGCGGCGCTGGAAAACCACGATGAGGAGCTGGCCCGGCGCACCGCCGAGGTGCAGAAGCTGGCAACGAAGGCGCGCGCACTCGCCGAGCAGCTCTCGCAGAAGCGTCGCTCGGCGGCGGCGGGATTTTCCCAATCGGTCGTTGCAGAGCTGCGCGCGCTGGGCATGGCGCGCAGCGAGCTGGCGGTGCGCTTCAGCGAGGCCAGCGACGGCGCCCCGGAGGAGCCGGCTTTGCCGGCGACGGCCGCAGCGCGCAAGCGCGGAGCACTGATCGAGGGTCTGGGACCGCGCGGTCTGGAAACCGCCGAGCTGTTGCTCTCGCCCAACCCCGGCGAGGAGCTGCGGCCGCTCGCGCGCATCGCGTCCGGCGGCGAGCTGTCGCGCGTCCTGCTTGCGGTCAAGCGCGTGCTGGCGGAGAGCGATCCGGTCGACGCCTATCTCTTCGACGAGGTCGACGCCGGTATCGGCGGCGCCACTGCCGACGCGGTAGGGCGCGCCCTCGCCGCAGTGGCGCGCGGCAGACAGGTCATCTGCATCACCCACCTGCCGCAGATCGCCGTCTTCGCCGGCCGGCACCTGACGGTCGAGAAGGAGATCGCCAAGGGCCGCACCTTCAGCCGCATCGCAGTCGTCGAAGGAGACGATCGCGTCCGCGAGCTGGCGCGACTGCTCTCCGGCAAGCCCACCGAGGTAGCCCTCGAGCACGCCCGCGAGCTGCTCGCTTCCGCACGGGAACCGAAGCGCGCCCGGAAGGCAGGGTAAGGTGCGCGCATGCCCAGGTACCGCAGCGGCGCCCGCACCGACGTGGGCAGAAAGCGCGAGCACAACGAGGACACCTTCCTGGTCAACGAGGACCTGGGCCTCTACGTCGTCTGCGACGGCATGGGCGGCCACGCCGGCGGCGAAACCGCCAGCCGCCTCGCGGCGCAGACGATCGAGCGCGAATTGCTCTCGGCGCACCTGCGCGGCGACGATCCCTTCAAGTCGGACAAGCCGCTCGCCGAAACCGCGCTCGCCTCGGCCCTGCGCGAAGCCATCGAGGGCGCCTGCGCGGCAGTCTTTCGCACCAGCCGCGCCAATCCCGAGCTGGCGGGGATGGGCACGACCTGCATCTCTCTCTTGATCAAGGGCGAGCAGGCCGTCTTCGGCCACGTCGGCGACAGCCGCGCCTATCTCCTCCGCGAGGGCGAGATCTACCAGCTGACCGAAGACCACTCGCTGGTGAACGAGCAGATCCGCGCCGGGCTCCTGAGCCTCGAGGAGGCGCAAAAAAGCCGCCTCAAGAACGTCATCACCCGCTCGGTCGGCTTCGAAGAGGACGTGCTCGTCGATCTGATGGGCCTCGCCACCAGGGCAGCCGACAGATTCCTGCTCTGCTCCGATGGGTTGTCGAACCGGGTCAGCGCCAACGAGATCCGCGACTTGCTCCTCAAAACCGATCTGGACGCCGCTCCCGCAAAGCTCATCGAGCTCGCCAACGCGCGCGGAGGTGACGACAACATCACGGTCATCGCCGTCCAGCGAACTGAGTAGGCAGATGTGGGCAACACCGTTGGGAACGCCATTTCCCATCGGAGCGGTTTGACTGCAACTGCAGGTATCCGATACTGGACGGCCGCCGATTCCTTGCGGGGCGCCCGGTGAGCGCCGACACTGGAAGCAAGCGGTTGGCGCGCGCCTCGCATCTTTCCGGGAAGCGAAGGCGCGGGCGGTGGGTTGGGCAAAGAGGTTCCCGCCTCGGAGGTTCCTTGGACAAGTCGTACACGATCCTGCTCGTTCCGGATCGCGACGCCAAGGTGAAGAAGATCCGCCTCGAGCACAGGATGCTCGTGCGCTTCGCCGTCGCCTGCGCGGTGGTGCTGCTCGGCCTGATGGGAATGATGGCCCACTACTTCTCGGTGGTGAGCAAAGTGGCCGAGAACGCGCTCATCCGAGCCGAGAACCTCGAATTGCAAAACCGCTGGCGCGAGGCCGAGCAAAAGTTTGCCCACATCAACGACGAGCTCGATCGGGTCAAGCGGCTCAACGCAAATCTGCGCCACATCACTTCGCTGAACGATCCCGACCGCAAGCTGAGCATGCCGCCTTCCGAGTCCGGGCAGGCGCCCGTCGAATTCGTCGGCGGCGGCGTCGCCACCGAGCCGGCCCGCGCTGCGGGAGTGGGCCCCGTCGGGAAGGTGGGCGGCGAAGGCAAGATGATCGCCGACGGCGACAGCAAGGGAGCGCTGGAGGATGGCGACCTGCTCAAGCAGCTCGACGAGCTCGGCAAGAAGGTCAAAGCGCAGGAGGGCGAGGCTCGCGCGCTGCAGAGTTACTTCGAGGACCAGCAGGCGCTGCTCGCCTCCGCTCCTTCCATCTGGCCGGTGCGCGGCTGGGTGACCAGCGACTTCTCGGTGCGGCTCGACCCGTACACGGGCGAGCGAGTCATGCACGAAGGCATCGACGTCGCCGGCTCGGTCGGCACGCCGGTGCGCGCGCCCGCCGACGGCACGGTAGTCTTCAACGGCCTCGAAGGCGGCTACGGCCACGTGCTCGTCATCGATCACGGCTATGGATTGAAGACGCGCTACGGCCACCTCTCGCGCATCGACGTGAAGCTGGGCGATAAGGTCAAGCGCGGCCAGTTCATCGCTGCGGTGGGGAACAGCGGCCGCTCGACCGGCCCGCACCTGCACTACGAGGTGCGCGTCAACGGCGTGGCGGACAATCCCCGCAAGTTCATTCTCGAAGAGTGAGTCAAGCAGGCGTCAGGCGCCTTGACTTGCGCCTGGCGGAGCTTAGGCTTCGCGGGATGCGCGGCAGAGCAGCGGCAGCTTTTGCGGCAGTGCTGGTGGGGATGGCTCCCGCCGGTGCGCTGCCGCTGGCGTCCTTCGTCGCGGCCGCAACTTGCGCTCACGCCGAAGTCACCGTCTGCGCGCCTGCGAGCGCCGGCCCCGGCGGCCTGGTGCAGAAGCGCGCCGGAGCGCTGCGCGGGACCGGCCACTCGACCCGCCGTCCTGCGGGCGAGCGCTCTCCGAGCATCTGGCGGGATCCTTCGGCGCCCGCGCCGAGCCAGGCGCCTCCCGTCGCGCGCGCGTAAATCGCGTCGCGTCCGTTTCGCCGCTCCTCTCTCTTTCGATCGCGGAAAGTCATGTTCAACTACGTGTTGAAGAAAATCGTCGGCACCAAGAACCAGCGCGAGCTGAAGCGCATGCAGCCGCTGGCCGCGCGCATGAACGAGCGCGAGAGCTGGGCCAAAGGCCGCAGCGACGAGCAGATCCGCGAGCAGGTGCAGGCCTGGAAGCGCGAGGTGGCCGCCGCTCCGGAGAAGGAGAAGTCGGCGGTGCTCGAGCGCCTCATGCCCGACTGCTTCGCCCTCACCCGCGAGAGCAGCGTGCGCGCCACGGGCATGCGGCACTTCGACGTGCAGCTGATCGGCGGCATGGCGCTGCACAAGGGGATGATCGCGGAGATGAAGACCGGCGAAGGAAAGACGCTGGTCGCAACGCTCCCCTGCGTCCTCAACGCGCTCGAAGGCAAGGGCGTGCACGTCGTCACCGTCAACGATTACCTGGCCAAGCGCGACGCGGAATGGATGGGCCGGATCTATCGCCAGATGGGGCTCAACGTCGGCTGCGTCGTGCACGGCCTCACCGACCGGCAGCGGCAAAAGGAATACGGCGCCGACATCACCTACGGCCAGAACAACGAGTTCGGCTTCGACTACCTGCGCGACAACATGAAGTTCCGCCTCGCCGATTACGTGCAGCGCGAGCTGCACTACGCCATCGTCGACGAGGTCGACAGCATCCTCATCGACGAGGCGCGCACGCCGCTGATCATCTCCGGCCCCTCCGAGGAGTCGACCGACAAGTATTACAAGATCAATAAAGTCATTCCCGGATTGATCAAGGACCGCGACTTCACCGTCGACGAGAAGGCGCGCTCGGTCGTGCTCACCGACGAGGGAGTGGAGAAGGTCGAGGCCAGGCTGGCCGTGCCCAACCTCTACGACCCGGAGCAGATCGAAACGCTCCACCATGTCGAGCAGGCGCTGCGGGCGCACACCTTGTATCGGAAGGATCACGAGTACGTCGTCAAGGACGGCGAAGTGATCATCGTCGACGACTTCACCGGCCGGCTGATGCCCGGGCGCCGCTGGAGCGATGGTCTGCACCAGGCGGTCGAGGCGAAAGAGAACGTCAAGATCGAGAACGAGAACCAGACGCTGGCCACGGTTTCGTTCCAGAATTACTTCCGCCTCTACTCCAAGCTCGCGGGAATGACCGGCACCGCCGACACCGAGGCCGCGGAGTTCGCCGACATCTACAAATTGGAAGTGCTCGTCATCCCCACCAACAAGAAGAACATCCGCAAGGACCTGCAGGACACCGTCTACAAGACGGAGCGCGAGAAGTTCAAAGCCGTCTGCGACGACGTCGAGGAGCGCTGGAAGAAGGGCCAGCCGGTGCTGGTGGGAACCGTCAGCATCGCAAAATCGGAAGTGCTGTCGAAATTGCTCAAGCAGCGGGCCGTCGTGCACGACGTCTTGAATGCCAAGCAGCACGAGCGCGAGGCGGAGATCGTCGCCCAGGCCGGCCGCAAGGGCCGCATCACCATCTCCACCAACATGGCCGGCCGAGGCACCGACATCCTCCTCGGCGGCAATCCCGAGTTCCTCGCCAAGCGCGAAGTGGGGCCCGAACCCTCGCCCAGCGAGATCGAGGGACGCTTGGTGCAGGCGCGGGTGGACGGGGCGAAGGCCGACGGCGGCGACGGCAAATTCGCGCCCGTCACCGCGGCGGAGGTGGAGCAGGTCTATCGCGCCGAGCACGCCGCCTGGAAAGAGCGGCACGACGCCGCCGTCGAGAAGTACAAGGCCGAGTGCGTCCGCGAGCACGACGAAGTGGTCTCGCTGGGCGGCCTGCACATCCTCGGCACCGAGCGGCACGAGTCGCGGCGCATCGACAATCAGTTGCGCGGCCGCTCGGGGCGGCAGGGCGATCCCGGCTCTTCCAAGTTCTATCTCTCTTTGGAAGACGACCTGATGCGCATCTTTGCCAGCGACCGCATCGCAAAATTGATGGAGACCTTCGGCGTCCAGGAGAACGAGCCGATCGAGCATCCCTGGCTGACCAAGGCGATCCAGGGCGCGCAGGAACGGGTCGAAGGACAGAACTTCGACATCCGCAAGAACCTGCTCGAGTACGACGACGTGATGAACCAGCAGCGCAAGACCATCTACGGCATGCGCAAGGAAGTGCTGGCGGCCGGGGCGGGCGTGCCGCTCATCTGGTTCACCGAGGACGCCAAGACCAAGAAGAAGACGCGGCACGAGAAGATCGTCACCTGGAACGATCAGCAGGAGCACCTCTACGATCTCATCGAGGATCTGATCATCGAGGTCGTCGACGAAGCCGTCCCCGTCCGGAAGAACGAGGAGTGGGATCCCAAGGCGCTGCAGCAGCGGGTGCGCGAGCAGTTCAACGTCGAGATGAACTTCGAGGGGATGCATCCCGACAAGGAGAAGCTGCAGCTCGACATCTTCAACGTGGTGGAGAGGAAGCTCAAGACCAAGTTCGAGCTGCTCGGCGACGACTTCCGCCTCTATGCCCAGTGGCTCTATCTCAACACCATCGATCAGCTGTGGAAGGACCACTTGCTGCAGATGGACCATCTGCGCCAGGGCATCCACCTGCGTGGGTACGGGCAGAAGGATCCGAAGATCGAATACAAGAAGGAGGGGTTCGAACTCTTCCAGATCATGAAAGGCCGCATCTCCGCTTCGACCATCGGGATGATCATGCGCGTCGAGCCGGTGCAGCAGCAGGCGGCCGCGACGCCGCAGCCGGCGCAGGGACGCGCCTCGGGAACGCTGCCCCCCCTGCCGCAGCGGCGCGCGCAGCGGACGATCGAGACGCACGGCGAGTCACCCACCGCCTCGGGCGGGCAGGGCGGCACGCAGGTGCAGAACGAGACGGCGCCGATCGTGCGCGCCGGGCCGCGCGTGGGGCGCAACGATCCGTGCCCCTGCGGGAGCGGCAAGAAATACAAGAAGTGCCACCTGCCGCTGGAAGAGGGCGGCGCGGGCGCGGCTGAGTAGCTAAATCTCCATCCCCAGCGCGAGGCCGCCGCTGCCCGGCGCGACCGACAGCCGGCGCTGGTTGACCTTCACCGCCGTGCGGCCGATGAGGATGCCCAGCGAGCCGCCCAGGAGCACGTCGCTGGGCCAATGCCAGCCGCGCTTCATCACCGAGAGCCCGACCAGCGATGCCAGGCCGTAGACGAAGGGAGCGCTGGACGGGTACTCCGAAGCGATCACGGCTGCCGTGGCGAAGGCCGACATGGTGTGACCGGAGGGAAGGGCGTCGTCGCGCAAGCCGTTGAAGTAGCGCTTCCTCGTCTCGTCGGACTCGGGCCTCGACACCCGCAGGATCCGCTTGAGGAGCATGCTGGTGGCGGCGACCGAGACCAGCGCCTCGATGCCGGCCAGCGAAGTGCAGCGGGCGCGCTCGTCGCCGAAAGCGAAGGCGGCCATCACTCCCAGATCGAAGAGCCCGTGCCCGAGGTGGAGGGTGTAGTCGAAGACGTTCCGGCGCCGGACGCTCCAGCGGAGGTGGTGCAGTCGCCGGTAGAGTCGAGTGTCCGAGCGCAGGAGCGAGGCGGTGCCCTGCGCCGCGCCCGCGAGGATGTAGAGCGCGGGCTCGTCGAGATACAGCGGCCAGGCGACGACGGAGAGCGTGTCCTCGCCTGCGAGCGTGAACCGCTGGAGGACGGCGGGAGGCACCGATTCGGCGAGCGCCGCTCCGGAGAGGACCGCTGCCAGCGCGAGCGAGCGGACGAACAAGGCTTCTCTTTCAGGGGTTCCACGTCTGATGGCTGTGCACGCAGAGAGCGCCCCCCTCGCGGCGGCGGAAGATAGCATGGCTGACTGTTGGTGGGCGGTTCAGGCCACGGAGGCGGAGGATGCATCCTCCATCTCCGCACAGGATAGCCGAGGTGCGGTGGGCGGATCCGCGGTTTGGCGTTCCTCATCATGCGGGAGCGTGCTAGAGGTGAATCCGATGGGTGAGAAGTGACCGATCCGGTGGTCGTCGTGCCCTGCTTCAACGAGGCCCGGCGGCTGTCGCCGCAGGGTTTTCTGCCCCTCCTCGAGCGCGCCCGGATCCTCTTCGTCGACGACGGCTCCTCCGACGGCACCCTCGGCCTGCTCGATCAGATTGCGGAAGCGCTCCCGGGCCGGGCCTCCGTCCTCGCGCTGCCGGAAAACGGCGGCAAGGCCGAAGCGGTGCGGCAAGGTCTTCTCGCCGCCATCGCCTCCGGCGCTACGGTGGTGGCTTATCTCGACGCCGACCTCGCCGCGCCGGCCGACGAGATGGTGAGGCTCCTTTCTCTTCTCGAGGATCGGTCCCTCGAGGTCGCGCTCGGAGCGCGGGTCGGGCTCCTGGGCACTTGCATCGAGCGCCATCCCGCGCGCCACTACCTGGGCCGCGTCTTCGCCACGATGGCCTCGCTGATCCTCGACCTTCGCGTCTACGACACGCAGTGCGGGGCCAAGGCTTTCCGCGCCACCCCCTTGCTCAGGGCCGCGCTGGCCGCGCCGTTCCACGCGCGCTGGGCGTTCGACGTCGAATTGATCGGGCGGCTTCTTCTCGGCACCCAGTCGTTGCCGGGCCTGAGCGTGGAGCAGTTCGTCGAGATGCCGCTGCAGCGCTGGACCGACGTCCCGGAGTCGAAGTTGAATCTTTTCGGCGCGCCCAGCCTCGCGTTCGAGGTGTTGCGCATCCACTTCGCCTTGCGCAGGCTGCGGCAGGAGCAGGCAGCCTTTCCCGCGGCGCTGCCCAGCCCGCAGGACGGATCTTGAGGGCGCTGGCCGCCCTGCCCCAGGACGTCCAACTTCCCTCCGTCAACGCGAAGACCTCTGCGGCGGCGCGCTGGCTTTCTTCACCCTGGACGCTGCTCCTCGCCGTCGCCGTCCTGCGGGTTCCCGCCTTCGTCTATGGGGTGCTCGACATCGACGAGAGCGACTTCGCGCTCATCGCCCGCCGCATCGCGCAGGGGGCGATGCCCTACGTCGACATCGCCGACATCAAGCCGCCGCTCGCATTCCTCGCTTACCTGCCTTCGGGGATCTTCGAGAGCGTCCCGCTCTGGCCGATGCAGGCGGTCGCGGTCCTCTGGGTGGCCGCGACGAGCCTCGTCCTCCGCGCCGCCGCGCGCCGGATGACGGGCAGCGAAGTGGCGGGCTGGTGCGCGGCCTGGCTCGCGCTCGTCGCCGGTTTCTGCGAGCTGCCCAAGGTCTCCACCGAGATCCTCATGAACCTTCCCTCGGCGGCCGCGCTCTGGTTCTGGGTGCGCGCCGAGCAGGAGGAGGGCAAGTGGTTCGATCTGGCGGCGGGCGCGTGCATCGGCCTGGCGTCGCTCTTCCGGCACCAGGGCGCCGTGCTCCTGCTCTCGCTGGGCGCGGTGATGCTCGTGCGCGGGCGGGTGGGCCGGCTCCTTTCGATGGCCGCCGGATTCGCGCTTCCCTGGGGTCTGGCCGGGGGATTCTTCGCCGGGACCGGCCACTTCGCGGAATTCTGGGACTGGGTCGTGCGCCGCAACTTCCGCTACACCAGCCTGCACCAGGGATGGCTCGGGCGCTTCGCCGAAGGCGTGCTGCCTTCGCTCGCGGCGACGCTCGCCGCCTGGATCGTCGCCGTTCGCGCCTCCGCCGGCGCACTGCGAAGAGGGCCTTCGGCCATCGAGGCTGGTCTGATCGCCTCGCTCGCCGCCAGCTGCGCCGCCATCTGCCTCGGCGGCCGCTTCTACTCGCATTACTTCCTCCAGTTCATCCCCCTGCTGGCGCTTCTGGGGGCGGGCGAGGCGGCAGCGATGATCCGCAAGTGGTCGCGGACGGCGGCGGCGCTCTGCCTGTTGCCCGCGCTGGTCCTGGGCGGAGTCACCATCGGGCGAGGGATGGAGAATGGTTATCCCTGCCAGGAGCCGCGGGCGCGTCTCCTCGCCGGCTGGCTGGAGGAGAATACCCGGCCGGACGAGCGCCTGTTCATCTGGGGCCACTTCTCGCCCATCTACCTCATGTCGCACCGGCTGCCCGGCACGCGATACCTGACGACTTCGGTCCACGTGGGCAACTTCGACCCTGCCCACGTGCCGCCGGGATTCGATCTCTCGCCCTTCCGCTCGGACGCAGACGTCGCGCTCACCCTCTCCGATCTGGAGCGCAACCGCGTGCCGCTCTTCGTCGACACCTCGCCCGCGGGAATCCACTCCTGGAACCGCGTGCCGCTCTCGACGGTGCCGGCGCTCGCCCGCTATCTCGCCGAGCACTACCGGCCGGTCGCCGAAGTGGCCGGGGCGCGCATCTACCGGCGCTCCCCCTGACCTTGCGGATCGGTCGCGATCCTGTTAGATCGCCCCTCCCCGCCGGCAGTTTGGCGGCGGCTGTTCTTTTGTAGTCCGGAGTCAAATTCACACACCTCCCGATCAGGGCGGGGTTCCCCCCATGGGGCCCGCTTTGGCGCGACGGAGGTGGAGGAGAAAAACGATGTTGGAGAACGTCCAGGCGCAGCCTCCCAATTCGCCCTCGCCGCCGCCCCCCGCCGGCGATGCCGGCATGCAGCAGGCGATGCAGCCCGCGCAGGGCATCACCATGCGCCAGCTGCTCGAGGCGGGCGTCCACTTCGGCCACCAGACCAAGCGGTGGAACCCGAAGATGAAGCCGTACATCTTCGGCGCGCGAAACGGCATCTACATCGTCGACCTGCAAAAGACGGTGCGGCTGGCGCGCGAGGCCTTCAAGTTCGTCAGCGACGTCTGCTCCAAGGGCGGAAGCGTGCTCTTCGTCGGCACCAAGAAGCAGGCGCAGGACGCGGTGGTCGAAGAGGCGACGCGCTCGGGTCAGTTCTATGTCGTCAACCGCTGGCTGGGCGGCACACTGACGAACTTCAAGACCATCAAGAGCGGCATCGACCGGCTGAAGACGCTGGAGAAGATGGCCGCCGACGGCACCTTCGAGAAGCTGCCCAAGAAGGAAGTGGCCCTGCTGCAGCACGAGATGGAAAAGCTGAAGCGGAATCTGGGCGGCATCCAGGACATGACGCGGCTGCCGGGCTGCCTCTTCGTCATCGATCCGAAGAAAGAGCACATCGCCATCCACGAAGCGTCGCGGCTGGGGATTCCCATCGTCGCGCTGGTCGATACCAACTGCGATCCGGAAGGGATCGATTACGTCATTCCCGGAAATGACGACGCCATCCGCTCGATCCGCCTCTTCTGCGCGAAGATCGCGGATGCCGCCATCGAGGGCAAGGCGCGCTATCAGGCGCACCACGCCGGCGAGCCGCAGCCTGCCGAGGATGCGGGTGAGGATCGCGATGCGGCCTCCGAACGGCGCGGCCGGCGCGATGGCCGTGGCGGTCGAGGTGGCGGTCGCGGCGGAGGGCGCATGGGCGAGCGGCGGCCGGTGCGCGTCGAGGGCGAGGGGGGACCCGGCCCCATCGTAGAGCGCAAGCCGACGCTGGCTGGCGAGGGCGAGCAGCCGGCCGCGGCCAGCGAAGAGAAGACCGAGGAATAGAAATGGATGAGGAGAAGAAGAAGACCGTCGAGATCACCTCGGCGATGGTGAAGGAGCTTCGCGAGAAGACCGGCGCCGGCATGATGGATTGCAAGAAGGCGCTCATCGAGTGCAATGGCGACCTGGAAAAGTCGATCGATTGGCTTCGCCAGAAGGGCCTGGCCAGCGCCGGCAAGAAAGCCAGCCGCAGCGCGACCGAAGGCGCGGTGGGCAGCTACATCCACCTGGGCGGGAAGATCGGCGTGATCGTCGAGGTGAATTGCGAGACCGACTTCACCGCCAAGAACGAGAAGTTCCAGGCGCTGGTGAAAGACATCGCCATGCAGATCGCCTGGAGCAATCCCGAGTACGTGCGCCGCGAGGACGTGCCCGAGGAGTGGCTCGATCGCGAGAAGGCGATCTATCGCGCCCAGCTGCACGAGCAGGGCAAGCCGGAGGCGATGATGGACAAGATCATCCCTGGCAAGATCGACAAGCGCCTCAAGGAGATCTGCCTGCTCGATCAGCCTTTCTTCCGCGATTCCGAGGGCAAGCGCAGCGTGCAGGACGAAGTCAACGCCGCGGTCGCCATCATCGGCGAGAACATCCAGGTGCGCCGTTTCACCCGCTACGTCCTCGGCGAGGGGATGAAGAAGGAAGCGAAAGACTTCGCCGCTGAAGTGGCCGCGGCGGTCAGCGCCGGCAAGAAGTAAGCTCGCCGTCCATGCAGCCGTTTCGCGCCGAGGTGGAACAGCGCTTCCGCGACCTGCGCGACCGGATCGTCGCGGGGCTCGAGGCGCTGGAGCCGGCGGGCGCGAAGTTCAATCGCCGCGCCTGGCAGCGGCCGGGCGGGGGCGGCGGCGAGATGAGCGAGCTGCGCGGCGAGCTGTTCGAGAAGGGCGGCTGCAACTTCTCCGCAGTCTCCGGCGAGCGATATCCCTTCGTCCCCGAAGGCGAAGGCGCGCCGGCCGCCGAAGAGCTTCAGGGCAAGCCATTCTTCGCCGCCGGCGTCTCGCTGGTGATGCACCCGCACAATCCCTTCGTCCCCGTCGTGCACATGAACGTGCGCTATCTCGCCGTCGGAAGCGATGTCGAATGGTTCGGCGGCGGAATGGACCTGACGCCCTTCAAGCCCTTCGCCGAAGACACCGCGCATTTCCACGGCGTCTTGCAAAAGGTCTGCGGGCCGGAGCGCTACGCGCGCTTCTCGCGCTGGGCGAAGGAGTACTTCTTCATCAAGCACCGCAATTCCGAGCGCGGCGTGGGCGGCATCTTCTTCGATTACCTGCGCGGGAAGGAGGACGGCGCCTTCGCCTTCGCCGTCGGCGATTCGTTCTTGCCCGCCTACGCGCCCATCGTCGAGAAGAGGCGCGGCCTGCGCTTCAGCGAGGCCGATCGCGCCGCCCAGCTCCGCTGGCGCGGCCGCTACGTCGAATTCAATCTCCTCTACGACCGCGGGACCATCTTCGGCCTCAAGAGCGGCGGCAACCCCGACGCGATCTTCATGAGCCTCCCCCCGCTGGTGAGCTGGTAAAGGAAAAGCTCCCGCCATTTTGCAGGATGACGAAGCGCGGGCTTCCCGGCGCGCGCAGCTCCGAGCCCAGCTTCGCCTCGGCTTCGCCGTCGCCCTCGTCGCCTTGGGCAAAGGTTCCGAAATGGATGGGGATGGTGACCTGGGCGTGAAGAACGCGCGCGGCCCTAACCGCGTCGCGCTGGTCGAGGTGGATCGGCGCGAAGAGCTCGCGCGGCGTTCCCGGCGCGATGGGCAAGAGAGCGAGCCGCGGCGCCCCGAAGCGGTCGGCGATCTTCTCGAAGTGCGGTCCGTAGCCGGTGTCGCCGGCGAAATAGACATCGCCGAAGCGGCTGCGCAAGAGGAACCCGAGCCAGAGACGCCCGTTGCCATCGCAGGCGCCGCGCCGGCAATTGTGACGCGCCGGCACGCCCCAGATGCGCAGCCCGCCGATCGGCGTCCATCTCCACCAGTCGAGCTCTGTCACGCGGCTGAGGCCGTACTGGGCGAGGAGGGCGGCCTGCCCGAGTCCGGCGACGATGCGCGGATGGTGCGCCGCCTCCAGGCTCTGCAACGTCGCCATGTCGAGATGGTCATAGTGATCGTGGCTGATGAGCACAGCATCGATATGCGGCAGATCCGTGAAACGCACGCCGGGCGGCCGGTGGCGGCTGCTGCCGAGATACGGAGTGGGGCCGGCGATGTCGCCCCAGATCGGATCGGTGAGCAGGTTCAGGCCGTCGATCTGGATCAGCACGGTCGCGTGATTGATGAAGGTGACGCGCAGCTCACCGTCGCCGACGTGGTCGGGCGGCGGCGGCGCGGGAGGCACGTCGATCCATTTCGGCCACCTGACGCGCACGCGTGAGATGGCCCAGCGGAAGATCGGACCTGCGCTCGGAGCCCCAGTGGGGATCTGGTTGAAGAACTTCTCACCGTCGAAGTTGCGCGTCCTGGGGCCGTGCCAGCGCGGTCCGGAAAATTCGCAGCAAGCGGAGAGCGCGCAGAGCGCGGCGATTGCCGGCAACCGTTGCAAAGCGCGCGCACCATAGCCGGTTGACATGGCTTTCGCGCGCGCCCTACAACCGCGCAGTCAAATGCCCGACCAGCTCGACGAACTTGCGGCGATCGTCGCCGAGAAAGCTCTCCTCCGACTCCGCGCCCAGCGCGTGGGGCGCGAAGAGGCGACCTGCGCCGCTTCCGCTCCCGCGCCGAGAAGCGGGACGCCCGCGGAAGCTCCCAAGGAGTGCAATGACGGCGGCTGCGCTCCCTGCGAGGAGCTGGCATCTTGTAGTGCGCGCGAGATGTACAACATCGGCACCGCCCGCCTGACGCCGCTGGCCATCCGGACCAGCCGCGACCTCGCTCCATACATCGATCATACCTTGCTCAAGCCCGACGCCACGCGCGAAGAGCTGACCAGGCTCTGCGAGGAGGCGCGCAAATACGGATTCGCCACCGTCTGCGTGAACTCGGGCAACATCGCGCTGGTGAGGCGGCTGCTCGAAGGCAGCCCGGTCAAGCCCATCGCGGTGGTGGGGTTTCCCCTCGGCGCAGCCGGCACCGGCGCCAAGGCTTTCGAGACGCGAGAGGCCGTCCGCGCCGGGGCGCAAGAGATCGACATGGTCATCAACATCGGCCAGCTCAAGGCGAAGAACTATGCCTACGTGGAGTGCGACATCCGCGAGGTAGTGCAGGCGGCGAAGCCGCATCCGGTCAAGGTCATCCTCGAGACCGGCGCGCTCGCCCGCGACGAGAAGGTGATCGGCTGCGCGCTGGCCAAGGCGGCGGGTGCGGCCTTCGTCAAGACTTCCACCGGATTCGGGCCGGGCGGCGCCACCGCCGAGGACATCGCGCTGATGCGCCAGATCGTCGGCGACGACGTGGGGGTCAAGGCGAGTGGCGGCGTGCGCACCACCGCCGACGCGCAGCGGATGGTCGAGGCCGGCGCCAACCGCATCGGCGCCAGCGCCAGCGTGGCCATCGTCACGGGCGGAAGCGGCGGCGCGGGGAAGTACTGATGGCGGGGCGGTTCGCCGTCGTCGTCATCGACTCCTGCGGGGCAGGCGCGCTGCCCGACGCGGGCGAGTACGGGGACGCGGGATCGAACACGCTGGGGAATTGCGCCCGCAAGGTCGGCGGGCTGCAATTGGCGAATCTGCAAAGATGGGGTCTGGGAAACATCACCGAAATCGCCGGCTGCCCGCCGGCAGCGAAGCCTTTGGCGAGCTTCGGCCGCATGCAGGAACAGTCGCAGGGCAAGGACACCACCACCGGCCACTGGGAGATGATGGGCATCGTCCTCGACAAGGGCTTCACCACTTTTCCGCACGGATTTCCCGAGGAGCTGATGCGCGAGTGGTTGAAGCTCTCCGGCGCCCCCGGCTATCTGGGCAACAAGACGGCCAGCGGCACGGTGATCCTCGAGGAGCTGGGCGCGGAGCACCTGCGCACCGGCTTCCCCATCGTCTACACCAGCGCGGACAGCGTCTTCCAGATCGCGGCGCACGAGTCGCGCGTGCCCTTGCAGACCCTCTACAAATGGTGCGAGGCAGCGCGGGCGGTGGGAAAGCCGTATGGGCTGGCGCGAGTCATCGCCCGGCCCTTCGTCGGCGACGGCCCGGGCAAGTTCCAGCGCACCTACAACCGGCGCGACTTTTCGCAGCCGCCGCCAAAAGGAATGGTGCTCGATCTGCTCGCCGAGAAAGGCGTGCGGACGACGGCGGTGGGAAAGATCGCCGACATCTACGACAACCACGGCATCGCCGAGTCGGTGCACACCGAGGGCAACGCCGACGGCCTGCGCAAGACGCGCGAGATCTTGCAGTCGATGCCGCCGGGATTCCTCTTCGTCAACCTGGTCGACACCGACATGCTCTACGGCCACCGGCGCGATGCGATCGGCTACGCGCGGTCGCTGCGCGAGATCGACGTTGCCCTGCCAGGGATCGCGGCCGTGCTGCGCGAGGGAGACGTGCTGGCGCTCACTGCCGATCACGGAAACGATCCGACCTTCCCCGGGACCGATCATACGCGCGAGTACGCGCCGCTGATCGTCTACGCGAAGGAGCGATCGGCCGGCGCCGATCTGGGCGTGCGGCAGTCGTTCTGCGACCTGGGCGCGACCGTCGCCCAATACTTCGGCGTCGCCGCGCCGCGCGGCAGGAGCTTTCTTGGGGCGGTGGTCTAGGCGCGGCCGCCGAAAGGCGGCTTAGCGCCTACGCTTGTGGAATTGAACCTTGAGACGTTATGAGATGCGCTCCAATGTCCGAGGAGAGTCCGCCCGAGCGCGAGAAGGCGCCGCGCATCGAATCGCTCTTCAAGTTCACTCACGGCCACCGCGTCCGCTACGACGAGGTGGACGCGCAGGGCATCGTCGGCAACGCCAGCTGGCTCAACCTCTTGCAGTTGGGGCGCATCGAGTACCTGCGCTATCTGGGCCTGATGATGGAGGGCGGCACGCGCGCGCCGGTGCAGGCGGTGGTGCGGCGGACGGTGATCGATTATCTCGCGCCCGCGCGCTTCGACGACCCGCTCGCCATCCGCGTGCGCACCGCACAGATGGGCAACCGCAGCGCGCGCATCGAGTACCTCGTCGACAACGTCGAGACCGAGCTGCGGCCGGTCGTCGCCGAGACCGTCGTGGTCTGCGTCGAGCTGGCCACCATGCGCAGCTTTCCCTGGCCGGAAGTCTGGCGCGAGCGGATCCGGGAGTTCGAAGGGGACGACCTGCAGGTCGGGCAGCGCTAGCCGCAACGAAAAGGAGCACCAGCACGGGCTCGACATCGAGCACGAAGACGAGAACGAGAACGACCAGGCGAATTGATCCGCATCGGGCTCAGCGGCCCTCAGGCTCGTAGGGCACGCCGTCGGCGGCGGGAGCGCGGGTGCGGCCGATGCCGAAGGCGAGAACCAGCAGCGTGAGGAAGTAGGGCAGGGCGAGGAAGATTCCCTCGAGGCGCAGGTCGGCGGCGTGCAGCGAGAACGACAGCTGTCTTTGCAGCGCGTCGGCCGCAGCGAAGAAGAAGGCCGCCCCGGCTGCTCCGAGCGGCGTCCACTTGCCGAAGACCATCGCCGCCAGCGCCATGAATCCCTGCCCGGCCGGCATGCGCGAGTCGAACTGCCCGAGGATGCCCACCGAGAGGGTCGCGCCGCCCAGACCGGCGAGCGCGCCGCTGCCCATCACGCAGAGAGCGCGCAAGGGCAGCACGCGCACGCCCAGCGTCGCGGCCGCGCGCGGATGTTCGCCCACCGCGCGCACGCGCAGGCCCACGGCAGTTCGCGAGAGCCAGAGATGAAAGAGCACGGGGAGGAGAAGCGCCGCATACGCCATCGCGGTATGGCCGAAACGATCGCGCGGCAGCGCCGGCGCGGGCGGGCTCACGCCGGCCGAGCCGAAGACCGACTGCAAGAGGTAGGTCACCAGGCCCAGCGCGACGAGATTCAAGGCGATGCCGCTCACGACCTGGTCGGCGCGGAAGCGGAGCGACAAGAGAGCGTGCACTGCAGCGGAGGCGGCTCCCGCCAGCGCGCCGCAGAGAAGGCCGACCCAGGGCGAGCCGGAGAAGATCGAGCCGGCCGCTGCGGCGAAAGCGCCGAAGCGCATCATCCCCTCCAGGCCGATGTTCACCACGCCGGCGCGCTCGCTCAAGACCCCTCCCAGCGCGGCGAGCACCAGCGGGGGAGCGAAATCGAGGATGGCGTTCACGGCTGCACCGTCGGAACCGGCGTGGTGGAAGCTGCGGGCTGCGGCGTCGGGCGCAGCTTTGCGAAGAGCGGCTGGAAGATGCGCGGCGCCGCCACCAGGAGGACCGCCATGCCCTGGATCAGCTCGGCGAAGCTGGGATGGATTCCGACCAGCTGAAGGCGCGTGGCGCCGGCCCGGATGGCGCCGAAGAAGATCCCGGCCAGCGCCGTCCCCGCAGCGGTGCCGCCGCCCACCAGCGCCACGGCGATGCCGTCGAAGCCGTAGCCGGTGCGGAAGACACCCGGATACTTGTGCTCGGTGCCGAGGATGAGCAGCCCGCCGGCGAGGCCCGCCAGCGCGCCGGAGAGCGCCATCGCCTCGCAGATGCGCCGGCCGGCGGGGATGCCGGCCGCGCGCGCCGCTTCCTGGCCGGCACCGACGGCGCGCCATTCGAATCCGCGGCTGGTGCGGGTGAGCAGGAACCAGATGCCGGCGGCGACGATCAGCGCGAGGGGGAATCCGACGTCGAGCCGGCTCTGCGAAAAGAAGCGCGGCAGCCAGGCGGCGCGCTCGATCGGCTCGGTTCCAGCGACGCTGATCGACGCGGTTCCTCCCGCGGCGAGCGGTCCAGCGACCAGCCAGCCGTGCACCAGATGGATGGCGATCCAGTTGAGCAGGATGGTGCTGATCACCTCGTGCACGCCGCGGCGCACCTTGAGCACGCCGGGGAGGAAGCCCCACACGGCGCCGGCCGCGGCCGCGGCGCAGAGGCAGAGCGGCCAGGGGCAAACGCGGCCTGCGACCGCCGCCGCCAGGCCGCCCCAGATGAGCTGTCCTTCGGCGCCGATGTTGAAGAGGCCGACGGTGAAGGCGACCGCGACGCTCAGGCCGGTGAGAATCAGCACCGCGGACTTGATGGCGGTCTCGCCGAAGGGACCCGGTCCGCCGAGCGCGCCGGAGATGAGGTAGCCGAAGCCCGCCAGAGGATCGCGGCCCGTCGAGGCGATGGCGAGGAAGGAGAGAACGAGCGAGACCGTCACGGCGGCGATGGCCGACCAGAGTGGATCGCGCGCAGGGGCGAAGATTTTCGCGCGCAGCTCAGGCACCTGGCTGCCCCAACATCATGCGGCCGAGATGCTCGTCGCTGGCCGCGGGCGGCGCATCGCCCATGGCGCGGCCCTCGTAGAGGACGAGGATGCGGCGGCAGACGAAGCGCAGCTCGTCGAGATCGAGGGAGATGAGCAGGACGCCGGCGCCTTTCGCGGCGGTCTCGCGCAGCGCATCGTGTACCCGCCGGGCCGCGCCGAGGTCGAGGCCGCGGGTCGGCTGCACGGCGACGACGAGCCGCGGCGTTGGACCGCCGGCGAGCTCGCGGGCGGCGACGACCTTCTGCTGGTTGCCGCCGGAAAGATCGGCCGCTCGCGCGAGCGGCTCAGGCGGCCGAACGTCGAAAGCGGCGATGAGCGCGCGCGCCTTCGCACTGCGGCCCTTGCGGTCGATGAGCGCGCCGCGCGCGTAGGGCGGCGCGCGCTGGTGGCCGAGGGCGAGATTCTCCTCGACGCTGAGGGGCAAGCAGAGCGCGCGGCGGTGGCGATCTTCGGGGAGGTGCACGACCCCCGCGGCGCGGGCGGCGGCGGGAGTGCGCGCCCATCCTTCGGCGCCGTTCAACCGGAGGGAGCCGCTCGAGGGGCGCAGGCCGGTCAGGACTTCGGCCAGCTCGGACTGTCCATTGCCGTCGACTCCGGCGACGCCGAGGATTTCGCCGCGGGCGAGATTGAAAGAGAGGCCGTGCAGGGCGGGGCGGCCGCGATCGGAGAGGCAGGCGAGGTCGCGGGCTTCGAAGAGGATGTCAGACCCGCGTGATGGAATTGCAGTTGGGTGGGGCACGGGAGCCCCTTGTCTAGAGGGCGCGGAAAAAAGCCCGAGCTCCGCCGCCTCCGGCGCCGCCGCAAGCGGCTTCCCCATCACCGCCTCGGCCAGCTGCCCCGCGCTCGTCTCGGTACGCGGCGTCAGCTGCACCAGTCGCCCGCGCCGCAACACCGCGATGCGGTCGGCGACGGCCAGCACCTCGCGCAGCTTGTGAGAGATGAAGATCACCGCTCGCCCGCCGGCCGCCAGCGCGCGCACGGTGCGCACCAGCTCGTCCGCCTCGCGCGGGGCCAGGACCGCCGTCGGCTCGTCGAGGATCAGCACGCGCGCGCCGCGCCAGAGCTGCTTGACGATCTCCACCCGCTGCTGCGCCGCGACGCCGAGCATCTCGACCCGCGCGCCGACGTCGAGCTCAAGCCCGAAGCGCTCTGCCGCCTCACGGACCTCGCGGCGCGCCCGCTCGCCGTCGATCACGCCGAGCGATCGCCGCGGCTCGCGGCCCAGCACGACATTCTCCCAGACGGAGAGCGGCCCGACGAGCATGAAGTGCTGGTAGACGACGCCGATGCCGGCGTCGATCGCGGCGCGCGGATCGCCAGGCGGCAGCGGAGCACCGAAAGCGCGCACCTCGCCGGCGTCGGCGCGATAGAGGCCGCAGGCCACCGAGATCAATGTCGACTTGCCCGCCCCGTTCTCGCCCACCAGCGCCAGCACTTCTCCCGGCGCGACCGAAAACGACACGCCATCCACCGCCGCCGCGCCGCCGAATCGCTTGACGATGCCCGACAGATCGAGGGCGTTCACGGCCTCGCTGCCACCGCGTGGGCGAGGCCGAGCTCCGCCGGGTCGGGCGGCTTGAACCTGGCGAGCTCATCGAGCGTCCCCGGCGGGCGCACCTTGCCGGCGATGATCGCGGCGCGCAGCCTCTCCACGTCGGCGAGCGCGGCGCTGCGCATCTCGGGCGTGATGGCCGCGATCGCGTCGCCGCCGGCGGGGGCAAGCCCCACTCCTCCCTCGCGCAGCCCGAGCACCACGTCGCCGCCGGCGAACTTCCCCTCGAGCACGTCCTTGACCGCGAGATACACCGCCAGATCGGCGTGCTTCACCATGCTGGTCAGGACATTGTGCGGCGCGACGTGCGACTGATCGCTGTCGACGCCGATGACCAGCTTTCCCGCCTGCTGTGCAGCCTTGATCACGCCCAGTCCGTCGAGGCCCGCGCCGTGGAAGACGATGTCGCAGCCGCGCGCGTACAGATCTTGCCCCACTTCGATGCCCTTCTTCTCGTCGTCGAACGTTCCGGTGTACGCGACCAATACCTGCGCCTGCGGATTCACGGCTCGCGCTCCGGCGCGATAGCCCGCCTCGAACTTGCGGATGAGAGGCAGCTGCATGCCGCCGACGAAGCCGATCTTCCCGCTCCTGGTCAGCTCTCCGGCGAGCGCTCCGGCGAGCATGCTCCCTTCGTGCTCGCGAAAGACCACCGCGCGGACGTTGGGCACGGTCGTCGGCCTTCCCGATCCATCGAGCACCGGGCTGTCGATGAGCAGGAACTTCGCCGAGGGATTGCGCGCCGAGACCGCGCGCACCGCCGGCTCCATCATGAATCCGACGGCGATCACGAGCTCGGCGCCCTGGTCGACGAGGAGCTGCAGGTTCGGCTCGTAATCCTCCTGCGCCTTCCCCGAGAGCACCAGCGGCGGCGGAATGGGCAGATGGGGCGGATGCAGCTCGAGCTTCTCGTACTCCGCATCGGGCAGCGGCTGGTAGCCGCGCGCGGTATAGCGCAGGCCCGCGGCCATCGCCTCGAGCCCGCGCAGAGCACCGTCGTTGAACGACTGATCGCCGCGGCCGCCCACGTCGAGCGCCAGGCCGATGGTGTGCTCCGCTTGCTTCTTCTTGCAGGCGAGGGCGAGCGCGGCCGCGCAGACGCACAGGGCGATCCGCTTCATGGCCGCACTCTAGCAGAGACGACGCGCCCGCCCTCGAGAGACGGGGCGGGCGCTCGAAGGCCTCAACTTGCGTCAGCGAGGCGCGCTGCTCTCCGTGCCGGAGACTCCCGCGTCGGCGCCGACCGCGGTCGAGCCACCGAGGGTGGTTCCAGTGGTGGGATTGCCGCTCGCGCTGGTGCCGATGGTCGCGTTTCCGCTCGCGCTCGTTCCGGTCGTGGCCGAGTTGTCGGTCGGGGTGCCGGTCGTCGCGGAGTTCTGCGTGCCGGTGCCGTTGCTCACGCCGCTGCTCCCCACGGTGCCGGTCGTCCCCGTCGTCCCGCTGGTGCCGACTGTGCCGGTCGTCCCCGTCGTCCCGCTCGTCCCGACTGTGCCGGTCGTGCCCATCGTTCCGCTCGTGCCGACAGTGCCTGTCCCGCTCGAGCCAGTCGTGCCCGTTCCGGTCGTCCCTTGTCCGCTGGTAGTGCCGGCGGTGCCGGTGCTCCCCGCCGTTCCTCCTGTCGTCTGCGCCGCGGCGCTCGCCGCCAGAAGAGCAGCCGCAGCCGCGACGCTCGAAACAATCTTCCACAAGTTCATCGCTTCCTCCTTTGCGCAGCACCATGGGGATCGGGCGGAGGAGTGTCGAGGGACCGCCAGCCGCGCGCTTGTCCGTGGAGCTACCCGCCGGGGGCACCTGCGTATGGACGGCCACGGCCAGCGGCCTCAGAGCAGGTTCTCCAGATCCGCAGGCTCCGTGACGGGCAGCTTGCATGCGCCGCGCACGCAGACGTAGGCGGTGGTCCTGCCGCCCTGAGCGGGCCGATCTCGAGCCAACGGCGTTGCGGGCGGGGCGCCATCCTCGTGGCGGATGAGCACCTGCGAGGGAGCAAAGCGCGGCCGCAGCAGATCGAGCAGCAGCGCATCGGACGAGCCCCGAGGCCTCACCAGCACCACCTCGCGCGCCTCGCCGAGGAAGAAATCGACCGCGAGCAGCATCTCGCCCAGCGCCGCCGGCGCGCCGGCGAGCAGCGCGCCAAAAGAGCTGAGCAGCTTCTCCGCCTGCTCGCGGTAGGTGCTCTCCGAAGTGATCGCCTCGAGCCGCAGCAGGGTGAGCGCCGCGACCGAATTTCCCGTCGGCTCGGCCCCGTCATAGGCGGGTTTCTCCCGCGCCAGCAGCGCCTCGTGATCGGCGGGCGTGCGATAGAAGCCTCCGGCGGGATCGGCGAAGCGGCGCGCGAGCGCCTCGTGCAGCCGCACCGCGGTCTGCAGCCGGCGCGGCTCGCCGGTCGCCTCGAAGAGATCGACCAGCCCCGCGGCAAGAAAGGCATGATCCTCGAGCAGCCCCGCGTGCCTGCCGGTGCGCCGGAGATTCCCATCCGCGAAATGCCTCTCGAGCACCGTGTCCGCCGCGCGCGCCGCGCGGTCGAGGTAGTCCTGCCGCGAGAGCGCCAGCCCTGCCCGGGCGAAGGCGGAGATCATCAGCCCATTCCAGGAAGTGAGAATCTTCGTGTCGGTCGAGGGCGGCGGCCGCCGAGCGCGGGCGGCGTAGAGCTTCGGCCGAATCTTGTCGAGAAAGGCCTGGTCGCTCTCGTCGGGCACCCGCGCGAGCGAGAGCACGTTCTTGCCTTCGAAGTTTCCCTCTTCGGTCACCTGGAAGACCTGCGCAGCGCGGGCGGCGTCCTCGCCCAGCACCTCGCGCAGCTGCGCCGGCGTCCAGACGAAGAAGGTTCCCTCTTCGCCTTCGCTGTCGGCGTCGGTCGCGCTGAAAAACGCGCCGGTGGCGTCGGTCATCTCGCGCGCCACGTAGTCGAGAACCTCGGAGACGATGCGGCGGAAGAAGGCGCTCCCCGTCGCCTGCCAACCCTCGAGATAGGCGAACGCCAGGAGCGCGTTGTCGTAAAGCATCTTCTCGAAGTGCGGCACCAGCCAGTGCGCGTCGGTCGAGTAGCGATGGAATCCGCCGCCGACCTGATCGTACATGCCGCCGAGCGCCATCTTCTCCAGCGTGAGCACGGCCATGCGCAGCGCCTGCTCGTCCCCTGTTCTCTTCCAATACCGGAGCAGGAAACGCACGTTCATGCTCGAGGGAAACTTGGGCGCGCGCCGCACGCCGCCTTCGCGCGGATCGAAGACCTCGGCGTAGTAGCTCATCGCGCCCTGCAGAACGTGAACGCCGGGCAGCCCGCTGGGCTGATCGGCGGCGAGGCTTTGCTTCACCGCCTGCGCGATTTGCTCGGCGGACTTCGCGGCCCGCTCGCGCTCCTCGCGATAGACGCGCGACAACTCCAGAAGAATGCTCTTGAAGCCCATGCGCGCGCCGCGATCGCCGTCGCGCGCCGGGAAGTAGGTGCCGCCGAAGAAGGGTTTGCCCTCGGGCGTGAGGAAGACGCTCATCGGCCAGCCCCCCTGTCGGGTGAGCATCTGCACGGCCTGCATGTAGATGGCGTCGACGTCGGGCCGCTCCTCGCGGTCGACCTTGACCGGAATGAAATGCTCGTTGAGCAATTCTGCGATGTCGGGCGACTCGAACGACTCCTCCTCCATCACGTGGCACCAGTGACAGGTGGAGTAGCCGACGCTGAGGAAGATGGGTCGGTCGAGCTTTTTCGCCCTGGCGAAAGCCTCCTCGCCCCAAGGATGCCAGTCGACCGGATTGTGCGCGTGCTGCAGCAGATAAGGGCTGGTCTCCAGAGCCAGCCGGTTGGTCCAGCGCGGCGAACCGTCCTCGCGGAGATGATGCGTGCGGAACTCGCGTCGCGCGGCGACCGCCTGCGCGAGCCGTGCCGAGAGATCGGCATCGAAAGGCTGCGCGCCCGGTCCAGGCTCGACGGTCGCCATGCGATCTTCTACCCTGCGCGGTTCATGCGCGCCTACGACTTGATCCGCAAGAAGCGCGACGGCGGACAGCTGACTGCGGAAGAGCTGCAGTACCTCGTCTGGGGCGCGACCAGCGGCGGCGTCGCCGACGAGCAGCTCGCTGCGTTTCTCATGGCGGTCTTCTTCCGCGGCATGGAGCTCACCACCGAGCTGCCCGCCTGGTTGCGGGCCATGCTCCACTCGGGACAGGTGCTCGATCTCTCGGCCATTCCCGGCCGCAAGGTCGACAAGCACTCCACCGGCGGCGTGGGTGACAAGATCTCGCTGGCGCTCGCGCCGGCGGTCGCGGTCTGCGGCGTGAAGGTGCCGATGGTCTCCGGCCGCGGCCTGGGCCACACCGGCGGCACGCTCGACAAGCTGGAGAGCATCCCTGGCTTCTCCGTCGATCTCTCGCTCGCCCGCTTCGTCGAGCTGGTCAATCGGCTCGGCGTCTGCCTCATCGGGCAGACCCAGGAGATCGCTCCGGCCGACCGAAAGCTGTATGCGCTGCGCGACGCCACGGCGACCGTCGAGTCGATGCCGCTCATCGCCTCCAGCATCTTGTCGAAGAAGCTGGCCGAAGGCATCGATGCGCTGGTGCTCGACGTCAAGGTGGGCCGCGGCGCGTTCATGAAGACGCTGGAGGAAGGGCGCTTGCTCGCGCGCACCATGGTCGATCTCTGCCGCGCGCTGGGCCGCGGCTGCGTCGCGCTGCTCACCGACATGGATGCGCCGCTGGGGAGAGCGGTGGGCAACGCCGTCGAGGTGCGCGAGGCCATCGACGTCCTGCGCGGCGGCGGTCCGCCCGACGTGCGCGAGCTGACGCTGCAGCTCGGCGCGGAGATGCTGCTCGCCGGCGAAGCGCCCGGCGTCGGCAATGATCCATTGCTGGCTCGCCTCCGCATCGAGACCGCCCTCGCCGACGGCGGCGCGCTCAAGCGCTTCCTGATGCTCGTCGACGCGCAGGGCGGCGACGCTTCGGCCATCGAGGATCCCTCGCGGCTGCCGCAGCCGAAAGCGAGACGCGAGGTGCGCGCCGATCGCTCCGGCGTCATCGAGGCGCTCGATGCCGAGCTGGTCGGGCTGGCCGCCGTCGAGCTCGGCGCCGGCCGCGCCCGAAAGGAGGACGCGGTCGATCACGCCGCCGGCCTGCTCTTGAGAAAGCACCTCGGCGAAGAAGTCCGCGCCGGCGAGCCCCTGGCAGAGCTGCACGCCGCCACCGCGTTGCGCCTCGACGCGGGCGAGGCCCGATTTCGCGCCGCGGTCGCGATCGGCGATCGGCGGCCGCAGCGCCGGCCTTTGGTCATCGAACGAATCGGCTAAAGCCCCAAGAACCGGGCCCAGGCCCGGGTTCGTACTCGGTTGCGGGTACGGGGACGCCAACGGGCCCGGCCGAACCCGTCGGCGTACCCGTCCGCGAACCCGAGTACGCGCCCGGACCCCGGCCCGGCAGTTGTGGTTACACTCCGGAGAAATGCGCATCCTCTACGGCGTCGTCGGCGAGGGCATGGGCCATGCCGTCCGCTCCCGCGTCGTCCTCGACGAGCTGGTCAAGTCCCACGACGTGCAGGTGGTGGTCTCGGGCCGCGCCCACGACTATCTCGCCCAGCGCGCCGGCGAGCACCTCGCGGTGAAGAAGATCTGGGGCTACACCATCGTCACCGAAGACAACGAAGTGCGGAATTTCAAGACGCTCCTGGCAAACCTGAAGGGCGCCTTCACCGGCGGCTGGCCGAAGAACATCAAGGCCTACTTCGACATCGCCGATCGCTTCCGCCCCGAGGTCGTCGTCTCCGACTTCGAGAGCTGGAGCTACCTCTACGGCATGAACCACCGCCTTCCGGTCGTCTCCGTCGACAACATGCAGATCATCAACCGCTGCAAGCACGACAAGGAGATCACGCGCGGCGAGGAGATGTCCTTTCAGATCGCCAAGGGATTCATCAAGACCAAGCTGCCCGGCGCCTATCATTATTTGATCACGACGTTCTTCCGTCCGCCGGTGCGCAAGCGTCGGACCACGCTGCATCCGCCCATCTTGCGCCCCGCGATTCTCGCCGCGCGGCCGGAGTCGGGTCGGCATCTGCTCGTCTACCAGACGTACACGACGCACAAGGATCTGCCCGAGCTGCTCCGGCGGACGGGACTCGAATGCCGCATCTACGGTCTGCGCCGGGACCTTGCGGAGGACCAGCGCGAGGGAGATCTTCTCTACCGCCCTTTCAGCGAGCAGGGCTTCATCGAAGACTTGCGGACGGCGCGCGGAGTCGTGGCGAGCGGCGGATTCACGCTGATGGGAGAGGCGGTCTACCTGCACCGCCCCATGCTCTCCGAGCCGGTGGCGAAGCAGTTCGAGCAGATCCTCAACGCCCGCTACCTGCAGAAGGAAGGCTACGGCCTCTGCGCCGAGGAGATCACTCAGGAGAAGCTGGGCGAATTCCTCGAGCGCATCCCCGAATTCGAGCGGAACCTGTCGCGCTATTCGCAGGACGGCAACGAGGATCTGCTCGCCAAGCTGGAAGAAGTGCTCCAGCGCGCGGCCCGCGGCGAACCCGCCGAAGCCGAAGCCTGAGCTACTGCGCCTCGGTGGCGATGGCCAGCCGCTCGACGCCGACCGACTTGGCGGCCTCCATGACCTCGACCACCCGGCCGTGCGCCACGCCCGTGTCGGCCTGGATGATCACCTGCGCGTCGGGCGCGTCCTTGACCAGCGCGCGGAGCCGCTCGGTCAGGGAGGGGATGTCGATGCTCTTGCCCTCGATGACGGTGGTGCCGTCCTTGAGAATGGCCACGGGAAAATCGCGCGGCTGCACGTGCAGCTCCTTGGCGGCGCCTTTGGGCAGGTCGACGCGCACGCCGGTGCCGCCGCCCTGGGCCTGCTCCACCACGATCGACGACCCGACCATGAAGATGATGAGCAGCACGAGGAAGATGTCGGTCAGCGGCGTGATGTTGATCTCGCTGAAGACCGACGGCGCGAACTCCTCGTCGTCGTGGTGATGCGATTTGCCGGGGCCGCTGATGGCCACTCAGGCGCGTCCTGTCGCGGGAGCGCGGGCCTGCGCCGAGGCCGCCTCGGCGGAGGTGCTGACCGCGCGCGGACCCTGCAGGGCGGCGGTCAGTTCGGCCGCGTGGTCGACGACCACTTCGGTCAGCTCGTCCGAGCGCAGCGTCATGTCGAAAGCTTCCTTGGAGATGCGCGCCTGGAAGATGTTGAAGAGCACCACCGCCTCGACTGCCACGGCGATGCCGCCCGCGGTGGTGATGAGCGCCTCGGAGATGGCCGGAGCCACGACCGCGAAACCGCTCTGGCCGGTCATGCCGATCTGCCGGAAGGAGCCGAGAATGCCCACCACGGTGCCGAAGAGCCCGACGAAGGGCATCACCGCGCCCAGCGTCCCCAGCACCCAGAGTGGCGCACGCAGGGCCTGGATCACCTCGCGCCTCGCCCGATCGACCGCGTCGGCGACGCGCTCGGGCTTGTTGGCCCGATCGAAGGCGGCCCGGTAGAGGGCTGCGGTGGGGACGTGCGAGCGGTCGCTCTCGTGCAGCGCGAGGGTCGCCTCGCCCCGCAAGAGCGCGCGGACGATCTGCTCGTGCAACTCGCGCGCCTTGGTGGCGAATCCGCGCAGGAAGAGGGCGCGCTCGACGCCGATGAGCACGGCGGCTACCGACCCGAGCAGGATGATCACCTTGGTGATCACCATGACGGTGCCGCCGGTCTTGAGCACCTCCAGGACCTCGTTCATATGCGGTGTGTAACACGGCCCGAGGCGGGCTTCCTCCCAGCGTGGTAGATGACCGCCATGTCGTGGACCGAGCTTGCGCTGGAATGCGCTCGATTCGCTCGCCCGCGTCTCCGGCTTTCGCCGGAGGAATCGCCCCTGGCGGTCATACTCGGCTCAGGCCTGGGGGGCTTCGCCGACCAGCTGGCGGGGGCGCGGGCGCTGCCCTTCAGCGAGCTGCCGGGCTTTCCCCCTGCTACGGTCAAGGGACACAAAGGGCGGCTCGTCTATGGGCAGCTGGGACAGACGCCCGTTCTCGCCTTGCAGGGGCGGCTGCATGGCTACGAAGGCCACGATGCCGCGACGGTCGCCTTCCCTGCCCGCGTGCTGGGGACTCTCGGGGCTCGCGCGCTGCTGGTGACCAACGCGGCAGGGGCCATCAATCCCACGTTTGCGCCAGGCGACCTGATGCGCATCGCCGATCACATCAACGCGACGGCCCAGAATCCTCTGGTGGGTCCGGGCGAGGAGACGCTGGGGCCGCGCTTTCCTGACTTGTCCCGGGCGTACGATCTGCGCCTCGCGGCGGCATGGGAGGAGGCGGCGAAGCAGCTGGGCCAGACGTTGCGCGCCGGCGTGTACATCCAGGTGAACGGCCCCTCCTACGAGACGCCGGCCGAAGTGCGGATGGCGCAGACGCTGGGCGCTGACGCGGTGGGCATGAGCACCGTGCCGGAAGTCATCGCCGCCGCGCAGATGGGGCTACCGGTTTGCGGCATCTCCTGCATCACGAACCTCGCGGCGGGAATCTCGCAGCACCCGCTGACCCACGAGGAAGTCGTCGAGGTGGCGCGTCAAGCGGAGGGAAAGTTCAGCGACCTGTTGCGCGCCTTCCTCCCCCGCGCCTTCGCCGCCGTGCCGCCGCGCAAACCCCTCGCTTGAAAGTGGCCCGCGCGCTGGCGGCGAGTATCCTTCCGCAGGATGACTCGCAAGACGCCGCATGACCGGCTGCCGGTCTTGCTTCGCGCAGCGGCCCGCGCGCGCGAGCGCGCCTACGCGCCTTATTCCGGATTCCGGGTCGGCGCGGCGGTGCTCGCCGAGGGCCGCATCCACGCGGCCGGGAACATGGAGAACAGCTCCTACCCGCTCTCGATCTGCGCCGAGCGCAATGCGGTGGCGATGGCGATCGCCGCGGGAGCGAGAAGGATCGACGCTGTCGCCATCGTCGGCGGCACGAAGCGGCCCGCCGCGCCCTGCGGCGGATGCCGCCAGGTATTGGCCGAGTTCGCCTCGCCGGACGCGCCGCTCGTCTATGCCTCTCCCGACGGCCGCAGCGTCACTACTACCGTGGGCGCGCTTCTGCCCTCGTCGTTCGGCCCCGACGACGTCATGGGGGCGGCTGCGGGATCCATGAGCACTTTGCGAGGTCCGTCTGGCAGCTCTCGAAGTGCAGCTCGGTCCCGCGGCACTCGAAGTAGCGGCCGACGACGTTCGCCATGAACTGATCCATGTCGAAGGGCTTGCTCGGCTGCGGATTGAAGAAGCCGTGCTGGCCCGTGCGATTCAGATAGGGGATCATCAGCGCCGACATTCCCGGCATCGACTGCGCCGCCGCGCCGCCGGAGGCCGGCGCGCTCGAGGCGCAGGCCGAGGTGTTCGTCGACCAGCAACCCGAGATGATCGGCGAACGCACCGACAGTGGGCAGGGGCGCTTGACGGAGGTCCGCACCAGCTGCTGGCGCAAAGGCGGGGTCAGCCGCGGCGCGTCCAGGCCGTCGCTGCAATTGCCGCCGCTGCTGTCGCAGGAGTAGCCCGTCGGATCGATGAGGACGTCGCCCATGCATGTCGCCGGCGGGTCGCAGCGCACGTGACCGGGCAGCGCCGCGTAGACACCTCCTGCGGGGTCGTCGAATCGATGCGTGCCCGGCACGCCTTCGACGACACCGGCGCGGACCAGCACCTGATCGATCGGGATGCCGTACGACGGATCGGTCTGGCTCATCTCGACCAGCCGCGCGGCGCGCGCGAGCGCGATGCCGGTGTTCACCGGCACCCCGGGGTCGCCCGAAGTGACGGTGATGAGCACGTTGCTGGGCCCTGCAGGCGGGTCCAAGACGGTCGATTGGGGCAGGGGATCGAAGAAGTAATGGGGTGCATAGGTGACCGGATCGCCCGGCTCGAGAATCGTCTGCGACAGCTGCATGAGCCGGCGGAACTCGGGGGTGTTGCGCGAAGTGCCGTAGCCGCGCGAGGGCGAGACGAGCGCGTCGCCGGGGTTGTAGTCGACGCCGTAGAAGCGCGAGTGCGCCTGGAAGGTGTCGAGGGTCTGTCCCGAGGTGAGCAGCAAAATCTGGAGTCGATCTCCCGGCTGCAGCACCTCTACCTTGACCGTCTCCGGCAGAGACGGGTCGGTGCTCGGCGTGCGCGCCGCCCGCAGCGAGGGCCAGTCGGCCGCGATCGGCAGCCGCAGCCGTCCTTGCGCATCAGCCATGCCGAAGGAGCAGCCGTCGATCTTCGCGCCGCCGCTGCAGTCCGCGGTCGCCGTGGTCTGGGAGAGGTTGCGGACCATCACGCGGTCGAAAGGCGCGAGCGTCAGGGGCGCGATGGGCACGTCGCGCTCGTGGTTCAAGTCCTGCAGCACCAGGACCAACATCGGCTTGGCGTCGGTCGCGTTGGGATCGCAGGCGCCGAGGGGCAGCTTCGTCTGCGGATCGATCGGACCTCCCGAAGGGCTGAAGGGGCAGGTGGCGACGAGCGGCCCGAACAGCTCGAGGAAGATCGCCTGCACGACCGTGTCGAGGGTCGAGCGGAGCCCCACGTCGGCCAGTCCGCCCGCGGAGCTGACCGGCGCCGCCGCGACGATAGCCGGCTCGACCGCCGGCAGGATGCCGGTCAGGATTCCGCCCAGCGAGATGCCGAAGACGAAAGTGTCGCCGCCCGGGTTGACGTCATTCGACTTGAAGATCACGCAGTTGCCGCTGCTGCTGCCCTGCGGGATGCTGCACTGGAGCCCGCCGGGGCACAAGACGGGTGGGATGCTCGACGGACTGCAGGTGATCGGATTGGCAGAGGGGGGCACGTCGAAAGGAAAGGAGGCCGGCCCGCCAATGTCGGGGATGCCGTCTCCGTTGAAGTCGCCCGCCGCGAGCACCTGTCCGCCCTGGACCATCTTGCCGGTGCCGTCGAACGAGCGCAGCACTCGCACCAGCTGCATCCAGTCGACGATCGACTGCCGGACCGCGTCGCGGGTGTGGAAGGTGTCGGCAGTCCAGAAGTCGCCGCCAGGGTCCTTGACGCCGTCGTAATCGAGGTCGCGCGCGCGGCCCCTGAAGACGGCCGCGGCGAAGGCATCGAGCCCGTGGTTGTGGGCGATGGCCCGCGCGGCCACTTCGACCGCAGGGTCGAGCCCGAGGCCGTGGCCGTAGGCGTCAATGGCGATGGTGGCGAGGCCGAACTTGGCGAAGGTGCCGGCGAAGCCGAGGACTTCCTCGAACCGCGTCGAGGTGTATCCGTGCCCGGCGATCACCACCGGGAAGGGGGCGAGATGCCCCACTTGCTTCTGCTCCTTCGGCACGGCGAGGATGAAGGGGACGACCGAATTCTGCGTCCGCGCCGCCCCTGAATTGAAGTCGATCTCGAAAGCCTGGTCGGCAGGCTCACCCGGATTCTGGGTGTCGAGGAAGCTCGGCGAGATGAAGGTGCCCGAGACGACGTAGTCGAGGTACTTGTAGGTGGCGAGCAGCGCTGCCATCTGCGCGCTGTCGATGCCTTTGAGCAAGAGCGTGCGCACGGCAGGGTCGTTGAGCAGCGCGGTCAACGAGCTGTTCGAGCCGTCGTCAACCGGGAGGAAGTAATCGGACGGACTGGTGCTGGGGTTGGCCGGGTCGTACGCGCCGCGTTCCTGCAGCACGGTCATCAGGGTGCCGTAGTTGGTCCCGGAGCTTCCCTGCTGCACCGGGTACTGCAGACTCAAGAGCTGCAGAGGGCCGGACCCGTTCAGCCCCCTGCGGATCTGCTCCAGTTCGCGGGTCGTGGACTGCGTGGTGAAGGCCCAGGTGTAGGCGACATCCGAAAGCCCGATGCCGAGCGCGGGCAGGAGCGCGGGCAGCGGCCGCAGCTCGGCCGTCTGCGCGGCGTGATTGATGCCGGCGTGAGGCGAGGAGATGGGCCTGCCGTCCTTGCCGTGAATCTTGTTGGTGAGAACGACGGCGTACCTGCGCTCTTGCTTCATCGGCACGATCGGCCGCATCACCAGCGTGTTGGTGGCGGCCTCGTAGAAAGTGATCAGATCGTCCGCCTGCTGGCGGACGGTGGCGTGCATCGCTGCGGGATTGAAGCAATTCGCGCAAGGCGCGCCCATCGGAAAGAGCAGGTTGTAGGTGTTCGTCAAGAGGTCGTTGACGAAGTACTGAGCCGGATTGTTCAGCGTGTACGGAAAGCGGCCTCCGTTGAAGTCGAGCGGCACCGTCTCGCCGGTGGTGAGATCGATCAGGTAGACGCCGTCGTCGGTCGGGTCCGAATTGTTCTGCCGCATGTAGAGGTCGAGCACGTCCAGCTGGGCATCGGGCGGAAGCTCGTTACCGGATTTTTCGAAGGCCACCGAGAGCGGGGCAAAGGTGCCGAACCCGTCGAGCTGGTCGAGCCGTGCCCGCACCGTCCGCTCGAGCTGCGTGGGCGCCACCAGGGTCGCATTGACCCGCAGACCGGTCGGGCTCTTCGGATCGGGCCGCGTCGCCAGGTCGTTGGGATAGGGGATCTCCGGCAACGGACGGCGCGAGAGATCGAAGACGACCTTGGGCCCACCGGTGTCGACGGCGGGCGCGAGGCCTTCAAAGGCGGCGCCTTTGGCACAGGCGATCAGGGTGATGAGGAGCAAGACGCGCTTCAAGTGATCTCCACCTAGAAGAGGAACGTGCCGCGCACCTTCATCGCGTACGCGCCCGGCATGCGGCTGCCGTCGAGCCGGGTAAAGGCATCGCCGGGGATGAGATAGCCGAGCTGCAGACCGGCCTCGAACGCGAGAGGGCCGGAGAGCTTCATCCGGTAGCCGACGGCGCCATCCAGCTCGACGCCGTAGTTCTTTCCCGCTGGCGCACCGAAGGAGTTCCTCGGCGCAGACGAGACGAACGCCTGGTACGGATCGATCGCCGCCTGCGGCGCGCGCGCGAAGAGGACGCTCCCGACGAAGCGCAGCCGCCCCTGCAGAAAAGGCGGCTTGTAGCGCAGCGTCGGCTTGAGATAGAGCGCGTTGGTGACGGCGCCTTCAGTGGGGATCAGGTCGAGCCCGGGCAGCGGCGCGCCTCCGAGCCTCGGGTCGGACAGCCGCCGCGCGGCGTTCTGCGACTGAAAGAGCAGCACTTCATCGAAGAGCACCAGCCCCACCTTGAAGTCGCGGTTCATCTGGAAGGCGGTGGCCTGGTCGTCGAAAGGATTCGAGTCGCCCGAGGCGTAGCCGCCCTCGATCTCAGCCTCGAACTGACCTCTCGCCAGCCCAGCGCGCAGCGCCGCTCCCTGTTGAGAGACGCGCGTCGTGCCCAGCGCCGAGAGGTTGGGCGCATGGCTCGTGCCGCCGTAGATCTCCGCCGCCTCGGCCTCCAGCGAAAGGACGGCGGCGAGCGACTGGATGGGCATCGAATGGCGCAAGTACCCGTCGAAGACCCAGACGTGCAGGTCGCCGCCGTTGGCGGCGAAGTTCTGGATGCGGCGGACGACGTAGAGGCCCAGGCGGCTGCTCTCGCCCGGGTCCCAGAAGAGCGAGCTGACCAGCTCCCAGGCGGTGTCGCCCCACTGCAAGCCGCCGCCGTTGCGCACCACCAGGTTTGCCCAACGGTCGCGGTAGACCAGGTCGCCGCCGATGGCGAAGCCGATCTGCTTGCCCAGCTCGCTCTTCGGTCCGAAGAATCCCTGGAAAGGATGCATGGAGAAGAGCAGGCGATCGACGATGTCGCCGAAGCGCGGGTCGCCGAAATCGGTCTCTTCCTCGCCCTCGCCGGAGTTGGCCACCATCCCCATGCCCCAGTGGCTGGGCATCTGGCCGACCTCGAGCTGGCCGACCGGCATCCGCACCGTGGCGAAGAAATGGCGGAAGTCGAAGCCGCTGGCGGAGAAGCCGTTCCTCTCCGATCGGCCGGTCAACCCATACCCGCGGAAGTTGGCGGCGGTGTCGCCGCCGATGAGGCCGGAGAGGATGTCGAAGCTGGCCTGGATCTCCACGCCGCCCTGGGGGCCGACCTCGACGATCTTGGGAGTCAGCCGCAGCCGGTGCTCGATCCACTTCGACTGGCCGAGCGCGAACTGAGAATCGTCGAGCAGAAGATTCGTGTCGGTGTTGAATCGCAGCCGGTAGGACCCGTCGAAGCGCACGTCGGCCGCCGCCGCGGGCAGCGCGACCGCGAGGAGACCCGCGAGCAGCTTCATCGGGCGGTCGTTTGACGGCACCAGCGCTCTCCTCTATCAGTCGGCCGGATGCGCATCCACAGCGGCCTTTCCGAGTCGGTCAAGAAGCTGACCGGCGGGGCGATGGCCATCGGCAACTTCGACGGCGTCCACCTCGGCCACCAGGCGCTCTTCGAAGCCGCTCGCAAGCGCACTCCGATTTGCGCGCTCACCTTCGAGCCGCATCCGGCCCGCCTTCTCGCGCCGCAATTCGCTCCTCCCCTCATCTGCGAGAAACCGCGCAAGCGCGAGCTCCTCGCCGCCTGTGGCGTGACCGACCTGGTCGAGCAGACGTTCGACGCGCGATTCGCTTCACTGGAGCCATCGCGCTTCATCGAGATGCTCCTTGCGACCGGCATCGCCGAGGTGGTGGTGGGCCAGGACTTCACCTACGGCAGGGGACGCGCCGGCACGGTCGAGTCCCTGCGCGTCGGGCTCGAGGAGCGCGGGGTGCGGCTGCACGTCGTCGCGCCGGTGACGGTCAATGGTCTGGTCTGCTCCTCGACCAAGATCCGCGAGTTCGTCCTCGAGGGCCGCGTCGAGGCGGCGAACATGCTGCTCGGCCGGGCCTTCGACCTCGACGGCGTGGTGGTCAAGGGCGAGGGCCGCGGCAAGAAGCTGGGCTGGCCGACCGCGAACATCCGGACCACCAATGAGCTTCTGCCCGCGGTGGGGGTCTACGCGGTCCGAGCTCGCCTGCTCCCGGAGATGAAGCCGTTCGGCGGCGCGGCCAACCTCGGCCTCAATCCCACCTTCCATCCCGAGGTCGCGCAGGCCGGCGGGGGCGGACGTCCGCCCCTCAGCCTCGAGGTCTATCTCTTCGACTTCGATCAGGAGATCTACGGCCGGCCGGTGCGCGTCGAGTTCGTCCATCGCCTCCGCGAAGAGCGCCGGTTTCCCGGCGTCGACGCGCTGCGTACACAGATCGCGCAGGATGTGGCGCAGGCCCGGCGTTTGCTCGGCGTGTAGGGAAAACTGCCCGGAAATTACGAGCCTCTGGCGTCTGGGTTCTCGCTTTGCGGGCGGGCGATCGCCTATACTCGCCGCCTTACCATCTCAGGGGTCAACGGCATGGCTGGACGTCTCGGCGAGCTTCTGGTCCGCGAAAATCTCATCTCGCTCCAACAGCTTCAGAAGGCGCAGGACGAGCAGAAGAAGGCCGGCGGTCGCATCGGCTATCACCTGACCAAGCTCGGCTTCATCGAGGAGAGCGAACTCACCAACTTCCTCTCCAAGCAGTACGGCGTCCCTTCGATCAACCTCAAGGAATTCGACATCGACCCGGAGGTCGTCCGGCTGGTGCCGAAGGAAGTCGCCGAAAAACACCAGTGTATCCCGGTCAACCGGGCCGGCGCGTCGCTCATTTTGGCGATGAGCGACCCCTCAAATATCTACGCGATTGACGACATCAAGTTCCTCACTGGGTACAACATCGAGGTCGTCGTCGCCAGCGAGCAGGCGATCAAGGAAGCGCTGGAGAAGTACTACGCAGAGAAGGGCCCCTCCTACGACGAGGTGATGGAGGGCTTCGACGAGAGCGAGATCGAGGTCGACCACAACGAGGGCGACGACAACGTCGTCGACCTGGAGAAGTCGGCGGCCGACGCGCCGGTGGTGAAGCTCGTCAACCTCATCCTCCTCGACGCCATCAAGAAGGGCGCGAGCGACATCCACGTCGAGCCGTACGAGAAGGACTTCCGCGTCCGCTACCGCGTCGACGGCGTTCTCTACGAGGTGATGAAGCCGCCGATGAAGCTGAAGATGGCGATCATCTCGCGCCTCAAAATCATGGCCGAACTGGACATCGCCGAGCGCCGCCTGCCGCAGGACGGCCGCATCAAGCTCAAGCTGGGCAAGGGCCGCGAGATGGACTTCCGCGTCTCCGTCTGCCCGACCTTGTTCGGCGAGAAGGTCGTGCTGCGTCTGTTGGACAAGTCGAACCTGCAGCTCGACATGACCAAGCTCGGCTTCGACGTCGACCCGCTCAAGCTCTTCAAGGACGCCATCGACCGGCCCTACGGCATGGTGCTCGTCACCGGCCCCACCGGCTCGGGAAAGACGACCACGCTGTATTCGGCCCTGTCCGAGCTGAACAAGACCTCCGACAACATCAGCACCGCCGAAGATCCGGTGGAATTCAACTTTGCCGGCATCAACCAGGTGCAGATGCACGAGGACATCGGCCTCAACTTCGCGGCCGCGCTGCGCAGCTTCCTCCGCCAGGACCCCGACATCATCATGGTCGGCGAGATCCGCGACTTCGAAACGGCGGAGATCGGCATCAAGGCCGCGCTCACCGGACACCTGGTGCTCTCGACGCTGCACACCAACGACGCCCCCGGTACGGTCTCGCGTCTGCTCAACATGGGCATCGAGCCCTTCCTGGTGACGAGCGCGGTGAACCTCATTCTCGCGCAGCGCCTCGCCCGCAAACTCTGCCAGGAATGCAAGAAGCCGGTCGACGTCCCGGCGCAGGCGCTCACCGACATCGGCGTGAAGCCGGAGGAGATCGGCACCTTCCAGGTCTTCGAGCCGGGCGGCTGCCGCACCTGCAACGACCGCGGCTACAAAGGCCGCGTCGCGCTCTACGAAGTGATGCCGCTCTGGGACAGCATCAAGGAGCTGGTCATCAACGGCGCCTCGACGGCGGAGCTGAAGGCCGAGGCCATCCGCCTCGGCATGCAGACGTTGCGCATGGCCGCCATCGCGAAGCTCAAGGTGGGGATGACCAGCATCGAAGAAGTGGTCGGAAACACCGCGCCTGATACGATGAGATAAGAATGCCGAACCTGCACCAGCTCCTGAAGGCGATGGTGGAGAAGGGCTCTTCCGACCTCCACATCACCACCGGCTCGCCGCCGCAATTGAGGATCGACGGCTCGCTCGTGCCGCTCAAGACTCCGCCGCTCACGCCGGTGGAGACGAAGCAGCTCTGCTATTCGATCCTCGCCGATGCGCAGAAGCACAAGTTCGAGGAGGAGAACGAGCTCGACCTCTCCTTCGGCGTGAAGGGCCTCTCCCGCTTCCGCGCCAATCTCTTCATGCAGCGCGGCGCGGTGGCGGCGGCCTTCCGCACCATTCCCTTCAAGATCCTCACCTTCCAGGAGCTGGGCCTGCCGCCCATCATCGCGGAGCTGGCGAAGAAGCCGCGCGGCCTGGTGCTGGTGACGGGCCCGACCGGATCGGGCAAGTCGACCACCCTCGCGTCGATCATCGACAAGATCAACACCGAGCGCCACGAGCACATCGTCACCATCGAAGATCCGATCGAGTACCTGCATCCGCACAAGAACTGCGTGGTCAACCAGCGCGAAGTGGGCGCGGATACCCATTCCTTCAAGAAGGCCCTGAAATACATCCTTCGCCAGGACCCGGACGTGGTGCTGGTCGGCGAGATGCGCGACCTCGAGACCATCGAGTCCGCGCTGGTGATCAGCGAGACGGGCCACCTCGCCTTCGGCACCCTGCACACCAACAGCTGCGTGCAGACCATCAACCGGATCCTCGACGTCTTTCCGCCCTACCAGCAGCCGCAGATCCGCGCCCAGCTCAGCTTCGTGCTCGAGGGCGTGGTGACGCAGAACCTCCTCGCCAAGGCGGGCGGCCCCGGGCGCGTGCTCGCCATCGAGGTGATGATCCCCAACGCCGCCATCCGCAACCTCATCCGGGAGGACAAGGTCCATCAGATCTACTCGCAGATGCAGGTCGGCCAGGCGAAGTTCGGCATGCAGACCTTCAACCAGAGCCTGGCCTCGCTCATCCAGCGCGGTGTCATCACGCTCGAGGAAGGCCTGGGCAGAAGCTCGGATGCGGACGAGCTGCGCAACATCCTCGCCTCCGGCGTCAAGCCGGGCGTGAACCGCCCGGTCCAGGCCCGGTAAGGAGAACGCAATGGCCACCGCTCCAATCGCCGCAGCCAAATCGGCCCCCAAGGCGTCCGCCCCGCCGAAAATGCCGATCTGGGTCTGGGAGGGGAAGACCAAGACCGGCGAGGTGAAGCGCGGCGAGCTGGAGGCGACCGACGAAGCGGCGGCGCAGCAGCGCCTGCGGGCGATGGCGCTCTCCAGCGTCAAGATCAAGAAGAAGAGGACCCTCTTCGCCGGCGGCTTCAAGCTGCCCGGCATCGGCGGGATCGGCCAGAAGGACCTGGTCATCTTCACCCGGCAGTTCGCGACCATGATCGACGCCGGCCTGCCGCTCGTGCAGTGCCTCGACATCCTCGCCTCGCAGCTCGACAACCTCGCCTTCCGCGAAGTGCTCACCAAGGTGAAGCAGAAGGTCGAGTCGGGCTCCACGCTCGCCGACGCGCTCGGCGAGCACCCCAAGGTCTTCGACACCCTCTACGTGCAGCTCGTCGCGGCCGGCGAAATCGGCGGCATCCTCGACACCATCTTGAACCGCCTGGCGCAATACATCGAGAAAGCGGAGAAGCTGAAGAGCAAGGTCAAGGGCGCGATGGTGTACCCCAGCGTGGTGCTGGTGGTCGCCGTCGGCGTCACGGTGGTGCTGCTCCTCTTCGTCACTCCCACCTTCGAGAAGATGTTCAAGGATTTCGGCGGCGCCATGCCCGCGCCGACGCAGATCGTCATCGACCTCTCCAAATGGCTGCAGCACAACATCATCTACGCGATCGTCATCGGCATCGCGCTGGTGATCGCCTTCCGCGCCTACCTCAACTGGCCGAAGGGCCGCCAGCAGTGGGACGCCTTCGTCATCCGCACGCCGGTATTCGGGCCGCTCATCCGCAAGGTGGCCGTGGCGCGGTTCACCCGCACGCTGGGCACGATGATCTCCTCCGGCGTGCCGATCCTCGACGCCCTCGAAGTGGTGGCCAAGACCGCCGGCAACTCGGTGGTCGAGAAGGCCATCCGCTACACGCGGGAGAAGATCTCCGAGGGCAAGACCATCGTCCAGCCGCTCTCCGAGACCAAGGTGTTCCCGCCGATGGTGGTGCAGATGATCGGCGTGGGCGAGGCCACCGGCGCGATGGACCAGATGCTCACCAAGATCGCCGACTTCTACGACGACGAAGTCGACGCCGCGGTGGCCGCGCTGACCAGCTTGATCGAGCCGGTGATGATGGTCTTCCTCGGCGGCGTCGTCGGCGGATTCCTGGTGGCGATGTACCTCCCGATCTTCAGCATCGCAGGATCGATCAAGTAGCTGATGGAAGCGGGGCGGCAGCGATTCGTTCCTGCGCCGCCGGGGGCGTCGCCGCCCGACCTCTATCGCAAGCTGCTGCTCCTGACCGGCCTGCGCCTCCTGGTCGGCACGGCTCTCCTGGTCGCGACCGCGTTCCTCACCCTCAATCCCGCGACGGAAAGCTTCCCGCGCCGGGTCGAGGCG
>Ga0209471_1000211_pt1 | contig 42853 bp, 31 predicted proteins | sample GraSoiAngelo_128_FD_185885 | JGI IMG/M metagenome (GOLD analysis project Ga0209471, IMG submission 185885) | Grasslands soil microbial communities from the Angelo Coastal Reserve, California, USA - 14_0927_12_20cm (SPAdes) (version 2) | ecosystem: Environmental > Terrestrial > Soil > Grasslands ... | reverse complement strand
AACTGGTGCTGCGTGTCGGTGACCTCCTGGATCGACTCCGGCGTGCCGTCGAGGTCGATGCCGATGTTCCACTTGGTCTGCCGATAGCCGGTGATGGACTTGAAGTGCAGCCCTTGCGTGACGTCCGAGTCCAGCGTGATCGAGCCACCGAAGGCGTCGTATTTGGCGAAGCTCGGGCCCGTGGAGTAGGTCGTATCGATATTGCCCGTCTCGGTGGCAGCGCGGTTCCAGTAGATCCGGGGGTTCGGCGAACCGGTATAGCCCGGGCTCGCCGCGTTCATGGGACCCGGAGGTCCGCCGATGTAGCCCGCGCCGCCGAGCGCGGCACCGCCGGGATAGGGCAGTCCTGAGTTGTTGGCGCGCGGCCCGCACAGACCGTTGGTGGTGTTGAAGATGTTGCTGGTCTGATTCGCGAAGAAGCCGCCGGGAATGGCCGGGGAAAACAGTGGGTCGTACGAGACGACGAGCGCGAGGTCGGCGGCATTCTGCAGGTTCAGGGCGTTGAGCACGGCAGCCGGCTGACTGATGCACAGGTTATAGATCCCCGAGAACGCTGCGTTCGGGATCGCCAGCGTGGCGGTGTTCGGTATCGCGGACTGGTTCTCGTGCGACCAGTCGGCGGCGAAGGTCGCCTTCATGGAATCGGAGGCGAGCCACAGGAGCTTGCCGCGGACGACCTGCAGATTCTGGCCCCCATTGGAGTCGTGGGCGTCGGTCCCGGCCTTGGGATAGGCCGTCTGCGGATCGACGATGTGGGCAATCGTCGCCTCGGGAGAGCCCGCAGGATAGGGAATCACTCTCTGGTAACCGTCACGTACCTGAGACGATACGGTGATGCTCGAGAGCAGAGTGTTACTGATGGGCATGTCCGCGGTGAAGGCGAAATCGCGCCGGTTGAATCGTCCCGTGTCCGCTTCGGCGACGAAGTGCGGCTTGCTGCCCGGCGTGTGGGTCACGATGCTGATCGCACCGCCAATAGTGTTCGCGCCGAAGAGGGTGCCTTGCGGGCCCTTCAGGATCTCGATGCGATCCACATCGAGGAGGTTCTGATTGGCGCCGATGGTGCGTGCGAGATAGACGCCGTCCAGGTAGACGCCGACGGCGGGATCCAGGTTGAACGCAAAGTCATCCTGACCGATGCCGCGGATGGAGGCGGAGAGCACCGACCGGTCGCCGGAGAAGGGCGACCCGGCATCGAGATTGACGTTCGGCGTGAGATTGCCCAGAGCATGGATGTCGGTCACGCCCTTGGATCGCAGCGTCTCGGTCGTAACTGCCGTGATGGCAATCGGGACGTTCTGGATGTTCTCCTCGCGCCGCTCAGCGGTCACGACGACCTCCTGCAGCTTCTCCTGGGCCACGGCCTGCACGCAGACCACGGCAACAGCCGCGCTGTACAGCGCACGGCGGGCATAGGCATGAAACCATTTGGCAGACGAGAAATTCATGTTGGTATTCTCCCCTCGGAAAAGCCAGCCCGGAAAGCTCGGCAACGCCCGACGCTACTTCGCTGGTCGCCCTGTAACCCCCAGTCGTACCGGCCGGCGTTGATGTTCTGTCCGGTCCATGCCCGCGCTCACCGGACAAGCGCGAGACGCGGTATCACCTCCCGGTCCTCCCCGCCGGTCGCCGGAATATTGAGATTCTCCTTGACCGGGTTCGTATGCTCGCGCATCAGCGCTTCCACGCGCGAGCTCTCGCCGCGCTCCAGGGCCGATACGATGCAGTGATGCTGACGATGTGCATAAGCCATCGTGTCGTACATCCGCTCGAGGCTCGTCTTGTCGAGGGCGAGCGCCTGCGGGCCCGCGAATGGAATGCGTGCGTTGCGCTCCAGAGCCTGCTGGATGATGGGACTGCGGCACTCGGCCACGATGAGCTGGTGGAAGCGGACGTTCATGTCGACGTACAGCGCTTCGAATTTGTCAGCGACGTGACCCTCGGCGAGGATCTGATCGCCCTCGGCCAGGCAGACGCGCAGTGCTTGCAGCAGTGTCCGCGACACGCCCCGCTCCGCGACGCGGCGCGCAGCGAGACCCTCGAGGACTCCGCGCAGGTCGATGGCATCGAGAACATCGGCGGTGCTGAACCCCCGGACGACGTAGCCGCGCGTCTGGTGCTCGGCGAGCAGCCCTTCCTGCGCGAGCACGGGCAGCGCCTGGCGCACCGGTGTCCGCGACATGCCCAGCAGCTCCGCCAGCGGGGCCTCCGCCACGCGCTCTCCAGGACCGAGCTCGCCGCGCAGGATCATTTCGCGGATGCGCACGATCGCTCGGGTTTGATGGCCATTCATCTTGAGTGGCGGACCTGTGAGAAAAGCGCGACAAGTGTTCGCGTTGGGATCCCAATTGTCAATGAGTGCCCTACGGCGGCCTGTCGGCTCCGAGCGGCGCGGTAGGATAAGCCTTCGTTTTAAGAGGAATTCCTGGTCAAGTGACCCGGTGGGCGATTTGCTCTCAAGCGCAGTCAACTGCGGCAAACGGGATCCCGCGTTTACTTGTCCCCGAGCGCCTTGTCCTCGTTGGCGCGCTTGATGACGTAGTGACGGACCGCCTCGATCTGCTGCGGGTTCAGGACATTCGCGAAGCTGACCATGCCCCGATCCCGCAGGGCTCCGTCATGCACCACGCTCGCCCATGCCTTGCCGTCCCCGATCAGCGCGCTGCGGCGCAGGTCGGGCAGCACCGTGCTGCCGTAGGCGGCGTCGCCATGGCAGCCGCCGCAGAAGCGTCCGTACTGTCGCGCGCCTTCGGCGATCTGCCCGGGCGTGCCGGTTGTGGCGGGTGGGTCGAGCGGCCGCAGCGGGACGGGGGGCTCAGGCGGGAGCTGTGCGCGGGCGCCCAACCTGAAGACGAGCAGTCGAGACGCATTGCGGACCGATCCGGCAACCTCGGAGAGGATGCCCGGGGCCAGCGCCCAAACGCCGCCCCAGCCCGCCAGCACCGCCACATACTGCTCGCCCTTGATCGAGTAGGTGACGGGAGCCGCGGTGATGCCGGTTTGCACGCTGCTCGACCAGAGCTTCGCGCCGCTCACGGCATCGTAGGCCACAAACTCCTTGGCCGCGTTGCCCTGGAACACGAGCCCTCCGCCGGTCGCCAGCACGCCACCGTTCCACGGTCCTTTAAAGGCCACGCGCCAGCGCTCCTGCTGTGCGATGGGATCCCAGGCGATGAGTGCTCCCTTGGTTGCCGCCATCACGCCAGCACGGACCTTGGGATCGGCGGGCATCGCAGCGGCTGCAAAATCGATACCCGTATTGAAGCCCTGCGCCGCCTCCTGCCAATGGGCTTCGGGCACATACGGAAAGCCGGCCTCCTGCGCCGGGATATAGACGAGCCCGGTCCTCGGGTCATAGGCCATGGGCTGCCAGCTGTGCGCGCCGCCCGGTCCGGGCACGACTACGTAAGGCTTGCCGGTCCTGTCGATCCGCGCGTCCGGATTTTCAATGGGTCGCCCGCTTTGGACATCGATACCCTTAGCCCAGTTGACCGCCACATAGTTGGCAGCGGAGATCAGCTGCCCGGTTACGCGGTCGAGCACATAGAAGAAGCCGTTCTTCGAGGCTTGCATCAGCACCCTGCGCACCCGGCCACCGATCTCGAGGTCCGCGAGGATGATGTGCTGTGTGGCGTCGAAGTCCCAGGTGTCGCCCGGTGTGGTCTGGTAGTGCCAGACGTATTCGCCGGTCCGGGGCTTCAGTGCAATGATCGAGCAGATGTATAGATTGTCGCCGCCGCCGGGGGAACGGTAGGCCTGGTTCCAGGGGCTTCCATTGCCCACGCCGACATAGAGCAGGTCGAGCTTGGGGTCATACGCCATCGAGTCCCACACGGTCCCACCGCCACCGAGGGTCCACCATGCGCCCTTCCAGCTCGCCTCGGCGCGCCTCAGATGCGGCGTTGCATTGGTGCCCGGCCGGTCCGGGACGGTATAGAAGCGCCAGAGTTCCTTCCCGTCTTTGCTGTCGTACGCAGCGACATATCCACGCACGCCCATCTCCGCGCCGGCGTTGCCGATGATCACCCTGCCGTCGATCACGCGCGGTGCGCCGGTGATTCCATACGGCTTGGATCGCTCCACGGTCAGCTTCGACCAGATCAGCCTTCCAGTCTCACGGTCGAGCGCGATCAGCCGGCCATCCAATGTTCCGAGGTAGAGGCGGTGGTCCCAGGCGGCCAGGCCGCGGTTGACGACGTCGCAGCAAGCCAGAACGCCCGCTTCGCCCGGCACCTTGGGATCGTATTCCCAGAGCAGCTTGCCCGAGACCGCCTCATACGCCTTCACTTTGGACCAGGCGGTCGTGATGTAGACGGCACCGTCAATCACCAGCGGGGTTGCTTCCTGTCCACGCGCCGTGTCCAGGTCCGCGAACCAGGCCAGACCCAGATTCTTCACATTGCCGGTGTTGATCCGGTCGAGCGGCGAGAAGCGCTGCTCGTCGTAGGTGCGGCCATGGGTCAGCCAGTCCGTGCGATCGTCCGCGGCTGAGATCAGTGCCTCGCCGTCCACCGGGCGTGTCGCGGCCGCATGCGCATCCGGCATCGGTTCGATTGAAGTCAGAAGGGCCGCGGCGGCAGCCGCGACCCAACTCGCCGCCCGCCGAGTCCCCTTCAGCCGCACCCTCTGATCTTCCGACGTGACGAAAGCCAGGTACTTCTGGCGGTTGTCATAGCGAAAGGGCCACGGCACTGAAGGCTTAAGTCCACAGCCGGCGGGAGGCGAGCTGCGCTCCCTCGACCAGGGACCTGAGCTTCAGGTACGCGATGTCCGGCTCCACTGGGCCGAAGCCGGCGAAAGTACCGAAGCCGCAGTCCGTCCCCGCCATGACCCGCTCGCGTCCCACGATGTTGGCGAAGCGCTCGATGCGTTCGGCGACCAGCTGCGGATGCTCGATGTAGTTCGTGGTCGTCGCCAGCATCCCCGGAATCAGGATCTTATCGTCCGGGATGCTCGCGTCCTTGAAGACCGACCACTCATGCGCGTGGCGCGGGTTGGCCGCCTCGAACAAGAGTCCCTGGGGCCTGGCCTTGAGCACGATCGGCAGCAGGCGTTGCATCGGTACGTCGTGATGGTGCGGCCCTTCGTAGTTGCCCCAGCACACGTGCATGCGCACACGCTCCGCCGGCACGTTGCGCAGCGCGTGGTTCAGCACCTCGATGTGGCGCGCGGCGAGGATCTCAAACGCCTCGAGCGAGCGGTCACGGTACATCGTGTGCCGCCCCATCGCGAGATCCGGTGCATCGATCTGCAGGATGATGCCCGCTCGCACGATGGCCTCGTACTCGGTGGTCAGGGCCGCGGCCAGGGCCTCGAGGTACTCATCCTGCGTGCGGTAGAAGTCGTTGGGCTGAAAAAGAGCGACCACTCCGGGGGATGCGGCATTCATGAACGCCCCCGTGGGATGCGCTGCGGCCGCCGCCGCGCTCAGATTCGCGATGTCGACCTCCAGCGGCCGTGAGTCCCTGACGCTCACCGGCCCGACGCAGCGCGGGCGCCGGTATTTCGCCGTGGCCCCGCGCTCGGCGAGCTTGCGCAGCAGTCCCGGGAACTCGACCAGGTCCTGCCCCGGCTCGCGCGGCGTGTCGCCGTCGAACCCGGACAGGCGGCGCGCGATGTAGGTGGCGTAGCTGATCTTGCTCATCTCCCCGTCGCTGACGAAATCGAGGCCGATCTCTACCTGGCGACGCACCACCTCGGCCACGGCCGCGGTAATGACGGCGTCGTCGCGAGCGCGGTCACGCGATTCTTCGCGTTCGCGCGCGAACAGCACCTCCGTCACGGCCTGGCTGCGCGGCAGGCTGCCGACGTGCGTCGTCAGGATCCGGTCGATGCCAGCGCTCATGCCTGAACTCCGCCGCGACTCTTCAGCGGTAGGTATTGTTGGAAGTGTGGTCCCCCGCAAGCCAGCGCTTGAGTGACTGGTGGGCATCTGCACGCCGCTCGCGCGCGATCTTGTCGGCCTCGGGATGATCCCGGGTGAACTCGAGAATCAGCCCGTTGGGGTCCGTCACGTAGACCGAGCGGCAATACCCGTGCTCGAGTACGAAGGTATCGGGCGGCTTGATGCCAGCCTTTTCTATCCTGGCCTCAATGCCCGCCTGCGTCTCAGCGTCCACCTTGAGCGCGATATGGTTGAACGGCGTCGGCGGCATCTTGGGGCCGAACTGCGCCTGGTCGGCAGGGTCGGCGAACTGGAAGAAGGCGAGCGCCCCGCCATCGCCGATACTGTAGAAAGTGTGAACGTAGGTGCGCACCTTGCCGAAGAGCTCATCCGATTCGCACCAGGTCGCCGTCAGCGGCAGCCCGATGACGTCCTCGTAGAAGCGCCGGTTCCTCTCCTGGTCCCAGGTCACGTAGGCGGTGTGATGCAGGCGCGTAGGCAGTTTGGCGAGCTGAGCCATGACACTCTCCTTTTCTTTCTCTCAGAAGCGATAGCCGAACTCTACTCCGTACTGGCGCGGCAGGGCTCTCCACAGGAAGCCGCCCGGGGAGAACTCTGCATTGTAGATCTTGTTGGTCAGATTCTTGGACCAGGCGGTCACCGACCACCGGTCGGCCTCGACGCCGGCGCGCGCGTCGAGCAGGTTGATCGGATCGCGATCGGTCACGTTGTACGGGTCCCACCAGGTCCGGCCGATCATCTGATAGTCCAGGCGCAGCACGCCGCTCACTCCGCCGCCGAGCGGCTCGTGGACCTGGAAGCCCGCGTTGACAGTATTCTTAGTCAGCAGCGGCGGCTTGTTGCCGACCACCGTGGGATCTTCCATGCGGGTGACCTTGCCGTCCGTGTAGCCGAAGTTCGCGTACAGGTCGAGCCAGCTCGCCGCTCGGGCGGTCAGCTCGAGCTCGCCCCCCTTGTACCGGGCGTCGAGATTCCCGAGGTTCTGAGTCGAGGTCGTGGCGTCGAAGTAGAAGAAGTACCCGTTGTGCGAGTCGGTGTAGTAGAGCGCCAGATTCGCGCCCAGCCGCCGGTCGAGGAACTGGCTTTTCACGCCGACTTCCCAGGTTTCGGCGATCTCGGCGTTGAACAGATCGTGAACGCCGAGATGCCCCGTGGACTGCGCAACCGCGCCGACACCGGTCTGGTTGAAGCCGCCGCTACGAAACCCGCGGCTCCAGCCGCCATACAGGGTCACGTTGTCCGCCGGCTTGTAGCGTAGCGTGCCCTTGGGTTGCACTGCGTCAAAGGTGTGCTTGCGCACCTCGCCGGTGTGAGCCGTCGGATCGGGCAGGAAGTGGGCTGGCGTATCGGTGGTGTTCTGCCGCCGATCCTCGTCATAGCGGACCGCCGCATCGAGCTCGAGCTGCTTGGTGAACTCGTAGGTCGCGTCCGCGAACACCGCCCAGGCGTTGTTGTTCTGCGAGTCAGACAGGAAGGTGCTGTTCGTGTTGGTCGCCGCCGGATTGGCCGGATCGACGAGCGGCGTCTCATAGACGGCCGGGACGCCCGCTCCGCGGTCCACGAGATTGTCGGTGGAGATGAAGCGTTCCGTGTGGACGTAATACGCGCCCCCGATCCACGAGAAGCCGCCGATCTTCTGCGAGGTGAAGCGCAGCTCCTGGCTGTAGGTCGTCACATCGATGAACTGGCTCTGGCTCTGATCGTAGGGCCCGCCGAGGGCTGCCGGGACCCCGCCGCTGAAGAAGTAGAGGAGAGACGTGGGGATCGGCCGGAAATCGAAGGCGTCTCCGGTGTCGATCTCCTTGGTGCGGTTGTAGTCCGAGACCGCCGTGAGCGTGCCGCCCCCCAGGCTGTAATCGAGCTTGAGCGCGACATCCGTCACGTCGCGGGTGTCCGTGCCCAGGTTGTTGTTCTGGATGGGGCTGGTCACGTCGTTGGCGTTCGGCGGCGTGCTGAAATCGCTGAAGACGCTCGCTTCGTTGGCACGCGGAATGATGTAGTAGTAGGCGGTCGTCTCGACCCGATCGAAGAGCGCCCGCAGGTCCGCGGACCCCTGCTCGGAGGGTTTCCACAGCAGCCGCAGCCGCCCGGAGTAATCCCGATACGGGTCCGCCTTGCGGTTCAGGTAACTGTTCTCCCGATAGCCGTCAGTGTCGTAGTAGTTGAGCGAGGCGCGATACTTCAGCGTACCGGCCGCGTCGATCGGGCCGCTGACGGCCACCTGGGCCTTCTCGGACACCCCGTTGCCCACGCCGACCCTGGCGGCACCTGAGAAGTGATCGGAAGGATCCACGGTGTGAATGAGGATCGCGCCGCCGATGGCATTGCGACCGTACAAGGCGCCCTGGGGACCCTTCAGCACCTCGATCTCCCGGATGTCGGTCAGCTCCTGGTCGAACTGGTAGGGATTGGTCTCGAGCACCCCGTCGACCAGCACCGCGACCGATGGCTCGCTGTTGCGCGCCTGGGAGATGCCGCGGATGGTGATGAAGGAGTTCCCGACGTTCTGCACCTCGACCAGGGTCATGTTCGGGACCATCGCGACGAAGTCGCGGGGGGATTCGATTCCCGCCGCCTCGATCGCCTGCTGGGTGAAGACGTTTTCGGTCACCGGCACGTTCTGGATCGTCTCATCGCGCTTGCGCGCGGTGACCACCACTTCTTCGAGTGCCGTGGCCTGGCTTTGGCCCCAGGCGGGGGCGCTGAATACGACTGCACCCGGCAAGGCCGCCAGGACCGCAAGTGTTCTGCGCAACGCTGCGAACATGTGAGCTCCCTGTGTATTGATTGTTAGGATTTGGCGCCGCCACCCTGCCCCGTCCGCTCGGCCGCGAGCTGCAGTCGCACCATCTGCGCACCGGCCACCATAGCCTGCAGCTTCCCGAAGGCGACCTCGCGTGGCAGGTATTTCATGCCGCAATCGGGTGCGACCAGGAGATTCACCGGATCGACGAAGGGCAGCGCGCGGCGGATCCGGTTCGCCACAACCTCCGGCGTCTCGATCACGTGGGTACCCAGGTCGATGACGCCGAGGATGATCTTCTTGCCGGGCAACGCCTTGAGCACGGCGCAGTCGAGGCTCGACTGCGCGGTCTCGATCGAGACCTGCGCGCAGCGGCACTGCGCGAGCTCAGGCAGGAACGAATAACCGGACGGGCGCACGTGAATGATGGCCGCGTAGCCGAAGCAGATGTGCACCGCCGTGACGCCGGAGACACCCTCGAGCGCGCGGTTGATCGCGCGCAGGCCGAACGCACGTGCTTCCTCCGGACGCGCCTGCATATAGGGTTCGTCCAACTGCACCACATCCGCCCCGGCATCGAAGAGATCGCGGATCTCCTCATTCACGGCGGCCGCATAGTCCATGGCGGCGTGCTCGCGGCTTCCGCCGTAGTAGTCGACCTGGGCTTGCTGGGCCATCGTGAAAGGCCCCGGAACCGTCGCCTTGACGTGGCGCCGGGTGTGGCTGCGCAGAAACTCGAGGTCGCGCACGCCGACCGCATGGCGGCGGCGGATCGGCGCGACAACACGCGGCACGGGGTTCGGATGACCACTGCGATCGAGCGCAGTGCCCGGATTGTCAAGATCGATTCCATCGAGGGCGGTCGCGAAGCGGTTGGAGTAGCTCTCGCGCCGTATCTCCCCGTCCGTGATGATGTCGAGACCGGCGTCCTCCTGTGCCTTGATGGCCATGATGGTCGCGTCATCCTGCGCCTGCGCCAGGAGCGCTTCCGGGACACGCCACAGTTCGCGCGCCCGCACCCGCGGCGGGAAGCGAGCGGCGAGGCGCTCGCGGTCAATCAGCCACTCCGGCTGCGGATAGCTGCCGACGAGCGTAGTTGGAAAGAGCATCGCGGTTTCCCCTTTGCGCGCGCCTAGCTGGCCAGTGCGCCGGTCTCGCCGGGGGGCCATGTCGGCCCGCGGGCCAGTGCAGCGCGGATCTCCTTGCCGTGCTGATCCAGAAGCGGTGCGGCACTCACCGATTTGGCCCGGCTGCCGTTGAACTGCAGTGCCGGCCGCACGGCTTGCTTTGCCGAGTGCGGGGCTTCGACCGGCACGACGATGCCGAGATGGCGGATCTGTGGGTCTGCGACCACGTCATCGATGCGGTTGACGGGTGCGTAGGGCACGTCATTGGCCTGCAGTCGCTCGATCCAGTGCGACAGCGGCTCGCGCACGAAACGCGCGTCGAGTTCCAGACGCAGCGCCTCATACTCGGCGACGCGGCGCTCGCGCGGGTTGAAGCGTGGATCACTCGCAAGCTCCGGCGCCCCGAGCGCCGCGACCAGTCCCTGCCAGAACTTCTCGAGCGACGACAGGTGAATCGCGATCAGCCGCTCGTCTGCCGTGCGCAGGATGTAGGCCTGCGCCAGCCGGGGCCGGTCAGCGGAGGTCGGAGTCTGTCCGAGTGCGAAGAACGCGGCGAAGGGCTCGACGGCGAAGTGCGCCATCGCTTCCAGCATGGATACTTCGACGTGACCGCCGCGCGCGGTGCGGCCCCTTTGCACCAGGGCTGCGAGGATGCCCTGTGAGGCATAAAGACCCGTGATTGCATCGGCAAGCGCGGGACCCAGGAACTGTGGTCGGCGGTAGTCGACTACCACGCTGAGAAACCCGCTGAGCGCCTGCGCGACGGAGTCATAGCTCGGGCGCTCGGCGTACGGGCCGCTCGCGCCGAAGCCGCTGATGGAGCAGTACACGAGCCGCGGGTTGATTTGCAGCAGTCGTTCGACACCGGCTCCGAGGCGCTCTGCGGTCCCGGGCCGGAAGTTCTGGATGTACACGTCGGCCTCGCGGATGAGGCCCCGGAAGAGCTCGCAGTCCGCGCTCTGCTTCATATCGAGCGCGACGCTGCGCTTGTTGCGGTTGTAGGCCTGAAAGTGTGGCGAGTACTGGCCGCCCTGGTAGGCGCGGTACGGGTCCCCCTCGGGGCTCTCGACCTTGATGACGTCCGCGCCGAGGTCCGCCAGCATCATTCCGGCGCAGGGCCCGGTGATGAACGTGCCCTGCTCGACGACGCGAATGCCCGCCAATGTCGGTTCCATGGCTGTGCGGGTGCCTCAACCGTCCTTGCTCGGCTTGAAGTCGGGAGGGGCTTCACCGTCGTAGTTGATCGCCTGCGCCGCGGCGTGCGACATGACGAAGCCGATGGCGCGCTGCTGTTCCTCGAGCAGATGGGCGACGAGCCCCGCGGTGCGCGCAAGCAGCGGCACACCCTTCAGGGCCAGCAGCGGATAACCGGCATCCAGGAGCACCGCCGGAATCGCTCCGGAGACGTTGAGCGCGAGCGGGCGGCCGATGACTTCCGGCAGCAGCCGCTCGACGACGCGGGCAATCTCCGCGTGGTGCCCCGAGGTATTCGCCTCGACGGCCACCTCGAGCAGGCGCTGTGCGCGGGGATCACCGCCCCGGTGCAGCGGATGGCCATAGCCAGGGATCGCCTGCTTGGCCTCGCGGTACTCGCGCACCACCTCGCGGGCAGCCGCCTCGAGTGACGCAGCGCTTTTGCCGCGGGCACCGATCTGCGCAAGGAAACGACCCGCGGCCTCGGAAGAGCCGAGGACCACCGACCCGCACCCAAGAATCCCGGCCGCAACCGCTCCCTGCAGAGCCTCGGGCGCCGCCGCCAGGGTCATGCGGGAGACTTGAACGCTCGGCACCAGCCCGTGTTCGGCGATCGCCACCAGCGTTGCATCGAGCACGCGCAGCTGAGCGGGTGTGGGCAACGAACCGGTCACCAGCAGCCAGAAGTGCTCGCTGAAGCTGATCCTGCCGATCAGTTCACGCGTCAGATCACGCCCCCGGACGAGGATGGTCTGTTCGTTTGAGGTCGAAATCGCCGAGCTGCGTTGGTCCTGCCGCCCAATCTTCAAGTGGCCCCCTCAAGTGTATTTCGCATACCGAAATCGACGTCGGTATCCGAAACAATTATAGTGGACTTGCCCTCGGACCGTCGTCAAGGCTGCTCCTCCACCCTTCCGACATTTCGGATATCGAAATAGACTGCGTGCGTGGCCAAGGGTAGGAAAACGCCGGTGCGTCGTGAGGCGATGGGCGGACTCGCAAAGGGACTCGCCGTGATCCGCGCCTTTTCGCGCGATCATGCGGCCTTGAGCCTCAGTGACATCGCGCGCAGTGCCCGCATTCCGGCCGCCACGGCACGACGCTGCCTGCTCACACTGGAGGAACTCGGCTACGTCACGCGCAGCGCGCGTGATTTTCTGCTGCGCCCGAAAGTGCTCGAGCTCGGCGCGGCGTACCTGGAATCGATGAATATCGAGCAGATCACCAAGAATCACCTCGAGGAGCTGGCACGCAACACGGCCGACTCGGCAGCCCTGTGCGTGCTGGATGGGGTTGAGATCGTCTACATCGCACGCACATCGGTGCGCACGCTGCTGCGCCTTGAAGCCCACGTCGGCAGCCGCTTCCCTGCGCACGCCACCTCGACGGGCCGCGTCCTGCTTGCCGGCGTGAGTCCGGAGCGGTTGCACCGCTATTTCCAGACCGCGAAGCTCGAAGCCCTCACCGAGCGCACCGTCACCGATCCGCAGAAGCTGCGTGCGTTGATCGAGGATTGTCGTCGCAACGGCTACGCGGCGGTGGAAGATGAACTTGCCTATGGCGTCATCGCGCTCGCCGTCCCGGTTCTCGACCACCATCGTCGTGTGGTCGCAGCCCTCAACTCATCGAGTCATTCGCGCCGCACAACCAAGACCAGGCTGGTGCGCGAACGGTTGGCGATGTTGCAGCAAGTGAGCCGGCAGATTTCTGCGGACCTCGCCACCGTTCCCTGGCTGTCTTTGAGCGCACAGATCTAGTCCCGCAAGCTCGGGGCGGGTGCGCTTGACGACCGTCAGGTGAGCCCGTAGCCTGAGTGCGAAAAGTTTTTCGCTATTCGAATTTCGGGCTTATGCTGGCAACGAGCGCAGCGAGGAATCTGGCGACGCACCCTGTAGACCAGTACCTCATGGTGGAAGACGCGCGTCTGCGCTTCCGAGACGAGGGCGCAGGTGCTGCGGTCATACTCCTGCACGGCTGGACTCTGGACCTCGAAATGTGGGATCCGCAGGTCGCGAGGCTGCGGCAGGAGTACCGCCTGGTGCGCGTGGATAGGCGCGGTCACGGATTCTCGAGCGGCACGCCCTCAACAGCACGCGATGCGACTGACGTTGCCGCCCTTTGTCACCATCTCGGGCTGACCCGGGTCGCGGTCATCGGCATGTCGCAGGGGGCGCGTACTGCCCTTGCTTTCGCCGGCGGCGCGCCCGAGCGCGTGGACGCCGTCATTCTCGACGGACCGCCCTCCTTCGAGCTTGCCCCCGCCGACGAGGACGTGCCGTTCGAGCACTTGCGAACCGTCGCGCGTACGCGCGGCATGGCCGCCTTTCGCCGCGAATGGCTGCGCCATCCGCTTACCCAACTGCGCACTGCGAATCCGCAGATGCACGCGCAACTCATCGCGATGATCGAGCGGTTCGCAGGCAACGAGTTCACCGATTCCCCGCTCGAGCCGGAGGTCCTTCCGGTACCGGCGCTGCCGCGGTCATCGAACGCGCCAGCACTGGTGCTCAGCGGCGAGCTCGACGTGCCGCGCCGGATTCAGTCCGCCGATCGCCTGAGCGTGCAGCTGCCGCGCGCCGAGCGGGCCGTGATCACCGGCGCCGGCCATCTGCCCAATCTCGACCGGCCGGACGAGTACACCGAAACATGCCGCGCCTTTCTGAACCGGTACACGCGGGCGCGCAGCACGCCCTGAGGAGTCGCCATGCCGAGGGTTCTGGTCCTCTACTACAGCAGCTACGGCCACATCGAGGCCATGGCTTACGCGCAGGCTGAAGGCGCCGGCCGTATTGCCGGAGCGCAGGTGACGGTCAAGCGGGTTCCCGAACTGACACCGCCCGACGTCGCGCGTGCCGCCGGCTTCAAGCTCGACCAGAGGGCGCCGCTGGCGCGCCCGGAAGAGCTGGATCAGTACGACCTGATCCTGTTCGGCACTCCAACCCGCTTCGGCAACATGGCGGCGCAGATGCGCAACTTCCTCGATCAGACCGGCGCCCTTTGGATGAGCGGCGCACTCGTCGGCAAGGTCGGCAGCGTTTTTTGCAGCACTGCCAGCCAGCACGGCGGCCAGGAGACGACCATCACCTCCTTCCACAGCACCCTGCTCCACCACGGAATGATCGTGGTCGGCCTGCCCTACACGTTCAAGGAGCTCACGACGATGCGCGAGGTGACCGGCGGGACTCCCTACGGCGCGAGCTGTGTAACCGGGGCGGGGAGCGAAACGCGTATGCCGACGGCATTGGAACTCCAGATGTGTCGCTACCAGGGCGAGCACGTCGCTCGAATCACGGCTCGCCTGGTCTCCGGCTCGGCGTGACGGCTGCTACCAGATTTTCGGTCCCCAAGGCCGCATGAGCCACAAAAGACCGTAGCCACCCGGCGACCGGGATCGTGAGGCAGTGCACAAGTCCGCAAGATCGGTACTTGTCGCAGCTTGCTGTCGCAACTTGATGACGGGTTGCGCCAATGACACGGGATGTTCCAGCGCGTAGCATGCTCCCCGTACTCGAAGGGCAAACCCGTCGTGAGGCGGGGACGCAAAGCTTCCGGTCTTGAGAGCCTAATCGGCTCGTGAAGACAGCGGGGTTGCCGGCAGCGCGCAATGTCTACGGTGGCGCGCGTCGTCAGTTCTCTGGTGTTGTCTCTACGCTCTCACTGATCGCGCTCTGCAGCCCGCAGTTGGCTGTCAACAGGGTGGGTCGTGCGTGCGCATGTGCAACGTATTCGCGGTCGCTGATCTCAGGATCGGTCACCTCGCCTGGTATACCGTAATCGCAGTCACACTCGCTGGTTGCGGCGGGAGCGACACAGCCGCTCTCGTCGTCAACGACACGCCGCCCACTTCGGTGCAGGCCGGCGCCAAGTATCAATATATCCCGTTGGTTTCCAATCCTGCAGGGCGTCCGCTCACCTTCGACATAACCAGCAAGCCTGGATGGGCCACATTTGTTCCATCGTCCGGCGAGCTCTTCGGAACTCCGGGCAACAGCGACGTCGGCACGAGCGCGGAAATTGAGATCGGTGTGTCGGATGGCACGACTCGCGCCATCATCGGTCCGTTCCGTATCACGGTGAACCCTCCAGCTACCCCACCGCCCGTTGCTCCTCCAACGATCGCGGGCACACCGGCCGCGACCGTGACTGCCGGTCAACCCTACAGCTTCCAGCCCATGGTCACCAATCCCGGGGGCTCGACGTTGAGCTTTACGATTGTCAATCGACCCGCTTGGGGAACTTTCAGCACCGCCACGGGTGCGCTCTCGGGAACGCCCACCACCACCAACGAGGGCACCTTTGCCAACATCCTGATCAGCGTGAGCGACGGCCACACAACCGCGTCCCTGCCTGCATTCTCCATTCAAGTGCAGGCTCCCGCCAACAACGCGCCGACAATATCGGGTACGCCTGCGCCTACGGTGGTTGCCGGCAACCAGTACGCCTTCACGCCGGCCGCAGCTGATCCGGATGGTCATGCGCTGACCTTCAGTATTCTGAACGCGCCCTCATGGGCAAGCTTCAGCGCCAGCACCGGTCAGCTCTCGGGATCGCCTCCGACAGCCGATGTTGGCGTCTTCTCCAACATCGTCATCACCGCAAGCGACGGCACCCTGACCGCCTCGCTCCCGGCCTTTTCGATCCAGGTACTGGCGGCCGCGAATGATACGCCGACGATCTCCGGTATCCCCCCGACGAGCGTCGTAGCAGGTAGCAACTATTCGTTTAAGCCGAGCGCCACCGATCCAGCTGGCAAGGTCCTCACCTTCTCCATACAGGCCATGCCCCCGTGGGCTACCTTCTCGGCGAGCACCGGAGCGCTCACCGGAACACCTACTTCCGCCAACATCGGAACCTTCGCGGGCATCGTCATCGCCGTCAGCGACGGGACCTCGACCGCCGCGCTCCCGGCCTTCTCGATCCAGGTTCAATCGCCGCCGGATCACGCGCCCGTGATCGGCGGCACGCCGTCCACAAACGTCGTCGCCGGCGCCAGCTATTCGTTCACGCCGACCGCGAGCGATCCCGATGGAGACACGCTGACATTCTCGATCGCGAACCAGCCATCCTGGGCGACCTTCAGCAGCCGTACCGGACAGCTCTCGGGGACGCCAGCGAAAACCAATATCGGCACGTTCTCCAACATCGTGATCAGCGTCAGCGACGGGACCTTGACCGCCGCGCTCCCGGCCTTCTCGATCCAGGTTCAACCGCCGCTGGATCACGCGCCCGTGATCGGCGGCACGCCGTCCACAAACCTCGTCGCCGGCGCCAGCTATTCGTTCACGCCGACCGCGAGCGATCCCGATGGGGACGCGCTGACGTTCTCGGTTGCCAACCGCCCGTCTTGGGCGAGCTTCAGCAACACCACTGGGCAGCTTTCCGGAACGGCGACGACAGGCAATGTCGGCATCTTCTCGGGCATCGTGATCAGCGTCAGCGACGGGACTCTCACCAGCTCGCTTCCGGCCTTCGCCATTGCCGTATCTGCGCCCGCCAATCCGCCGCCGACCATCAGTGGCACACCTGCGACGTCGGCAAACGCCGGCACGGCTTACAGCTTTACACCAACTGCTGCGGATCCGAACGGCAACGCGCTGACGTTCAGCATTCAAAACCCGCCGAGCTGGGCTTCGTTCAATACGCAATCCGGCAACTTATCTGGAACACCCGGGTCGGCCGATGCCGGGACTTATTCGAACATCATCATCAGCGTAAGCGACGGAACATCCACCGCGTCGCTCGCCGCGTTCAGTATCATCGTGACGCAGGTCGCAAACGGCAGCGCGACCGTAAGTTGGAGTGCGCCCACGCAGAACACGGATGGCTCGGCTCTCACGAACCTTGCGGGATTCAACATCTACTACGGCACATCCGCAAGCAATCTCAACCAGTCGGTGCAAATCGCAAACCCCGGCCTGACCACCTACGCCCTCGGCAATCTTGCGCCCGGAGCCTGGTATTTTGCGGTCAATGCCTATACGACGGCGGGCGCCGAGAGCGCGCTCTCCAGTATCGCCAGCAAAACGATTCCGTAAGTCGACCAGGTCGTCGCGGTGTCCTGTGGCGCCGCCCCCGGGACGGCCCGATGAATCTGCCGCCGTACAGGCCCTAGCGCGTCACCTCGAGAATCTTTGCAATTCTCGTTTCCGCGTCCGTCCGGATCTTGAACTCCACACGCCGCGAGCGCGCCGCGTCCTCCTTGCCCGATGCATCAAGAATCAGCCTCGATGAGGACAATCCGTTCGCGGTCACCAGGCGACGGAGCCAGTCGACGTCGCCGCGAACCTGGGGGAGCATCAGCACATAGAGCAGGGTTGATCTAGTCCGTGCCTGCGAAAGCTCCATGTTGTGCAGATAGGCGTCGTCGGGCGATGCAGCGCCGATCCAATCCGATGATGTATGTCCCTCAATACGGATCTCGCTGATCGAACGCAGATACTTCGGCGACCTCAGAATTCTCACGTAGCGGGGAAAGAAGTCGTCCAAAATGTCCTTGAAAGCCGGCTTCAACTCACTGCTGCCCTGGGCAAACAGAATGTCCGGCTCCGAGAACCGGAGCGTCAGATCCGCCTTGATGAGCTGGGCGTGCCATCTGGGCAAATCCGGGGAGAACTCCCTGCGAAGGTCCTCATAGAGGGCGTCACGGGTCTCACTGTACGCAACGGCCACCGTTTTTATCCTGCCGGCGTCCGCCTCGACCCGTATCATGTAGCACACTGCGATCAGTAGAAACATGACCATGAGCCCGGTCATCAAATCGCTCAAGGGAATCCAATGAGCTTCCGATGCGGCGGTCCGATCCGCGGACAAAACGTCGTTCACCGCTGCGCCCTCGTGGCCTGGACGGATTCAGCTGGATGTCGCGACACTGCGCCGAGCGTCTCCTGATTCGGCCGAACGCCCTGCCCGCTCCGACCAATCATCTGAGCGATTCTCTGCTCTATGATCGGCAACCCCTCTTTCACCTCGCCTATCAGCCCGGAAAGAAGCAGGAGTGCCCGGGCGAGCTGCTCACTCTGATTGTTCAGCGCTCCCATAATGTTCTGCAGCGATCGGGCCACTGCAGCAAATTCCGACGCCATGTTCACGATATCAGTGAAGCGTGAAGCCGCTTCCGTCATGCTCTCCCGGGTCGCGGTCTCCTGCTCTATCAAGGCCTGCAGTTGCTTCTCGTATTGAACCAGCCAGGAAACCAGCCTCGCGACGGCGGAGTTCAACTGCCTGAAGTTGTCGCCGAATTGCTCGTTGAGCTTCACGTTGAAGTCCCGGACCACTTCCGATAGGGCCTTTACAAGCGCCTTCGAGTTCGTCTCTGCAATATTCTCCGCGTATCTGTCGAATGCTTCGATCAGACTGTCGGCGCGAGCGTTGCTGTCCGCACGCAAGAGCTTGACCTGGCTCAACAGACCGGAATCATCGCCGCCCGCAATCGAGCGGTTGAGCTGCACCAGCAGACGGGCCAGGTCGTCCACGGTGGAGCCTTCCTGCGCACCGGACGCCGGTATGCTCGCGTCGCCAAACAGCGCGACCCGGATCTTGAGCGTGAGTGCCCAGAATATCCCAACCACGGATGCCCAGAACGCCGTGCGGATTCCCCCGAGCAGGTGCGGGACACTGTTTCGAACGTCGTTCGGGTCGAAATCCAGCAGCCCCCAGGCAATGCCCGCGAAGCAGAAGAATATGCCGAGGGTCGTCAGGATCGTGGGGCCGAGTGCCGTGGCGCGGCGTGACCACCTCAGGTGGAACAGCAGGGCAATTGACGATATCAGTACGGTGGCGAATTGCGTAAAGCCGTTGAGATATTCCCAGATGCGTACCATCGCCTTCTCCTCGACACGCGACCCACGCGGCCAGGACCAGCCGCTCGCGAACGTCCGCATGGGCCGCCAAGGAATCTACAAGCCTTCGTTAGAAGCCTGGTGGTGGTGGCGCGGGCAGGACGGCCGGCATTCTTCGGGCAGTAGCGTGTGCAACGTCCATGTAACCTTCGAACCACGACTGTACGCCGTTCGGACCACCGTTTCGACGTGCTCCGGTAACGATCCGACTCGGCGGCAGTTCAGATCTCGTAGATGCTATGGCTCGGGCCTAACCGGAGCCGTGTCGGGGCGATGACCTGCCTCGAAACAGCTCTGCGCATCCTGCCCCGATGGCGGCCTACCCGATCATGATCGGCAGCGACGGCGTCCTCATCCCGGTGGCGAGCTTGGGGTTCCTCAAGTCGGGCCGCTTCGCGCCGGGGGCGACTCTCGGCCTCGCGATCGGCGGTGTCGTGGGGACGAGGGCGCTGTGCGGCTTGCGAAGGCAGGCTCCGGCCACTATCGGGCTACCACAGAAGGATGGCCGCCCCGTGAGCTCGTGCTTCCCATTCCTCATCAGGTTTGACTTCAGAGACCAGGCGTGCGCCTATATGGCGGCCTTGGCGCCTGTCGGTTGCCACAACGGCTTGCTCAGATTCTCCGTGAACGACGAGAACATGATGTTGAAGCTGATGCTGATCCGCTCGTCCTCGCTCGCGCTCGCGTCGACGGAATGCTGCAGGTAAGCCGGAAATACCAGCATCGTTCCGTCCTTCACTCTCACGACGACCTGGTCGGTATTCTCGGCCGTGAGCTCGACGACCGGGGGGCGGATGATCCCGGTCTGATTGCGCGGGTCATGAAAGTTGATGGTGTCCGCGCCTGGATGGGTCCGGACATAGTACACGCCGCTCAGGAAGTTGTTCGGGTGCTGGTGCATCTTGTGCGCGGCGCCTCTCGCGAGGACTGTCGCCCAGCAGGCGGTGACTTGGTACGCGTCGTAGCCGATCCTGAGGAACCGCAGGATTCCCGGCACGACGCGGTGCACGCAAGAAACGAGATCCCGGAAGTCATCGAGCTCGTGGAGTGACTGGACCGACTGCCACCCCTGGCCGCGCGCGAGCGGGGGCAGGTCCCGCCTCAGGCGCGCGATCGCTGCGAGCGCCTGGGCGCCGATGGCCTCGCGCAACCGTGCCTCGAGCTCGATCTTCCACACCAGCGTGGCAAACATCGGAATCACATCCGATGTCTCGCTCCGCCAGGGGCTCTGAGGGTCTGATGGCGGCTCGCGCTGCATGGTCGAACTGCACGCCACATGATGCGCCGCGATCGAAAGCCCGGGAGCATCGGCTGTCCCGGGCTTTCGGCCTTCAACCGCTCAGACGATTTCCACCTCGGGCTCGACTTCCTTCGGCTTGTCCGTCTCGGGCTTCGGGCGATCGGCTGGCGCTTTATTGTGGCTCCCTGGGGCAAAGGATAGCATCGGGGCGGCCACTCCGCGCCTCGCGTGGTTGCCAGAGGATGAGCGGGCCTGACGTCGGGCACTGCGCACGCCGGGGCAGCGATGAACGGCACGCTTTCACTTATCGAACTGGCAGGCCATGTGGGCCTTCTCCTCTGGGGCACGCACATGGTCGGCACCGGGGTGCAGCGCGGCTTCGGCACGGTGCTCCGGCGCTGGCTCGGCCGCAACCTCGGTCGCCGCTTCCGCGCGTTCCTGACCGGGCTTGCCGTGACCGCGCTCCTCCAGAGCAGCACCGCAACGGGTCTGCTCGCGACCTCGTTCACGGCCACCGGGGTGATCGCGCTCGCCCCCGCGCTCGCGGTCATGCTCGGCGCCAACGTCGGCACAGCACTCCTGACACAGGTGCTCTTCTTCAACCTGGCCCTGGTGGGGCCACCGCTGGTGCTCGTCGGCGTGCTCGTTTTCCGTTGGGCCGGCGGCGGCCGGGCGAAGAATATCGGCCGCATCGGCATCGGCCTCGGGCTCATGCTCATGGCGCTCGCGGGCCTGGTGCGCACGCTGGGACCCCTCGAGGGCATTCCGTTACTGCGCTCGGTCATGGGCGCGCTGGCCGGTGACCCCATCCTCGGGGCACTGGTCGCAGCGGCACTCACCTGGGCATGCCACTCGAGCATCGCCATCGTGCTGCTCGTGGCGACGTTCGCCGCCACACACGTCGTCGATCCAACCGCCGCTCTCGCCCTGGTGCTCGGCGCAAACCTGGGCGGGGCACTCCCCGCGCTGGTCGACGCCTCGACCCCCGCCGCCCGGCGCCTGCCCCTCGGAAACCTGCTGGTGCGCACCGTGGGCGTGGTGCTCGCGCTGCCGTTCCTGCCCGCGATCACTCGTGCACTCGAGCTCGCCGCGCCGGCTCCCGGGCGTCTCGTCGTCAACTTTCACCTGGCGTTCAATCTGGCACTCGCAGCGGTGTTCCTGGGGTCTGTCAGGGGCCTCGCGGCCCTCCTCACGCGGTGGCTGCCGGACCCGCCGGCGCCGGCCGATCCGGGCAGGCCCGTTTATCTCGACGTCGCGGCCCTTGATTCCGCCACGGTGGCCCTTGCGAACGCTGCCCGCGAAACTCTGCGCATGGCCGACATGGTCGAGACCATGCTCCGCGATGCGCTCGAGGTGCTGCAGCATAATGATCGCACACGCGCCGAGGCGGTCGCCGCACAGAATCGTTGTGTCGATCAGCTGGGTAGCGCGATTCGCCGCTATCTCGCCGACGTCGGCGGCGAGCAGACCCTCGACCACCAGCGGGAGGGTGCACGGGGACAGGACATCCTGTCGGCCGTGATCAACCTCGAGCATGTCGCCGACATCGTCGCCAACAGTCTGGTCGAGTTTGCAGTGCGGAGTGTCAAGCGCGGCAGGGCGCTCACGGTCGAGGAAATCGAGACAGTCGCCGCCATGCACGCCGAGCTCCTCGAGAGCCTGCGGCTCGCACTGGCCGTCTTCCTGCAGGCCGAGCCCCGGGACGCCAAGCGCCTGGCCGCGCGCAAGGGACAGTTCCGTGAGTTCGAAGCGACCGCCACGGCATTGAGCGTGCGCCTCCTGCGCAATGCCGCCGCAGCCAGCCGGGACACCGACACCGACGCGGTCGAACCCATGGTTGAGGAGAGCGGCCTCTTCCTGCGCACGGTGCGCGACCTCAGGCGCATTCACTCGCACCTCGCGAGCTTCGCCTACCCGATCCTGCATCGACCCCGCATCCGAGGCCGGCGCGCCACCGCGCGCGGCGTTGCCGAGGCTGGTGCCGTCAATCCGCCTGCCGCGCCGCAGCCAATTGGGCCGCCAAAGTCCACTAGCCGGACGGCTAGTCTCGAGGAGGACGACTTGGGATGACTCCTGGCAGATCAGGGCGATTACGCGTTGGACCCAACGCTCACCTCTCGCATAGCGACGCCATTGCGTCCGGCCCGCTTGGAGCTGATCAACGCCTGGTCGGCGGCCTCCAGAACCGCCTGGGTGCTGGCGCCGTCCTCAGGAAAGATTGCAATTCCCACCGACACGGTGATCGGTCCGAGTTGAGGATCGTTGTGCCCGATCTGCAGGTTGCGCGTTCGCTGGCAAATCAGATCCGCGCGCTGCCACACGATCTGCCGCGACACGTTCGCCATCACCAGGGCGAATTCGTCGCCGTCGTAGCGGGCGACGAGGTCCTCGGCGCGCGACAGCGACACCACGCACTGACCGATGGACCGCAGGATCGCATCACCCGCAGTGCGCCCAAGCGTGTCGTTGAATTCCCTGAAATGATCGACGTTGATCATCATCACGGCCAATGTATGGCCGTGGCGCTGGGCGCGCACTTTCTCGCGGGCCAGCGATTCCTCCAGGAAGCGACGGTTATACACGCCGGTCACTGAGTCCCGCATGGCCTGATCGTGCAGCCGTCGGTTGGCGTGCACCAGATCGTGCTCCGCCCAGATTCGCTTCTTGATCTCGAGATCGAGCGCCGTGCGCGCCACCTCGAGTTGCGCGCTGCGCTCCGCCACGCGTCGCAGGAGCCTGACGATTGGCTGCACCAGCAACTCGACCGATTGCTGGTCCGCCACCCGAGCCGCCTCCTGCGGCGCCGGTTCGCCCAGAGTGGCACTGACGGTCGCGAGCAGTAGCTCGGGATTCGTCGGCTTGATCACGAATGCGGCGCCAAAGACGTGTGCCAGCGAGCGCGCTTCGACTTCAACGCTTGCGACCGCGCGCACCAATATGCGCGGCTGCGGCAGGCTCGGGTCGCAGCGCATCCGCACCGCGAGTTTGCATCCGTCGATGTCGGGCGCAGCGACGTCCATGATCATGAGGTCGGGGCGCTCCAGCCGCACGAGCCTCAGGGCTTCATCGGCGTCGCCGACGTCCCGCACGCAGTTGCCGTGGTTGCGCAGCAGCGCGGCGATCAAGCGGCGACTGGCCGAGTTGACGTCAAAGACCAGGATGTTGGCCATGCGCTTGAGGAGTTGCGCGTCTCAGTGCGCGCCCCTGAACCATTCCAGTGCCGACTGATCGTCGCGAAAGTGCCGCACGTTGATTCCGTGCAGTCGGCCCATCAGCACGAAATACTCATGCGAGTGATCCAGCTCCTGGTCGTCCGCGATCAGGGCGATCTTGTGTGAAGGATCGACGCCGACGTTGGTGAATCGCGCGAGAAATCCCGACCGCTCCACGGTGAACATTGGACTGGAGGAATGCACCGAGATGAGGATGCGGGAGCGGTGATGCCGCATGGCAGAGTCGGCGACCGCGTCAAAAAACTCCCTGGCTTCCTCGGCGGTTTCCCGGTTGAAAACGTCCGCCCTCAGGTAGTCGTGTTCGGTTGCAATCCGATACACCATGGCCCCACGAACACATGAATACCAGACGCGATGAATACCAGAGTCGATGCGACAGAAACGACATTCGTGGATGGTTCTTATGACCCATCGGGTCAGCGGGCGGTCCGTGGGCAGGCCGGCGGTCCCTCAGGCGGCCGCGGTTCAGGATAGACCGCTCGCGCTGCGTTCGCGGGCCGCCAGCGGGTCCGCGTCGGATCGCGGGGATTGCGCTGCCGCGACCAGGCTGACGAGCCGCTCGCTGAACGAGCTCACCGCCTGTTCCAGGAGCTCGCAGGTCGCACGTGCCTGCTCCTTCTGCTGCTGTGGATCGAGTGATTGCAGACTCGCCGCCAACTGCTCGGCTGCCGTCGCGCGAACCCCGCGCAGCATCCCGCGCAGCGTGTGCACCGCGCTGCCGAACGTTTCGGGATCACCGCTCTGAATCGCTTCGCGCAGGCCGCTCATGTGCCGGGCAGACTCGCGCGCGAACAATTCCGCTATCTCAGCCAGCAGCCGCGGGTCGCCGCCGACCTGCTCGAGCAGGGTCGCCGCATGAGCCCCGGCCGACTCCGCATCGGCATCTGCGCCCGCTTGCTCAGGCTTGAGGCCGAGTCGCTCGACCGCATCGAGCAGCGCCGTCGGGTGAATCGGCTTGACCAGATAGCCGTCCATTCCCGCGTCCAGGCAGCGCTCGCGGTCCCCGGCCATGGCATGCGCGGTCAGCGCGATGATTGGCAGGCGTCGCCCGCAGCGCCGTTCGGACTGGCGAATCGCGCGGGTGGTGTCGATCCCGTCCATGCCGGGCATCTGCACATCCATCAAGATCAGATCGAAGCGACCGTGATTCAACGCTTCCAGAGCAGCCGCCCCGCTGTCGACCGCCGTGATCGCGTGCCCGTGTCGCGCCAGCACGATCTGTGCAAGTCTGCGATTCGCGGAATTGTCTTCCACCAGCAGTACGGCCAGCTTTGGCGCGCCAGGGCGTGGCCGGGCGCGGCGCGCCTGGGGTGGCGCGCCACGACGCACGGGCGCCTCAGCCACGCGATCCGCGAGCCCGAAGCGCACCGTGAAATGAAAGGTACTTCCCTTTCCCGGCGTGCTCTCGAGCCAGATGCGGCCCCCCATCATCTCCACCAGACGGGCCGAGATGGTGAGTCCCAGCCCCGTGCCGCCATAGTGCCGCGTTGTGGAGGCGTCGACCTGCCGGAAAGGCGAGAAGACGGCCGCCTGCTTCTCCACCGCAATCCCGACTCCGGTGTCACGCACCGAGAAATAGCAACATAGATCTCCGTTGGCGGAGGATTCCGGCCGCACGCGCACGATGACACCGCCATGTTGCGTGAACTTGATGGCGTTGCCTACCAGATTCAGCACGATCTGCCGCAGTCTCAGGGGATCGCCGAGCAGCGCGTCCGGTGTCTGCGGCGCGACCTCCCATGAGAGATCGAGCCGCTTGGCGCTGGCCTCGATGACCAGCGTCTTCATGGCACCGTCAATGCATTCCCTGAGCGAAAACGGAATCGTCTCCACCGTCAGGTGCCCGGCTTCGATCTTGGAGATGTCGAGAACGTCATTGACGATGGCGAGCAAGGACTCGCCCGAGGCTCGAACCAGTTCCAGACATTCGCGCTGCTCCGCGGTGAGCTCCGTCTGCAGCGCAACCTGCGTCAGGCCGATGATCGCGTTCATCGGCGTGCGAATCTCGTGGCTCATGTTGGCCAGGAACTCGGACTTTGCCCGATTGGCCTGCTCGGCTGCTTGCTTGGCCACGAGCAACTCCGCGTCGGCGCGCTCACGCATCTGCATTTCCCTGCGCAGCTGGTCGTGGGCCGAGATCAGGTTCGCGGTGCGCTCCCGGATCTTGACCTCGAGATCGTCTTTCGCCCTGAGTAAGTCGCGTTGCGCACTCCGATGCACGAGCAGCTGCGTTGCGAGGTCGGCGCTCCTCTTGTTGAGGTCAACGAAAACCGCCACCTTGGACTTCAACGCTTCGGGGTCCACGGGCTTGAAGATGTAGTCGACCGCACCGACCTCATAGCCCCGCTGCACCCATTCCGTGTGCTCATCCGCCGCGGTCAGGAACACGATGGGAGTGTACCGGGAGCGCTTGAGCTTGCGGATCAGGGCGGCGGTTTCGAACCCGTCCATCTGCGGCATGCGCACGTCCAGCAGGATGAGCGCGAAGGCGGCTCGCAGGATCCAGCGCAGGGCCTCCTTGCCCGAGGCCGCGGTCACCACGTTGCGGTCCGGGCCGCGCAGCAGAGCCTGCAGCGCCTTGAGGCTGTGCGGCTCGTCATCGACGACGAGAATATTTACGCCAGCCGAGTCGGTCAGGCTGTTCATCGACTACCTGTTCAGCCACACGCTCAACAATGAGGTCAGCTGTTCGACGTTCACCGGTTTCGCGATGTAGTCCGACGCGCCCGCGTCGAGGCATTTCTTGCGATCCCCTTTCATCGCTTTCGCGGTCACCGCGATGATGGGCAAGTTCTTGAACTGCTCGTACCCCCGGATCATGCGGATCGTGTCGTAGCCGTCGAGCTCGGGCATCATGATGTCCATCAGCACCATATCAATGTCCGCGACGCTCTTCAGGATCTCGAGACCTTCCTTCCCACCCTCCGCGTTGAGGACTGTCATCCCGCATTCCTCCAGAGCGCAGGTTAACGCGAACACGTTGCGCACGTCGTCGTCGACCATCAGGATCTTCCTGTTCGCCAGCCCCCGAGTCACCTCGCGCGCCCCCGTCAGCGTGCGGCTGGTGGGTTGCAGGCTGCCCAGGGCATGGTGCAGGAACAGCGTGATCTGCTGCAGCATGGCCTTGCGCGTCAGCCCTTTCTTCATGACCAGCACTTCCGCCAGTTTGCGCGAGTCCTGCTGCTCTGGGCCGCCGAGGCTTTCAGTCCCGTAGAGCACTAACTGCATCTCGGTAGTTGCTTCGGAGTCGGCGATCCTCCTGAGCAGCTCGATCGAGCTCATGTCGCTCAGGGAGGGGCCCAGGAGCACGCAGTCGAAGGGCGCGGCGCGCAGCGCCTCGAGCACCCGTGTTCCCAGGCTGGCCGAAGTAATCTGTACCCCCGCGCAGCGCAAGCATTGCTCGACGTCCGCGCGGCGCGCCTCATCGCCGTCGGCCACCAGCAGCGCCTTGGCGTCGCGCTCGATGAGATCGCGTATCTTCAGCAGAGCCTCCCGCAACGCTTCCGAAGTCGACTCCTTGCGCACTACCGCCACGGCGCCCAAGTGCAGGCTCTCGCGTGTCTGATCCACCAGCGACACCACGCTCACGGGAATGTGCCTGGTTTGCACGCTGTGCTTCAGCCGCTCGAGGGCCACCCAGCCATCCACGTCCGGGAGTCTCAGGGCCAGCGTGATCGCATCCGGTCTGAGCGCCTGAGCCAGTGTCAAAGCGGCGCCGCCATTGGAAGCAATGACTCCCTTGAATCCGTGCTCCTTTGCGATGTCGAGCAGTGCGGCTGCGAACCGGGCGTCGTTCTCCACGATCAGCGCGACGCGGTCGCCGGGATCGATATTGTCGTGGTCGTCGTCGGTCTGAGGCACGCGGGTAAGCGCCGGGCCGGCGCGCGGCGGCTGCGCGCGCTGCTGCGCGGCCAGCGCGCCGGGCGCCGTCGTTTCCGCGCCCCTGGCCGCGGGCGGTGCCCTGCCCACGGCCGGTTCCTTGGGCAGGGGGAGATAGAGCACGAAAGTGCTGCCCGTGCCGGGAGCACTCTCGACCGTGATCTCGCCCCCGAGCAGCCCCGTCAGCTCCCGGCTGATCGACAGTCCGAGACCGGTGCCACCGTAACGGCGGCTGGTGGTACCGTCCGCCTGCTGGAAAGCCTCGAAGATGACCTTCTGCTTGTCCGCCGGGATACCGACGCCGCTGTCCGCGACCACGAAGGCAATCACCTGTGCGGCCGCGTCCAGCTGCGCGCGCCCCGGCGACCAGCCGCTCTCGGCGGGCATCATTCGCAGCTCCACGGTGCCCTCGGCGGTGAACTTGAAAGCGTTCGACAGCAGGTTCTTCAAAATCCGCTGCAGGCGCTTCTCGTCGGTCTCGATCACTGTGGGCAGGCGCGGATCGATGCTGATTGTGAAGTCGAGGTTCTGCTCCAGCGCGGTCGGCCGGAAGGTCCGATCGACGTAATCCCGCAGGTCCGTCAGGCGCAGCGGCCCGAAGTCCAGCGTGATAGTCCCCGACTCGATCTTCGCCAGATCGAGGATGTCGCTGATCAACGCAAGCAGGTCCGCTCCCGCGGCGTAGATGGTTTGCGCATAGTCGATCTGCTTCGGCGTCAGGTTGTCGCCGCCGTTGTCCGCGAGCAGCTTGGCCAGGATCATCAGGCTGTTCAGCGGCGTTCGCAGCTCGTGCGACATGTTCGCGAGAAACTCCGACTTGTAGCGCGAGCTCAGCGCGAGCTGCTCGGCCTTTTCCTCCAGCGCCGCCTTCGCCAGCTCGATCTCCTGGTTCTTGTACTCGACCTGCCCCATGTGCTCGGAGAGCAGCTGCGCCTTGTGCTGCAGCTCGTCGTTTGCCCGACGCAACTCCTCCTGCTGCGTCTTCAGCAGGCTCTCGGACTTCTGCAGACTGTCCGCCTGCTGGCCGAGCCGGTCGTTGGTCTGCTTGAGTTCGGTCTGCTGCTTCTGCAGCTCCCTGGTCAGCAATTGCGATTGCGCCAACAGATCCCGGGTGCGGGTGTTCGCCTCGATCGTATTGAACACCACGCCGAGGCCGTCAGCGAGTTGATCGAGGAAGGAAAGGCGCGTCGCGTTGAACGTCTTGATCGAGGCGAGCTCGAGCACGGCCTTCACGTCGCCTTCGAACAGCACCGGCAGGATGACGATGTTCACAGGCACGGCCGAGCCCAGCGATGAGCTGATGCGGATGTAGTCCTGCGGCACCTCCTCGAGCAGAATGCGTTTCTTCTCGACGGCGCACTGCCCGACCAGCCCTTCCCCCATCCGCACGACCTTCGCGAGATGTCTGTCGGGGCCGGAGGCGTAGCTGGCCACCATCTCCAGACACCGGTCGCCGCTGTGCGTCGACTGCGCGTACAGCACGCCTTGTAGCGCGTGGACGAGCGGGGCGAGCTCTGAGAGCACCAGCTGCGAGGCGACGACCAGGTCGCCCTGCCCCTGCAACATGCGGGAAAACTTCGCCAGATTGCTCTTGAGCCAGGCCTGCTGGTCGTTCTTGCGGGTGGTCTCCTTCAGGTTGCGGATCATCTCGTTGATGTTGTCCTTCAGCGCCGCGACCTCGCCCATCGCCTCGACCATGATCGAGCGCGTGAGATCACCCTGGGTTACGGCGGTGGCGACCTCCGCGATCGCGCGCACCTGACCGGTGAGATTGGCCGCCATCGCGTTCACGTTGTCCGTGAGGTCCTTCCAGGTCCCGGCTACCCCCGGCACCCGCGCCTGGCCTCCGAGCTTGCCCTCGGTGCCCACCTCGCGCGCCACCCGTGACACCTCCGCGGCGAAGCCGCTCAACTGATCCACCATGATGTTGATCGTGCTCTTGAGCTCCAGGAGCTCGCCGTGCACGCCCACCGTGATCTTCTTCGACAGATCGCCCCTGGCCACCGCCGTGGTCACCGCGGCGATGTTGCGCACCTGACCGGTGAGATTGGCCGCCATCGCGTTCACGTTGTCCGTGAGGTCCTTCCAGATCCCGGCTACCCCCGGCACCCGCGCCTGGCCTCCGAGCTTGCCCTCGGTGCCCACCTCGCGCACCACCCGCGACACCTCCGAGGCGAAGCCGTTCAACTGGATGACCATCGTGTTCACGACCTTGCCGATCCGCTGAAACTCGCCGCGCAATGGCAAGCCGTCGATCTCGAGCAGCATGCGCTGCGACAGATCGCCGTTGGCCACCGATTTGATGACGTGCGCAACGGCCGCGGTGGGACGCACCAGGTCGCCGATGAGCTCGTTCACCGAATCCACCTGGCTCGCCCAGGAACCGACCGCCGCCGCAATCCGCATCCGCTGATTGATCTGACCCGCCCTGCCGACGTCCCTGCAGATGCGCGCCAGCTCATCGGCGATCGACTGGTTCATCTCCACCACGTCGTTGAAAGCCTGCGCGACCTCCCTGTCGCTGCCGCTCATGTCCAGCGGCATACGCACGGTGAAGTCGCCCTTCTGCAGCGCGCGCAACGCGCGCAGCAACGCCCGGCGCTCGGATGTCTGCGGGGCAAGTGTCTGCGAAGCAACATGCAGATCGTTCATCGAGCCTCTCCCTTGCGGAACGCCGCCTTAGCCGGCGACGCACCCTTGGGGGTGCGAGAAGATTTCTGCCATCGTAGTGCTTGCCGCCGCGGCTCACTATCGCGCGCACGCTCGATCCGCGTGTAGCGATCCGGTGTCATGGGGTAGTCCTTCCACTACAGTCCGGCCCGAGCAGCGCCTGGGCGGCAGCTTCCGATATCGGCCGAGCGCGCCCGCCATGGACCAAATGGACCAGGTTCCCGGCGCTGCGGCGCCTCACCCAAAACGCATGAGCGCGGCAGGCTCGCCCGAGAATGAAGATCTGTCTGCTGGGTCTCGACAATCTCGCGGTTCTCGCGCCGGAGCACCGCGAGCACTACGTCGGCGGCGAGTCGGTGCAGCAGACGCTGCTCGCGCGCGCCCTCACCGCGCGCGGCCACGAAATCAGCATGGTCACGGCGGACTACGGCCAGGCGGATGGCGCAGTCTGGGAAGGCATCCGCGTTCACAAGGCGTATCGCCCCGAAGCGGGACTTCCGGTACTGCGCTTCGTGCACCCGCGGTGGAGCGGCCTGTGGTCGGCGCTCGCGCGCGCCGACGCGCAGCTCTACTACACGAGCTGCGCCGGCATGCAGGTGGCGCTGCTCGCTCTGTTCTGCGCGCGTCGCGGCAGGCGCTTTGTCTTCCGGAGCGCGAGCGACTCGGACTGCGACCCCTCGAAACTCCTCATCCGCTACGCGCGCGACCGCTGGCTGTACGCCTACGGGCTGCGTCGCGCCGACGCGATTCTCGTGCAGAGCGCCGCGCAGGCCGCTTCTCTGGCACGTCACTTCGGCCTCCCCGGCCGTCTGGCCGGAATGCTGGTCGAGCCGGCGTCCGCGGAGCAGGAGCGCGACATCGACGTGCTGTGGGTCGCAAACATCCGCCGCCTGAAGCGACCGGACCGCATGCTGGCACTCGCCGCCCGGCTGCCCGAGGCCACCATTCACATGGTGGGCGGTCCGCTCCCCGGCGAGGAGGCGCTCTATGCGGAAGTCCGGCGCGAAGCCTCGCGCAGGCCGAATCTCGTCTTCCACGGCCGCCTGTCCTATCACGACACGAACGCGCTGTACGCGCGTGCCCGGCTGCTGGTCAACACCTCGGAGGTCGAGGGGTTCCCGAACACCTATCTGCAGGCCTGGATCAACGGCGTTCCGGTCATCAGTTACCTCGACCCCGACGGTGTCATCGGCCGCAATGGGCTGGGCGCGAAAGTCGAGTCGCCCCTGCGGATGCGCGCAGAGGTGCTGCGACTGCTCGGCGACCGGAGCGCGCTCGCGGCGGCGGGCGCGCGATGCCGCGCCTTCATGGAGCGCGAGTTCGCCGAGGACCGGATCCTCGCGCCCTATCTCGCCGCCTTCGAGGAGGTGATCCGCAATCGCATCCGCACGGCGGGAATTGCGGCCACGAGCGCGAGGCGCCATGTCTGAGACCGCCTTCATCATCACGATCGACACCGAGGGCGACAACCTGTGGTCGCAGCCGCGCGTCATCACCACGCACAACGCCCGCTTCCTGCCGCGCTTCCAGTCGCTGTGCGAGCGCTTCGGCTTCCGCCCCGTGTATCTGACCAACTACGAGATGGCGATCTGCGACGTCTTCGTCGAATTCGGGCGCGACGTCATCGCGCGCCGCGCGGGCGAGATCGGCATGCACCTGCACGCGTGGAACTCGCCGCCCCTGCTGCCTCTCACCGACGACGACTGGCGCCACCAGCCGTACCTGATCGAATACCCGGATGCGGTGATGAAGGCAAAGATCAAGCTCATGACGCAGCTGCTGCAGGAGCGCTTCGGGCAGCCGATCGCGAGCCATCGCGCCGGGCGGTTCGCCTTCGACGGCCGCTACGCCGCGATGCTCCTGGAACAGGGTTATCGGGTGGATTGCTCGGTCACGCCCGGGATCGACTGGAGCGCCACACCGGGGGCCCCGGGCGGGGCCGGCGGCACCAACTACAGCCGTTTTCCGGACCAGCCCTACTTTCTCGCGCCACGCGATATCCGCGCTCCGGCGCAAAGTGGACTGCTCGAGGTACCCGTGACCATCGAGACCAGCCGCCTGTTCCGGCATGCGCCTTGGGCGTATCGACCGCCGGTCATTCGTGGCCTCGCCCGGCGAATCTCCCCCGGGCACAGTTGGCTGTGCCCGGGGGAGAACGGCCTGCGTGGCATGCTGCGCGCCGCGCACGGCGCCCGCGCGCGCGGGGCGAGCTGTGTCGAATTGATGCTGCACTCCTCGGAACTGATGCCGGGCGGCAGCCCGACTTTCCGCACTGTGGCGGCGATCGAGCGCCTGTACGCGGACCTGGAAGTCCTCTTCGAGGATCTGTCCGCCTGGTGCGCAGGCTCGACGCTGCGTGAATTCCATACCCGCATGACCACGGAGGCACCGGATGAACGATATCTCAGAGCCAACGCAGCGGTTCACGAGCGGTGAGACTCGTACTACCTATCTTGCGAAAAATCGCATTGCGGTTGGTCCGCCTGGCGACCCCGAGGAATTCCGGCGCGAGTACCAGCGCTTCGAGCGATTGCTGCCTCAGCGCACGCCGCTTCGCGTCCTGGATATTGGCTGCGGCACCGGCGCGTGGAGCGTGCACTGGGTCAGTCTCGGCTCCAAAGTCACGGGAGTCGACTTTGACGCCGAATTCGTTGCCCGCGCCCGACAGCGCGAGAATCTTGCAGATTGCGCCGTCTTCCGCGGGATCGTCGCCGACGCAACAAAACTTCCGGACGATATTGGAGAATTTGACGTGGTCGCGCTCAATTGCCTGCTGGAACACGTGCCCGATTGGCGTGCCGTTATCAGGGAAGCCGTGCGCGCGCTTGCACCGGGGGGAGTGCTCCTTCTGCACACCACCAACCGCTACAACCCGTTTCAGGGCGAGGTAAATCACTTCCCCTTCTATCCTTGGATCCCGGCGCGGATGCGTGATCGCATTCTGGCCTGGATCATGAAGCATCGCCGCGATCTTGTTAACTACACGGATTTCCCGGCAGTGAACTGGTTCTCCTCGCCGCAGCTCTCGAAGGTCCTGCAAGACCTGGGACTCGAGGTCTACGATCGACTGGACCTCATGCGACCGACGCAACTGACCGGACTGCGCTCGATCGCACGATGGATGCTGCCGGGCAGCGACCATCCGGCCCGTTTCAAATTCCTTTTTTACCTGGTATCACCGACAGTCTCACTGTATGCCCGGCGTCCAACCAGCTCCGCGGCTCCCTCGCGGGCTCAACCCGCCGCGGCGCTACGGCAAAGCTCCTGAGCCGAGTGCTTCGCGCGTCGGACCGCGCCGCACATGCCCGTGCACGACCGAAACGGGCTTTCCCACCGGAGTGTGATAGTTGGCGAGCTTGAGATAACACCCCTGCCCCGCATACAGAGTCGGTCCGCGGTAATGCACGATCTGCTTGCCGTCGACCCACGCATCGAACCAGCCGTCGCCGTGCGAAGACCATCTCACGTGGTAAACGAAGTCATACCAGCGGTTCTTCACGATCGGGCCGATCTCCCAGCGCTGGGTGGGCGAGCCCGGCGCGCCGCTCGAGACTACCGGCCCCGCGGAGATGGCGAAACGCAGCCGCGGCGGGAAGTCCGCCACATCGACCTGGAAATTCGCCTGGCCCCGCGAGCCGGTGTGATGAAAGTCGAACACCACGCCCCACGGCCACGGGTCGGCAGCGGTCGCGACCGGAAGCTCGTAGTCGGAAGGAAAGAGCAGCGAGTGTGCCCACCATTGCTCCTGTCCCTCGAAGCAGCCGCTCGCCTCGGGTGAGAGCGCCAGGTCCGCGCGCTCCGCTTCCCCGCTGCCGGCGATGTCGCGGTCGCCGGGCAAGGTTCGCAGGCGCACGCCGGAGCGCCCCGCCACCTCCACCAGAGTGACCCGATCAGGCGCCTTGGCCTGCTGCGAGAATCCGCACGCGCTCCAGGAGGCCTCAAAGCCGCACGAGAACCGCGCTGCCGCGTCAGTGTGCATATAAGCGGCGCTCGCAGCGGCAACGGCGAGCAGCGACGCGAGCATCCAGTGCGTGCGTGCGCTGGCGCTCATCGACCCGCTCACGGCCGTGGGGGCGCTGGGAGGTGCACCGTCGCGCCGACATCAGGGCGCCCGCCAAACGCCGCCCGGTCCAGGTGCTCGATCTCAGGAAGCTCGCCGGCGAGCAGATCGAACAGCAGCCGGTCGTAGGGTTGCCCGTCGATGAAATGGCACTGCCGCTGCCTGCCGATGAAACGAAATCCGAGCTGCTCGGCGCCGCGCCGCGCGACGTTGTGCTCGACGATCCAGGTGTTGACTGTATGCAGTCCGAGATCCCGGAACGCGAGAGCCAGAAACCGCGACGCCGCGATGCGCCCCCAGCCCCGGCTGCGGAAGGACTTGTCTCCCGCAACGATCCAGAAAGTCCCGGTTCGCATGTTGCGGTCGACGTTGGTGAGAGCGACGATGCCAATTGGGGTGTCGTCCGCGTCCGAGGTATACAGCCGGATGAAGTTGGTCTGACGCTGCACCATGATCTTGAGCAGCGCCGGCGTGACGCCCTGCCTACTGCTGCCGAAATCGAGCCACTGGTAATTCTCCTTGCGCTGCAGCCAGGCCGCGGCCAGCTCGAAGTCCGCAAACGAGCTGAGCGGCCGGAGCGTCATGTCGAGGACTCCCGGCTCCGCAGCCGGGCGCCGGCGGACCCGGGCACCCTGCGGCGCGCGCTTCCGCCCCACAGAGCGTCGTAGGCTGCGAGTAACCGCGGCGCCTCGTGGCGCCATTCCAGGTGCTCCGCCACGCGCCGGCGGCCGAAGGCCCCCATGGCGGCGCGCCGTGCCGGGTCATCCAGCAGCTCGACAATCTTTGTGGCGAAATCCACAGCGTCGTTCTTGCGCGCGTATAGCGACGCCTGCTGCGCCGAGAAACGCCCCTCGGTCAGGTCGAACTGCACGATCGGCTTGCCGAGTGCCATGTACTCCATGACCTTGTTCATGGTCGATTTGTCGTTCATCTCGTTGGCGATATCCGGGTTGACGCACACGTCGGCCGTATTGAGCATCGCCAGCAGCTCGCGGTCCGGTACGCGCCCGGTGAAGGTGACGAATTCGGCCACGCCGAGGTCGGCTGCGAAGGACTTCATCTGCTCCAGTGACGTGCCACCACCGACGAGCCCGAACTGTATGTCGCAGCGGTGCAGACCGAACACAATGTGCTGCACCGCCCGCAGCAGGTAGTCGACCCCTTCCTGCCGCCCCATCACGCCAACGTAGCCGACGAGGTACCGCCGGCCGCACTTCAACCGCTCATCCGGCGCAAGCCGCTTCAGCCTGGCCAGATCCGGCCCGCTGCGCACCACGAAGACCCGCTCCGGAGCCATGCGCCCGCGCGCGATGGCGACTTGCCGATAGGATTCATTGGTCGCGATCGAGACGTCGGCAGCCCGGAACGTCAGCCGCTCGAGGCGCAGCATCAACCGGTAGAGGAAATCACGCCGCCCGAATTTCGCCTCATAGAGCTCCGGGGCGAGATCGTGGTGATCAAACAGGAATTTCTTGCCGAACAACTTGAAGAATCCTGCGACCAGCACCAGTAGATCAGGCGGGTTGCAAGCGTGCACCACGTCGAAGCCTCGGGTGAGCAGGACGCGCCACGACAGAATGAACGCCTGCACGATCGCGCTCGCGTACTCCAGGGCATAACCGGCTGCACTCGAAGCTTCGAGCGGCAGTCGATACCGATAGATGTAGATCGCGTCGATGACCTCGAATTTGAGCTCACATCCCGGTCCGGTGGGGCAGACGATCGACACCAGGTACCCCGCGTCGCGCAGCGTACACGCCTCCTGCCACACTCGCCGGTCGAACGGGCTGGGCAGATTCTCCACCAGGATCAGGACGCGCCTCACCAGCAGATCCCTTCGTAGACGCCGGAGGCACTGCGGGACTCGGAGACCCGCACCAGGTCGATGAGGGTCTGACGAAGCCCCAGTCGGCGCGGGATGTCGCGGAACTCGGGCGCCGCGTTGCCGATGACGATGGTGTCGGCATGCTCCAGCACCTCATCGATACTGGACACCATCAGCCCGGAGATGTGCGGAATGCGGTGCAGGATATAGTCGCGGTTGGCTCCGTGGATGCTCGCGAGCCTGACTGCGCCGTCATAAATGCGCAGCTCGAAGCCTTTGCCGAGCAGTCGCTCGGTCAGCTCGACCACCGGGCTGTTGCGCAGGTCATCGGAGCCGGCTTTGAAGCTGAAGCCGAGAATGCCAACCTTGCGGTTGCCGTGGTCGATCACCGTTTGCAGGGCGCGCTCAATCTGCAGCTCGTTGCTTGGCAGGACCGCGGCCAGAATGGGCAGCGAGACATCGAGCGATTTTGCCTTGTGCAGCAGGGCGCGCAGGTCCTTTGGCAGGCACGAGCCGCCGAAAGCGAAGCCCGGCCTGAGGTAACACGAAGACAGGTTGAGCTTGGTGTCCTGGCAGAAAATCTCCATCACGCGGTGGCTGTCCATCTGCAGAGCCTTGCAGAGGTTGCCGATCTCGTTGGCAAAGCCGACCTTGAGCGCGTGCCAGGCGTTGTCGGCGTATTTGACCATTTCAGCGGTCTCGATGTCGGTGCGGATCAGCGGCGCGGGAATGCCCGCATACAGACTGGCAAGTACGTCGCCGCTCGCGCGGGTCAGCTCTCCAATCACGGTCTTCGGCGGATTGAGGTAGTCGTGTACCGCGGTCCCCTCGCGCAGAAACTCGGGATTGACGCACACCCCGAAATCGGTTCCCGCGTGCCGTCCGGAGCTGGCCTCCAGCGTGGGAATCACGAGCTCACGCATGGTTCCGGGAAGCAAGGTGCTGCGCACCACCACGACCGGCGCCCCGGGGTGTACGCGCAGCGCGGCGCCGATCTGCTCGCAGACGCGGCGCACATGCCGGAGCTCGATGTCGCCATTGCTGCGGCTCGGCGTTCCGACGCAGACGAGAATCACGTCGGATTGCTGGATCGCGACGGTGACCTCGGTGGTCGCCGACAGCCGGCCGGCTTCGACCTGTTGCGCGATGACCTGATCGAGCTCCTTCTCGATGATCGGCGACTTGCCGCTGTTGACGAGCTCCACCTTCCGCGGCTCGGCGTCGATGCCGATCACCTCATGGCCGGCGCGCGCCAAGCATCCGGCGACGACCGTGCCGACATAGCCAAGTCCCAGGACGCTTATCTGCACGCCTGCGCTCCGCCTCGAGCTGCATCGCTCAGGCGCGCCGCGGGCTTGCGCGCATGCACGATCCGATGCCAGCCCCAGCACCGACCGAGCGCGCCGCGCAGGAATCCCGGCATCACCCGGCCGAGCACGCCCCAGTGACGGTGGTCGAAGAAATGGATCTCAGTGCGAAGGATCTCGAATCCCGCCAGTAACTGTCTGGCTTCGGAAGCGTCGTAGACCCTGCAGTACGGATAGTCGGGCCCGTTGGTGTTGCGGCTCAGCCATTCCCCCTCGGAGGGGAAGCCGCGCTCGAGATAGATCTGGCGGTGCCGTTCCAGTTTGGCGCGCGGCAGACCCAGGCGCTCCAGCAGCGGGATCATTCCGGGCAGGCGCAGCAGCCGCAACCCGAGCTTGCGCAGGAACTTGATCTCCAGCGCGTAGTTGATGGAGGTTCGGTTGTAGAGCATCAGAAGAAACTCGCCGCCGGGTTTGAGCACCCGGTGAATCTCGGCGACGGCGCGCTGCGCTTCGGGGATGTGCTGCAGGACTCCGAACGAATACACCGCATCGAAAGCCCCGTCCGGGAAGTCGAGCGACCTCGCGTCGCGCTCCAGAGCGACGCCCGGCATTGAAAAGGCGCGTAACGCCTGCGCGGTCGCCTCGGTCGACCCGCGGTCGACGTTGATGCCCGTGTAGAGCGCGCCGGCGCCGATGATCCGACGGGCATCGGTGCCGACGCCGGCACCGACTTCCAGCACCCGCTTGCCGCGCCAGTCGATCCACGACAGGCATTCGAGGATGTGGGGCTGCAGCGCATAACGCTGCCGCTCGACGTCCAGAAAGAACTCGCGCGACAGCCGCTCGCGCGCGCTCAACTCCGAATCGCAGGGCTGGCGGTCCCAGTGGGCTCGCACCCGCTCCTGCGCGACCGCGGCGTCCATGGCTAGTTCCTCCTCGACCGACCCTGGTTTTTTATCGATCCTCAAGCTGTCATTTACGACTGCGCCGGATAGTCCGATCGGCACATGAGCTCGGTCCGCAGCAGCGCGTCTCCCTCGAGTCGCGCACGCCAGACGATGGTCGGCGACGGTTGCCGCTCATCGTAACGGCGGGAAACCCAGCCGCAGAGCGGCTGCAGGCTCCCGCGGTGGAGCTGCGCGACGGCGTCGCGGTGGCGGGGCAGCTCCGCGACCAGCGTCCACTGTCCGCGCCGGATGGCAAAGCCGGCCGGCACGGCCTCGACCGTGCAGTGCTCATCGCAGTGAAGGAAGAGCTCGACGTCGTGGGCGCCCGACATCTGCAGTCGATCCTCGATCACGACTCGGCGCGCGCGCTTGTCGAGGGTGATCCGCCTGCGGTGCAGGACCGGGTCCGAAAGGCGCAGGTACCCGTCGTGCCAACCCTCGAACGCGTCGGCGGCGTCCGAGCTCTCCCAGCTGTCGCACCGCGCCCGCGCCTGCTTCACCCACATGAAGTCGCCGCCGGCCTGCGACTGATCCACGCCGTCGATGCGCAGCGTGTTGTGCGCGGCGGTGCCGCGGAAGTACGCGCGCCACTCGCCGCCACCGTGATACGCATAGGTCCCGGGATCGATCAGGAACTCCAGCCCGCCGAGCGACAGCGTGAAGGCGAGCGCATCGGCATGTCCGTGGGCGGCGATGCTGCGATAGCCGAGGGGACCGGCGTCCGCGACCAGACGGATCTCCTCCGGGGTCTCGAAGTCGCAGCCGAGGATGTAATAGCCGCCGTCCGGGAAAGCCCGGCGGAGCGGCGCCCGCGCGCGCGGCTCCTCGACCAGGCGGAACAGCTCCCCCGCCCGCGATCCGAAGAGCCAGCGCGTCTTGTCGTCCAGCTTCCCGGCTTTCGCCTTGAGCTCGCCGCTGCCGAACAGAATCGCCCCGCTCGCGAACAGCGAGCGATAGGTCGAGAAGTCGGGGCTCTGCGCCAGTCGCGTTACCGCGCCGTCGTCGGCGTCGCCGATCATCGGCACGTTGCCGCCCGCATCCATGATCGAGGCGAGGAAGGCGAGCATCGCGGCCAGGCGCTGCTCGTAGGCCGCGGAGAATCGCTCGCCGGCGCTGCGGCCCGCGAGCAGCGCGAGCAGCAGGAAATCGAGCACGAACTGCTGGTAGCACACCGCCTGCTCGAGATTGACGCCGTCGGTCGAGCTCTGCAGCAGCGCCTCGCGCTCGAGAATCTGCTGCGCCACCCGACGCCAGTCCCGCACCCTGGGCCAGCACGGCCATGTCAGGCCCGCGATGTAGAGCCCCGCCGCCTCGCCGATGAGATGATTGTTGGCCGAGGAGTGGCGCGAGAAGTATCCGTGTATGAAACGCGCGTGCTCGTAGACGGAATCAAGCCAGAGCCGCCTGAACTCCGCCCCGCCGCTGCCGGCGAAGAAAGGCGCGGCCGCGCCGCCCGAGAGCTGCCAGGCGATCGACCAGTTGATGAGCCGGATGGCCGCCTCGAGCGCGCTGCACCAGTTGGGCCCGAGGCCCTGAGGGCAGGCCCGGATCCAGCTGTCCAGATGCTCCTTGAGAGCACCCAGGTATCGAGGCTCCCGGGTGAGCGCGTAGCCCTGGGCCAGCGTCACGAGGTGCAGATGGCGATTCACCTCCCACAGGTACTTGATGTCCCCGACCAGGCGGCGGTCGCGGTGGTTGAGCAGCTTCCCGGCGGTCAGCGGCGCCTGTGTGCCGGTCTTGGGGTCGCAGTTCCAGCGCGGCGGTGCGCCGCCGTTGGCGCAGCTGACCCCGAAGACCTCGAGCTCTCCGGCGACGATCCGATCCGCGGCCGCCACGTAGAGCGCCGCGTCGATGCCCTCCGGAACATGCACCCACCGCGTGGCCCAGGGGCCCCGATCGGGCGACGGGATCGACCGGCGCCGCGGCGCAATCGACTCGACGTGCGCCGCGATGAGCCTCGCGGCGCGGTAGGGCAGCTCCGCCGGCGACATGCAGAGCAGTCGATTGAACCGCCATCGCAGAGTCGGGCCCCAGCTCCGGCGCAGTGGCTCGGCTTGCGCAGCGCGCACACGCGACCCCGGCTCAGACACGGGCGCCCCGGCGGCTCGGTGCGCGCGCGCACAGCTGCGCGTACACCCCGGAGAGCTCGGCTGCGAGCCGGACGATGGAGTAGCCAGCTACGATGGTCGTACGGCTCGCCTCGCTCATGCGCGCAAGTGCCGCGCGATCGCCGGCCAGCTGGCGGATTGCGGCGGCAATCGCCTGCGCCGAGCGCCCCTCCATCAGCAGACCGTTGACCCCGTCGGTGACCAGCTCCGGTATCGCGCCGACCCGCGTAGCGATCACGGGAACGCCTGCGGCCATGCTCTCGAGCAAGGCGTAGGGAAGTCCCTCGCAGTTGCTCGTCGGCAGGAGGGAAACATCGGCCCGCTGCAGCAGCGTGAGCTTCGCCACCCCGTGCACCGGTCCCGGGAAGGAGACGTGTTCGAGCCCGCGCGATGCTGCGAGCTGCCGCAGCGGGAGCTCCTCCGGGCCGCTGCCGGCGATGATGAGCTCGGTCGCGATACCCTCGGAGCACACGAGCGCCACGGCCTCGAGGAGCTCGTACAGGCCCTTCTCGCGCACGAGCCGCCCCATGTACAGGAGCCTCAGCGGTGCATCCGGGGCTGCGGTCTTGCGCTCCACGGCGGCGTAGTGCGTGCAATCGACGCTGTTCGGGAAAGCAAACACCGGGGTCGAGCCGACGAAGCCGCGGAAGGCGTCGCGCTCCGGCGCCGACACGGCCACGATCACATCGGCGAAGCGCAGCGTCGAACGCAGGAGAGCCGCGAGCAGCCGATATCCGCGGCAGAACACCTGCGGCAAGACTCCGCCGTGCACCTGGTAGAGGACCCGCGCGCCGCAGAGCTTCGCCACGATGAGGTAGGCGAGGTCCCGCCAGTAGGCGCGCGGGGTGAGCGCGGTGTTGAGGTGCACGATCGCGGCGCGCTTGCCGAGCACCGCCGCCGCCAGGCGGAAGGGGCTCACGATGAGGCGCGCGGCGCGCCCGACTGCGCCCTCGTCACGGCCCTCGCGGCCCACCTCGAAGTGGATCAGCTCGAACTCCTCGGCGAGGCGCGAGCTCATCAAGAGACTGAGGTGCGTGCTGATGCCGCCCACAGCTTCGAGCCGCGGCCCGAGCAGGAGGGCCGTCGCCCGCGGAACATCGGTCTCGGGAGAGGCCTGGCGCGCGACTGGCCGGCGTAGCGTGCGCTGCTCCACCGAACCGCACACCCCGAGCAGCAGCCGCTCATAACGGTCGATCATCGCCTCCTCGTCGAAGGCGGCTTCGGCCTTGGCGCGGGCACTGCGACCCATCGCGAGCCGGGTGTCACGGTCTGTGAGCTGCGACAGACATTCAACCAGTGCGCCGGTATCGCCCGGCGGGAACAGCAGTCCATTGCACCCCGGCTCGATCAGCTCCGTGGCTCCGCCGACCTGCGAAAGCACCAGCGGCTTGGCCATGGCCATGGCCTCGATGGCCGCCAGCGACAGCGCCTCGGTCGTCAGGCTGCAGAGGCACACCACATCGCAGGCCGCGAGGTACGGCCTGACGTCCTCGCGGAAGCCGGTGACGGTCACTTCGCGCTCGACACCGAGTGTGCGCGCGCGCGCTTCGACCGCGCCCCGCGTCGGGCCGTCGCCGACCAGCAATCCTCTCGCGGGAAGGCCTGCCCGGCGCAGCCGCGCGATGGCTTCGATGAGCTGGATGTGGTTCTTCTCGGGCCGCAGCACCGCGGTGATCCCGATCACGTAGTCGGTATCCGCGTAGCCGAGCTCGGTACGCAATGTGTGCCGCTCGAGCGCGCTGCGGTGGTCCTGAAAATGCCGCGTGTCGATGCCGTTGTGGATCACCGTGTTGCGGCATGACAGCAGAGCACGACGCATGCAGTAGCGCCGCTGGTTTTCGGATACGAACACGGTGCAGTCCGCCGCCGCCCACATCAACGGCCTGTAGGCGAGCAGCTGAGCCTCCTGCTTGAGACCCGGTGAGCTCGTCGAGTGATAGATCAGGATCAGCGGCGCTCGTATCCGCGACCAGCCGCGAGCGAGTGTCGCGTACATCAGCGCATAGGCGTTCGCCGCAAGCAGCGCCGAGGGCTGGATGCGCGCCACCTGCGTCGCAAGGCGGCTCAGTGCCTTGAGGTCGAGGTAGCGGGAAGCCCCGAGACTGAATGTCGTGCCGGCGGCTTGCAGGCGCAGCCGTGCACGCAGGTCGCCCTCGGGCTTCACGTAGCCGAGGTGGCACTCGTGGCCCCGCTCGGCGAGTCGGTTCGCGAGCGTGATAGCCTGACGCTCTGCGCCCCCGTGGGCCAGCGAGCCGGTGAGGATCATCAGTCGCACCGCGCCGCACCTCCGCTCACGGCTTCGCGCCTCATTGCCTGCGCCGCAGGCCCTCGAAGGCGGCGCGCCAGGCGGCACATGGCGATGAGCGCCAGATACGCCACCGCCAGCAGCACACCGCCCGCCGCGACACGCACCTCCGGCCCAAACCCCGCGGGCACGCGGCTCACGACCGCCCACGAGATGACGCCGGCGAGCGACGCGCACAGCAGCAGCAGTCCCAGCGAGCGCCAGTCCTGCAAGTGGCGCCAGCGGATGCCGGTGCAGCGCGAGATGCGCCACAGCGTGCCCACGTGGTCGAGGTAAATCGCAGTCACGCTGCCGACCGCCGCCCCCGCGAGGCCGCCGGCGCACGCGCAGGTCCAGCTGAGCCCAACGGACAGCGCGAGCGCGAGCACGCCGAGCCGCATGCTGAATGCGCCCTGCCGCAGCAGCAGCATGAGGGTGGCCGGCTCGATCACCAGCGCGATCAGCCCGAGAATGTAGATGCGCATCACGGGCG
>Ga0209471_1000209_pt1 | contig 42924 bp, 37 predicted proteins | sample GraSoiAngelo_128_FD_185885 | JGI IMG/M metagenome (GOLD analysis project Ga0209471, IMG submission 185885) | Grasslands soil microbial communities from the Angelo Coastal Reserve, California, USA - 14_0927_12_20cm (SPAdes) (version 2) | ecosystem: Environmental > Terrestrial > Soil > Grasslands ... | reverse complement strand
CGTTCCGGTAAACACGGGGTCAATGCCGCCGGACTTGCTGGAATCTACACTCTTTGGTCACGTGAAAGGCGCATTCACCAGCGCTATCGCCTCCAAGAAAGGTCTCTTCGAGATTGCCGATCGAGGGACGTTATTTTTGGACGAGATCGGCACCATGAGCATGGAAACGCAGAGCAAGATTCTGCGTGTGCTGCAGGACCGAAAATTCATGCACTTGGGTGGCGTCCATGAAGTGCAGGTGGACGTTCGCATCATCGCAGCCACCAATGTGAACCTGCAACAAATGGTCCGCGAAGCCAAGTTCCGCGAAGATCTCTACTATCGCTTGAATGTAATAACCGTGGACCTGCCTCCGCTACGTCAGCGCAAGGAAGACATTCCTTTGCTGGTGGATTTCTTCCTCAAGAGGTATTCAGAGGAAAACGAGCGTCCACTTCGGCGGGTCAATACTGATAGTCTGCGCCCGCTGATGGCATACTCCTGGCCGGGGAATGTCCGCGAACTGGAGAATGTAATCGAACGTGCGGTTGTGCTTTCTTCTGGCCCTGAGGTCGGAATAGATCTCCTTCCGGATCACATTGCCGGCCGTGGTACACCATTCCCGGTTCTGGAGCATCGTCCTGACGCGTCCTTGTTTGACATTATGGAAGACTGCGAGCGCCGAATCATTTCCGATATGTTGGAAAAATGTGGCTGGAACCAGACTGAAGCGGCCGAGCGGTTCCGTGTGCCACTTTCAACCCTGAATCAAAAGATCAAACGGTTGAATATCGAAATCAGAAAAAAAGGGCGAGAGTAAGAAAACCAGGCTTTCGCTCTTGTCTTCTCGTTCCCCGATTCCAGATCTGCTTGTCGCTAGCCCTGGAAATTTCCAAGATTTGTTGCTTGCCTCACTTCTGGGAAGTCACTCCACGAAGTGATCGCGAGCCACTTGCTTGGTCTCGTTGATCCTCATCCCTGATCACTTCTGCGCAGGTACTCGGAGGGCCGGGCGCGCTGGAGACACAAGGTAACAGCCCAGAGCTAATAGCTCACCTTCACGGCTGAAAGCTGGCTTCGCCTCTGCTATAGTTCCGACAGAACCGGCAGGGGTTCGCAAAGCCGGATCTTTCTGAATCGCATGGAACTGATTTCGCCTGCCGACTTCGTCAAAGATAAAGTTCTGGCCGTTCAGGATTATGCTCTTCTGGCCGGCCGCTCGGTTGGCAACCTGTTTCGCCGTCCCCTTTACATGGCCGACATGATCCAGCAAGCCGACCTGATTGGCTTCGGTTCGCTGCCCATCGTAGTGCTCAGCGGTTTGCTCACGGGCGCTGTTCTCGCCGACAACAGCGCTGCAACTCTGGGTAGATTTGGCTCTCTCTCCCTCATCGGTCAGTTGGTCTCAATTGGCATGGTGCGTGAGCTCGGGCCTGTGCTTACTGGCCTGATGGTCGCGGGGCGGAATGCCTCCGGGATGGCGAGCGAGCTCGGTTCGATGGTCGTGACCGAGCAAATCGATGCTATGCGCGCCCTCGGCACCGACCCCAGCAAGAAGCTGTTGACACCGAGGCTGGCGGCAACGGTGTTCATGCTTTTTTTCCTGACAATAATTTCTGATCTTTTGGGTCTGGTCGGAGGCAATCTAGTGAGTATGCTGCTGGGACTGGATTCTCATCAGTACTGGACCTCTGCCTGGCAGGTGCTGGTGTTTAACGACGTCTTTACCGGCTTACTGAAACCTATCTTCTTCGGATTTATCATCGCGACCATCGGCTGCTATTACGGGATTTCAGCACGCGGCGGAACCCAGGGAGTAGGCCGCGCTACCACGCAGGCCGTGGTGGCGGCCTCCGTTCTGATCCTGGTCGTCGACTTTTTCCTGACCAGGTTTCTCATCGTGCTACTGGGCTATCGCTAAAACCGATTTATGCCGACTCTATCGCTCGAAGACACCCAGACGGTGACCCAGGATGCCGCGCAGGACGCCATCGTTTTCGAAAATGTGTCTATCGCATTTCAAGAGAAAGTGGTGCTTGACGAGATCTCTTTCCGTCTGCCGCGGGGTGAAACCAAGGCAATATTTGGTGTCGCAGGATCAGGTAAAAGCACGATCCTGAAATTGGTTTTGGGGTTGATAAAACCGGATCGGGGCCGCATTGTTGTGTTGGGCGAGAATGTTACTGAAATGCGAGAAGAGGATTTATTCGAATTGCGGCGCAAAATCGGGATGGTATTTCAGGAAAGCGCGCTGTTTGATTCGCTCACGGTGCGCGAAAATGTAGCTTTCCGATTATTGGAAGAAGGTAATGTTTCGGAAGAAGAAACTGAAAAGCGGGTGCGCGAGGCCCTGCGATTCGTCGAACTCGAGAACACGGTGGACAAGTACCCGTCGGAACTCTCCGGGGGAATGCGAAGGCGTGTGGCGATCGCTCGCGCGATTATCACCCAGCCTGAAGTCATTCTTTATGACTCGCCCACCGGAGGGTTGGATCCGGTAACATCCAACACCATCATCGAACTCATCGTAAAACAACGCGACGTCTACAAAACCAGCGCTTTGCTGGTAACCCATCGCTTGCAGGACGCTTTCACTATGGCCACTCATTACTTCGATAGCAAGACGAACCACATGCAGCCACTTCCGCCCGGTGCCCACTCAGAGGTTCCCATGGCCTTTATGGTGCTGCGAGACGGTAAAGTGATCTTCGATGGCGACGTTCAGCAATTGGTGAAAACCAAGGATGAATACATTCGGGAATTCATCTCGTTGGACTAACCCCCAGGTCCTGCGGAGTCTTGATGCTGGAGACGATTAGCTTGGCGAGCATCATCAACTGGCTTTGGCGACTGCGGCGTCCGCCATGGTCTTGAGCCGGGCGGCGACGCGCTCTTCAAATTGCTTCAGCCGTTCGCGGCCTTTCTCCGTGCCCTTAATCAGCTTTTCAACATTGGCCATGAATTCCTGAGTCTTAAGCCTTTCCCGAACTTCTCCGATAAATGGATGCACCTTGGCAAATATCAGAAACATTTCGCCGCAGAAACTGAGTTCCATAAAGAGGTCTTCGTTCAGTGCTCCATTCACAACAAAGGAAGCTGCCATTCCCCAATAGCTAGCGACCTGGCGTAACCAGTTATTTTCCTGGCTGCCGAGATTCGTCACGATCTCCATAAAGTCGTCGGCGTTGCGCGGCCAGAATGTCACCACCCACCAATGGCGAGCTTTACGCATCTCGGCCTCGCGCCTGACTTCATAGAGGCGCAGGATTAATTCCGCATCCGCGGTTGTAGGTTTGTTCGATGCCATCTAGACCTCCGGGAAAATTAGTAATTTAGTAATTGGTAATTGGCAATTCAAGAGGTACGGAAAAGACGTTGCGGAACCAGGACCGTCAAAATTACAACTTACAAATCGCTAAATTACAAATTACCCCACCGGCGCCGGCTCCGCTGCTCGCTCATAGTCGCATTCTTTATTGGGGCAAGCGATCACCGGCCCGGCCTTCAGAAATTTTTCCACCAGGTACTCATGGCCACAATCCGGGCACTTTTCAGGTATTGGCTTATTGGCCGAGGTAAATTTGCACTTGGGGTAATTGCCGCAGCCGTAAAATGTGTTCCCTTTGCGCGCTCTCTTCTCGACAAGCTCCCCTTCTTTGCACAACGGGCACTTCATCCCGATAAAGTTTTGCTTCACGTATTTGCAATCCGGATACCCGCTGCATGTCGTGAACTCCCCATAGCGCCCGTGCCGGATCATCATGTTGCGGCCGCACTTGGGACAAAGCTCGTCGAGTGGAATGTCGGGCACTTTCTTGCCTTGATCGAGCCGGCGGGTGGTCCTGCAATCAGGATATCCCGTGCAGGCCATGAACTGTCCAAACCGGCCGCGCTTGAGCACCATCACGCGCCCGCAATTTTCGCAATACTCTTCTTGTGTGGTTTCCTGAATGTCGGCGGAATCCAGGTCGGGCAGGTCAATGGGATTCTCTTTAGTGAACGTACACGTGTTGGGATCTTCTTTGTCATAAGAGCTGCAGGCGAAAAACGACCCGTGCTTGCCCCACTTGATTACCAGCGGTGAGCCGCAGCGCTCACATTTCTCGTCCGTCGGCTTCTCCATCCGCTTGATGTTTTCCATGTGCTTCTCGGCGTAATGGAGATCTTTCTCGAACTTCTTGTAGAACTCAGAAAGAGCGTCAACCCACTTTTCCTTGCCCTCTTCGATCTCGTCGAGTTCTTCTTCCAGCCGTGCGGTGTACTGCACATCGAAGATGTCGCGGAAATTCTCCACCAGCAGATCGGTAACTACCAAGCCTATCTCCGTGGGAACAAACTTGCCGCCAAGTTTCTGCACATATTGCCGTTCTTGAATGGTGCTGAGAATGGCTGAGTAGGTGGAAGGCCGGCCAATTCCCCGCTCTTCCAGTTCCTTAACCAGCGAAGCTTCGTTGTAACGCGGCGGTGGCTCGGTGAAGTGCTGCTCCGGTTTCAGTTCCTTCAGCGTAAGTTTTTGTCCGGCGTCGAGCGGTGGCAGTTTGTGCTTGAGTTCCTCAGCTTCTTCGTCTTTTCCTTCTTTCGATTCTTCGTACACTTTCAGGAAGCCGTCGAACTTAAGCACCGAACCGGTCACACGGAACCAGAAAGTTTCGTTCGCAGTCTTGGCGTCGATATCAACCGTAGTTTGGTCGAAGACCGCGGGATTGATTTGCGACGCGACGAAACGCTGCCAGATCAGTTTGTAGACTTTGTATTCATCTTCTTTTAAGTATTGCTTTATCTGGTCCGGATTACGCAAGGCCGAAGTTGGGCGGATAGCTTCATGGGCTTCCTGGGCGCCCTTTTTGGACTTAAATGTGTTCGGCGTTTCCGGCAAATATGTGGGACCATACTGTGAACCGATGAGCTCTCGCACTTCCGTCAACGCGTCGTTGGAGACACGGGTCGAATCAGTACGCATGTAGGTGATGAGTCCGACCAGTCCTTCTTCGCCTAGTTCCACGCCCTCATAGAGGCGCTGCGCGATCATCATGGTGCGCTTGACGCTGAAGCGCAGCTTGCGGGAGGAATCCTGTTGTAGCTTGCTGGTCGTAAAAGGCGGGGCCGCGTTGCGGCGGCGTTCTTTTTTATCTACGGACCGGACGATCCAGTCGGCCTTTTCCAATGCGGCACGAATCTTCTCCGCTTCCTCGCCATTCCCAACTTCTATCTTTTCCTCGCCCTTGCCAATGAAGCGAGCGTCGAACGCTGGGGGCTTTGACGCTGCGAGGTGAGCATCAATCGTCCAGTATTCCTTTTTTTCGAACGCCTTTATCTCACGCTCGCGCTCGACGATCAGCCGTAGCGCCACAGTTTGCACTCGACCCGCTGAGAGCCCTCGACGCACTTTGTCCCATAACAGCGGCGAGACCTGGTACCCTACCAGGCGATCGAGCACACGCCGCGCCTGTTGCGCATCTACCAGGTTGCGGTCAATGTCGCGTGGGTGTTCAAAGGCGTCGCGTACGGCACGTTGGGTGATTTCATTAAACGTGACCCGCCGGACACGCTCGGCCCCATCGGCTTCGCCCTTTTTTCTTTTCCTCTTCTTGCCGTTGAAGTTATCGCCGCCTAGTTCTTCAGCGAGATGCGCAGCGATGGCCTCGCCTTCACGGTCCGGATCGGGCGCGAGAAAGATCATATCGGCGGAGAGGGCCAGCTTTTTCAGCTTGATCAGCACCTTCTCTTTGCCGGGAATGACGATGTATTCCGTCTCGAAATCGTTCTCCACATCCACACCCAGATTGCTCTTGGGCAGATCCTTGACGTGACCGAGAGAGGCTTCGACGGTATAGCCCTTGCCTAGATATTTTTGGATGGTTTTCGCCTTGGCAGGCGATTCGACGATGACTAAACCTTTGGTCAAATTCCCCTCAGTTGAGCTTTCCCTTTTTTTGAAGCTAGCACGAATGGGAGGGATGCAACAAGTTTTACCGGCAGTTTCTAGTTACTAGCAGCTTAGAAAATTGCGTTCCTAGAATACTTTCACGAAATTTTTCCCCGGCATCTGCCTGACTTTCCCGGCCAGCTCCAATTCGAAAAGTGCAGCGAAAATCTCGGACAATGACACCTCCCCCTCCAGCCGCTCCACGAGCTCATCAATGTGCGTGGATTCATCGGCTTTGAGCAGAGCAAATATCTTCTTTTCGTGGGGGGCGAGTTCTGCGTCGTCCCCGAATAGAGATGCAGTCCCGGCCCGCGGCGATTCAGCGGTAGCCGGCCCCAACAACAGTCGCACCTCCGCCGGCAGATCATCCCAAACATCTTCCCAGGTGGCGACCAGCTTGGCTCCCTGCTTTATCAAAGTGTTAGCTCCCCAGGAGTTCTTGTTTGTAACATTGCCTGGAACTGCAAATACATCGCGATTCTGCTCCCGTGCGCAGCGCGCCGTAATGCGTGTGCCGCTGTAGTCGGCCGCCTCAACCACCAGCACGCCCACTGACATCCCGCTGATAATGCGATTGCGAATGGGGAAAGTTTTGCGGGAATGCAGCAGTGCCCATAGGGAATTCCGAAATCAATGCTCCGCCACACCCCAGTATCTGCTCCGATAGCCGCGAGTTTTCTTTGGGATAAATCACGTTAATACCAGTACCGAACCCCGCCACTGTTTTGCCTTGCGCAGTAATCGCACCGCGATGTCCGGCGGTATCCACTCCCCGCGCCATGCCACTTATGATGACCAGCCCGCGGGCCGCTAGATCACACGCCAGTCGCTCTGCCAAGCCCGAACCGTAGGGGGTGGGATGACGTGTGCCTACCAGCGCAATTCCGGGCTGGGAAATTGCATCTGACTTCCCTCGAACGTACAACACCATGGGCGCATCGTAGATTTGTTTGAGTTGTGCTGAATAGGATGAATCCTCGAGCGATACAATTTTTACGCCCTCCGCGATGGCGCGCTCTGCCTCTTCCTTCGCCAGTTCAATTGATTTACCGGTAGCCAGCGACTGCGCTGAGCTGGCGAGAATGCCCGTCGCTTCCAGTTCAGTCAGAGAAGCACGGAATACGGCTGCTACCCCACCGAGGTATTCCACAACACGTCGCGCCCGGGTCGGGCCTAAACCCGGCGTCAGCGAGAGAGCTAGCCATTCGAGGGTATGGGCCTCATGGGCTGTGGCAATCGCTGTTGACCTGGCTGTGGACACCGCTGCCTCCACGTCGCGGACTGTACACACGCTCTAATCTTGCGTCAAGGAGCGCGGTCACAGCAGTTTGTTAGAATCGAGGCTTGACCATCAAGGGTGCGCTCATGAGACGGCTGCGGATTTCGGCAATTTCATACCTCAACACCGCGCCTCTGATGTGGGACTTCGAACACGGTACGGCGGCGGCCGAGTTCGATCTTTCTTATACGATTCCTTCTGCCTGCGCGGCCGCCTTAAGCGCCGCAACCGCCGATATTGGCATCATTCCGGCCGCCGCGTACGCCACCATCCCCGACCTGGTTATTTTGCCGGGGGTAGCAATCGCCTCTCGTAATGCCGTCCGGTCAATTCTTTTGATCAGCAAAATCCCATTGGAGAGAGTCCGCACGGTTGCTCTGGATACCTCTTCCATCACTTCGGTCGCGCTCACCAAAATATTGTTCGAGAAGTGGCTTGGCGGGAAACGGCAGTACACCTACATGGCGCCCAACTTAGACCAAATGCTGGAGCAGCACGACGCTGCCCTGGTGATTGGGGATCCTGCGTTAAAGGTGGACTGCTCGCGTTACCTGGCCTTGGATTTAGGTCAGGACTGGCGAGAGCGAACCGGAAAGCCCTTTGTTTTTGCTTTCTGGGCCGTACGCCGCACGGCGCTGCAAGATGGAACCTCCGTTGACCTGGTGAATACATTTCAAGAATCGCGCGATCATGGATTAGAACCCCAAAATCTCGCAGTTATCGCTCGTCTCTGGGGGTCACGGCTGGGTCTCAGCGCTACGGAGATCAATAGTTATCTGACGAAGAATATCCACTTTTATCTCGATCCGGAGTGTCTGGAAGGATTACAGCTCTTCTATCAATACGCGGCCGAGTGCGGTGTTCTGCCCTCTGCGCCTGCTTTGCAATTTCTGGACGTTCGGAATCCAGAGACCGCACGACTCGTGGCACTTGATCTTCACTGACCCAGATACGGTCAGTTAGCAACCAACTCTTCTAAGATGTCTTATGGATTTTCGTCTTCTTACCCTCGTTGCAGCTTCGCAAACTGTGCGGTGGCTGCGTCGCCTTGGCGGACCCGGTCTAATTTTATTGGGACTGGCGGACAATTCCGTGATTCCGCTACCCGGTAGCATGGATGCGCTCACCATCTGGCTGGCAGCGAGCCATCGGGAGTTCTGGCTTTACTACACGCTGATGGCGACCGCGGGATCCGTGCTAGGCGGGTACGTCACCTATCGCCTGGCACGGAAGGGTGGCAAGGCGACGCTGGAGCGAAAGATATCCAAAAGCAAAGCCAAGAAGGTTTACAAGAAGTTCGAACGCTGGGGTTTTTGGGCTGTAGCCGTTCCTGCATTACTTCCCCCGCCTTTCCCCATCGTACCCGCGCTGCTGGCGGCTGGCGCGATGCAGTACTCTCGCAGGAAGTTCTTGGGCGCGCTTGCACTGGGCCGCGGAATCCGTTTCACAATAGTGGCTTACTTCGGAGCACGCTACGGCCGCCACGTCCTGGGATTCTTCTCCAAGTATTACAAGCCTGCGTTGCTGGTGCTTATCGGGTTTTCGGTCATTGCAGGCCTTTTCGGCTTGTTTCAGTACCTGCGATTCCGGCGTGAGAACAAGAACATGGGCACCAAGCCAAAGGGTGTTCCGCGCCACAAAATTGCCTGAAGCAAGTTTGGATCGAAACCATCCACTCCGATAGAATGTGTAGTACTGGTCGGTCCGTTCAAGTCATGATTCTCACCAAACAGCAAGCGCTCGAGATGTTCCGATCAGATGACCTCATCGGCATCGGCATGGAAGCCAATTCGATACGCCGCAAGCTCCATCCCGAAGGTGTGGTCACGTACATCATCGACCGCAATATTAATTACACGAATTTCTGCACTGAGTATTGCACCTTCTGCGCTTTCTATCGGCCACTCAAAGGGCAACGTGCTAAAGAAGGATACATTCTCGATCTCGAGACCATCTACGACAAGATTCGTGAAACCGTCGAATTGGGCGGCACCGGCGTGCTGATGCAGGGCGGACTGCATCCCGACCTGAAGATTGATTGGCACGAGCAGATGCTGCGTGGCATCAAGCGGCGTTTTCCCAAAGTTCATTTGCACTGCTATTCAGCTTCCGAAATCATTGCCATTGCGGAGTACAGCTCGCTAAGCATTCGCGACACAATCTCTTATCTGCGCGATGCCGGCCTTGATTCCATTCCCGGCGGGGGAGCCGAAATTCTGGATGACGAAGTGCGCTACCGCATCGCCCGCCTGAAGTGCCTCACCGACGACTGGCTCAATGTCCATCGCACCGCTCACCAACTGGGCATGCGTACTACCGCGACGATGATGTTCGGTGTGGGCGAAAACTTTGAGCACCGCGTCAACCACTTGCAGCGCTTGTACGATCTACAGGAAGAAACCGGGGGCTTCACCGCATTTATACCCTGGACATTTCAGCCGTCGAACACGGCATTGGGTGGGCGTCATTGGGATGAGGCCACAGCGGTCGAGTATCTCAAGATGCTGGCGATTTCCCGGCTCTACCTTTCAAACTTCCTCAACGTGCAATCGAGCTGGGTCACACAGGGGCTCAAGGTGTGCCAAATGGGTCTCCGCTTCGGAGGAAATGATGTCGGATCGGTGATGTTGGAAGAAAACGTCGTGCGCGCCGCCGGCGTCACCAATTGCACCACCGAGGAGGAGCTGCGACGCATCATCCGCGATGCCGGCTTCCGCCCGGTTCAGCGGGACACGTTATATCGTACCTACTTCTTGAATTAGGTCTGGTTTTCCTCGGGGATTCGGGGGAAAGTTCGCCAAATGGAAACGGCCTCGAGATGTCGAGGCCGATCTGGATGCGTCAGCACCCCGTCAAGGTCAGCAATTATTATCCCCTTGTGGTAATCCCAAATCAAGTTACTTCTGGGGAGCCTCCACCCCGCCTGGGAGGCCATCCCCGCCTTTCATCCCCTGCCCCCTGCCTACACACAGCCGGGAATGGACCTGGCGGGATTCGAACCCGCACCTGTGACCTTGACGGGGTACTGTGCTCCCTTTACACCACAGGCCCACAGGACCGAAGTGTAATGTTGATGAGTTAAATATGCATGGTTGTCGGTCACAACCTGATGTTCATTCCCTCTGGATAAAAATGGTGTTACTTTGCTATCTCTCGGGAAGCCTACCCATGAGACTTCGGCAATTATCAGTTTTCTCTGTGCTCTGCGCAATTGCCTTATGGGCGCAGAACCCAGCCTCTTTGAAAGACAACAAGTGCACGCTAAAGGGCACGGTTGTCAAAGAACCGAGTAGCGAGCCAATCAAAAAGGCTACCATCGAGCTGATTACAGAAAACCAACAAGAGGGTGGAAACTACACTGCTGTTAGCGATCAGGATGGGCACTTCCAAATTGAGGGAATCGAGCCCGGCCGATACCGGTTGTTCGCCGAGCGCACCGGCTACATCGGTGTCGAAAAGAAGCAACATCGGTCATCAGGGGTAGTGCTTTCCTTCGAATCAGGTCAGCAACTCAAAGACCTGCTGATACGTATGCTTCCGGCGGCAGTCATTACAGGCCGGGTGGTTGATCAAGACGGCGACCCGTTGCCCAACGTGGAAGTTACCGTTTCGCGAACCAACTACTCCAGTGGTCGCCAGCACTGGGAAGCGCTTCGTTCGGAGCGTAGCAATGACGTGGGTGAGTTCCGCATCGGCAGCTTACTGCCTGGACGTTATTTCGTTTCCGCCAGTCCCCCGCCCGATTTCCAGACGCTCGCGTCGGCTTCAAAGGAAGACGCTCAAGCCCACGGTGCGCCCGAGATGGCGTATGTCACGACTTACTATCCCGCGACCCACGACCGTAGTCAGGCGTCGGAAATTGAGATTCGCGCCGGCGAGGAGTCGCCCGTAAATTTCACACTTGTCCCAAGCGCTACATTCCGGATACGTGGCACTGTTTCCAATCTGCCCGCGAGCGCCGAGACTGTCGTTACGCTTTATTCCCGCGAATTCAGCTTGGTCTCCAGCACGGCCGAAGTCAGCAAGAACGGCACATTTGAACTGCGTGCTGTTGCCCCGGGTTCATACACGGTTGTGGCCACAGCCCTCATTGGTGAAAACGCGCAGTCGGCGCGGCAGAGTATCGAGCTTGCCGCTTCAAATGTAGAGGGACTGCGACTCATTCCTGTGCCGGGTGCCTTGGTGAAAGGTCGCCTTCGTGCAGAGGGTGCTGGTCAGGTTGATCTATCGCAATTTTTTCTACTTTTGCACTGCGCGGATGGGGACTATAGCTGCATGAACGCGATACCCTTAGGGGCGGGCGACCCCGCACAGCCCGCGCGTGTCAAAAAAGATGGCAGTTTTGAATGGAAGGGCGTACCGCCGGGTAGGTATGACATCCAATTCGCAGCGGAGGCCGGTGCAGTCGCCGATTATTTTCTAAAATCTCTCGTCATAGGTGAAAGAAATATCCCCGATGCGACACTGACTGTAAGTAGCACGTCCCTTTCACTCGATCTAATCGTTAGCGCTAATGGCGGAAGCATCGAGGGCACAGCCGTGGACGAAAAAAATCGGGCGGTAGCAAATGCAAGTGTCGTTGCTATTCCCGAGTCCCGATATCGCAATCGTCCTGACCGCTATCACCAGGCAGTCACTGACCAGCATGGTCACTTCTCCTTGCACGGTTTGAATCCCGCAATCTACACCATCATCGCGTGGGATGAATTAGATGGTGATCGTTACTTAGACCCTCAGTTTCTGAAAAACTATGAGAGCAATGCCACCACGACGCACATGGAAGAAGGCAGCCATATTAACCTTGTGCTTCAGGTTAATTCTCTGCCGGACGACTCGCCATAAGTCTCTGAATCCAAAGGATATTTTGTGACCAACGAGCGTGCTGCGTCTCAGGTCGGGTAAAATAAAAGGTTTGCGTTACCCGGATTGATCAAGCTTGCTGAACTGCGCGCCCATTTCGTCCTTTGCAATACTTGTCGCTCTGTCCGCATCTCGCGGCATTTGGCAATACTTCCGCCAGCATTTTCTTGATCGGACATTCCAGGGCCTCTACCACGCCAATGCATTCGACATGGCCTTGTTGATCCCATACTTCGTCGTGCTGGTACTGCTGGCCTCCTACGGCATACACCGCTATACCCTGGTTTACCTTTATTACAAAAACAAGAAGAACCGCACCCTTGATCCGCTAGCGTATTTCTCTGATCTGCCACGAGTCACGGTTCAACTTCCAATCTTTAACGAGCAATACGTTGTTGATCGTCTCCTGGATGCCATTTGCCGGCTGAACTATCCGCGAGAGAAGTTGGACATCCAGGTGCTGGACGATTCCACGGACGAAACCAGGACGGTTGCGCGCAATCTGGTGGAGCGGTATGCAGCTTTGGGAAACCCCATCACCTACCACTACCGCAGGAAGCGTTTCGGGTTCAAAGCCGGTGCACTCGCGGAAGGATTGAAGACAGCAAAAGGCGAGTTCGTCGCTATTTTCGATGCCGACTTCGTACCGCCAGAGGATTTTCTTCTGCGTACTATCCACCATTTCACCGATCCGAAGGTCGGCATGGTGCAGACGCGCTGGACACACATCAATCGCCACTACTCGTTTCTTACTGAAGTTGAAGCCATTCTGCTCGACGGACATTTTGTGCTCGAACACTCGGGCCGCGCCCGCAGTGGCGTCTTTTTCAATTTCAACGGCACTGCGGGGGTCTGGCGGCGGCGCGCTATCGATGAAGCGGGCGGATGGCAACACGATACTCTGACCGAAGATACCGACCTCTCCTATCGGGCTCAGCTCCTGGGTTGGAAATTTATCTACTTGCAGGATGTCGAGTGCCCCGCCGAATTACCGGTGGAAATGACGGCTTTCAAGACCCAGCAGGCGCGCTGGGCAAAAGGCCTGATCCAAACTTGCAAGAAAATCCTGCCCCGCGTGCTGAAAAGCGATGTGCCGGGTCGGGTGAAGCTCGAGGCCTGGTATCACCTGACAGCGAATCTCAGTTACCCGCTGATGATCGTGTTGTCGGTGCTTCTGTTGCCAGCCATGGTTATTCGCTTTTACCAGGGATGGTTTCAGATGATGTACATCGATCTCCCGTTATTTTTGGCGTCGACGTTCTCCATCTCGAGCTTCTACCTGGTGTCCCAGAAGGAATTATTTCCCAAGACCTGGCCGCGTGCTCTGCTTTATCTCCCCTTTCTGATGGCGCTCGGCATTGGTTTGACAGTCACCAACACCTGCGCGGTGCTGGAGGCTCTCGCCGGCAAGCAGAGCGCGTTCGCCCGCACACCGAAATACCGGGTGGAATCGAAAAAAGATAAAGTGGCTGCTAACACGTACCGCCGACGCTTGGGCTGGGTACCGTGGCTGGAGATGCTCATCGGCTCATACTTCGCTCTCACCGTGTACTACGCTGTGGACAACGAGAATTACATTACCGTACCGTTCCTCATATTATTTGTGGTCGGCTATTGGTACACGGGTCTAATGTCGCTGCTGCAGGGGCGTTTTGCCGGCCTTGCTTTGAGCGCAGACAGTCACAACAAACCCTTCCCCGTAGGCGTCTAAGTTCTTTTAGTTAGGTTAGCGGCTGATTCGGCTACTTCTTGGCCTGAAACCTTTGGCGCTGTGGCACGTCACATATCAGCAACACGGATTTTGAGAACCCGGTTGCTGGTAAAAAGGGCAATCGATCGGGTTCATAGAGGACTGAATGAAGAAGGTTTTCTCTACGATAATATTGTTTCTGGTAATTTCGACGGCGGTCCGCGCCGCCGACAACTTGCGGCTTAACCCGAAACTCGACTTCAGCAGCGACAGCCAGGATGGCCCGCTCATCATCGGCGACCATATGGATGATGGGGCTCAGAAGGGCAAGCCGAATTACATCATTATTTATGGCGAAGGTTGATTCAATTCCAAGCGGCAGGCTCGCCGCTCCGTTGACCTCTACAACAAATATGAAGACCGCGTCCACTTCGTAGTGATAGATATCGATAAGAAACTTTCGCCTAGCCAGCAGGAACTCGTTAAAAAATATTATCAGGGGTACATTCCGCACCTAGTAGTGTTGGATCGCGCTAGTAAGGCGCTTTACAATTCTTCGGGCGAAGTGGAGGAGTCCGTGATTTCGGCGATTCTCGACAAGGCTTTGCCGTGAAGCACAGACAGGCTGCCAGCGTCGGACGGTGCTTCTTTCCTTTTGTCGCCGTGGTCGGGTAGAATCCATCTCGCCTTCCGCGCCTGGCTTTAGCTCAGCCACGTCGGCTGCTCTGAGGAGGATCCGATGTCCCGCTTGCAGAAACTGCTCACCCTGATTCCCCTTGCAATGCTGCTGCTCCCCATCCTGAATTGTGGATCAGCGCACGATGCTGATGAAAAATATTTTCTGATCGCGTCCAACGTTCAGATTCCTTACTGGCAGACGGCCGCAGCAGGATTCTCGCAGTCCGCCAGTCAGCTGAAAGTGCGTGCCGAGATAGCTGGACCCGACACCTTCGATCCCAAAGCGGAGCAGCAAGCCTTCGAAAAGGCATTACAGCAGAAGCCCACGGGGATTTTGATTTCGGTTGCCGACCCCAAGCTCCTGAAGGAGGACATTGACAAAGCCATCGCCGCCGGTGTTCCGGTGATCACCTTCGATTCCGACGCACCCGCGAGCAAACGGCTATTCTTTATCGGCACCAATAATTACCAGGCTGGAATCACCGGCGGCGAACGTCTTGCCACCGAACTGCATGGCAAGGGTAACGTCGTGGTTTTCAGCATGCCCGAGCAAATCAATCTTGCCGAGCGGCTGCGTGGCTATCGCGACGCGCTGGAGAACAAGGCGCAGATAAAAATTGTTCGTGTCGTTGATATCAAGGGCGACCCGAGGGTCGCTTTCGACACGGCTACCCAGATCCTTGGTAAGGAGAAGAACAAGGTGGACGCCATCGTCTGCCTCGAGGCGCTTGCCGGGAAGGAAGTCGCCACCGTGCTCAGCAACAACAACGTCAAAGATAAAGTCGTCATGGCGATGGACACCGATCCTGACACGCTGGAGTGGATACAGAAAGGCGTAATCGCTGCCACCATCTCTCAGAAGCCCTACACCATGGCCTTTGTGGGCCTCCGAATGATGGACGATCTTTATCACCATAAGCTCAATTCACTCGATGTGGATTGGGCCAAGAATAGCTTTGCTCCCATTCCTGCATTCGTAGATACAGGATCAGCCCTGATTGATAAAAGCAACGTGGACGCGTTCAATCAAGCCAAGAAATCCGTAACCGGCGGACAAAAATAAGCACTACCTCAAGAGGAATTCGCAAGCATGCGCAGATCCACAGTCGCCTTTGTCGTCGTCGTATGTGTCTTTCTGCTCCCCTTTGCTGCTGCTCTCGACCGGCAACCGAACGCTGACTACCGCGCCCGCCGCGAGGCATTAGCCAGGAAAACTGAAGGTGGCATCATTGTAATCTTCGCACCCATGGAGGCCGAAGGCCCAAACGATCTCTACGGCTTTCGCCAGGACAATCAATTCTTTTATCTCTCAGGCTGGTCTGAACCAGGCGCTGCTCTGCTCATAGCGCCCCCAGCACAGGCGACTCCCAGTTCATCCGCGCGTGCCTATACTGAAATTCTGTTCCTTCCCGCCCACAATCCATCGCAGGAGCGGTGGACTGGGCCAAAGTTGGGCCCCGAGAATCCCGATGCGCCCAAAATCACGGGCTTCGATCGTGTCGAAGTCATCGATCGATTACGCGACGAACTAGTCCGGCTCTTGCCTCAGCCGCGGGCCACCCTGTACAGCGATTTGCCCGCTTTCGGCCAAGCCTCAGCCTCCGCGGAAGCTCTGGACTGGCTCAAGCGGGCCAATGCTTTCCCCACCTACGTTTCCTTTCAGGACGTGAAACCGTTACTTGCTTACCTCCGTACTTTCAAAGACGCCGGTGAAATCGATCGCATTCGCAAAGCCACAGACGCTTCCGTCGCGGCGCACTTGGCCGCGTTTCACGCGGTAAAACCGGAGGTCTCCGAGCGCGAGATCTCGGCTTTAATGCAATATGAGTGGGGCAAACGGGGCTGCGAGCGCCCTGCATACGCGCCGATCGTGGGGTCAGGTTTCAATTCTACCGTGCTGCACTATTCGGACGATTCTGTAATCATCCACGCCGGCGATGTCGTGGTGATTGATGCAGCCGGGGAATATTCCATGTATGCCTCCGACATCACGCGGACTTTCCCGGCAACAGGAAAATTCAGTCCTCGCCAGCGTGAGATCTACGACATTGTCTTGGGGGCCCAGCAGGCTGCGATTGCGGCGTTTCAGCCAGGTAAATCAACCCTGAGGCGTGATGATCCTAACTCGCTTTATAAAGTCGCCTATGAGTACATCAACTCGCACGGAAAAGATAAACAAGGAGCACCGCTCGGCAAATACTTCATCCACGGGCTCAGCCACTATGTGGGCCTCAACGTACATGACGATGGCGATTATACGTTGCCGCTCGCTCCTGGAATGGTCTTCACTATTGAGCCGGGTATTTATATCCCGGAAGAAAAGCTGGGTGTGCGCATCGAAGACGTTTTTTTCGTGGACAACAACGACAAGCTTATAAACCTGTCTGCCGCCTTGCCACACACTGCCGACGAGGTCGAACAGGCTATGGCGGCAAAATAACTTGCAAGCCTGCTCCACCGCACTCCGTCGCCATTTGATATGCTAAGCCACGTGCGGATGACCTCGTGGTTTATCATCCTCGGTTTCAGCAGTCTGGTGATTACGTGTGTCGCGATTGCGTTGGTAGTGCGGGTTCGTCGACATATGAAGGCTGCCCCCGCAAGGGTCAAACCGACCTTGGATGAAATAGACCGCAACCAGGAAACCTGAAAGTCCATGTCTTTGATTTGGAGAACCCAGGAAATGGCAAGAATGGCTACCAACACTCTCAGCAGCTCAAACTCGCGGGCTCTCGCCTGGGCGCGGCAGGTCGCGATTGTAGTGAGTGCCAGCCTGTTCGTAGCTCTTTGTGCCCGCGTCACGCTGCCGCTTCCTTTTACACCAGTCCCTTTGACATTGCAGAATTTTGCCGTCTTGCTGGTTGGAATGACGCTGGGTAGCAAGCGTGGGTTCGCCGCCTTGGCTCTCTATCTGGCTGAAGGTCTCGCCGGACTGCCCGTTTTCAACCCCACCGGCCCGGGAGGTCTCGCACAGTTGTTCGGTCCGACCGGCGGCTTTCTCATGGTCTATCCGCTGGTCGCCGCTCTTGCTGGATGGATTATGGAACGCGGACGCAAAAGTTTTCTGCGCGCCTCGCTGGCAGGGTTTCTCGCTGAGATCGTTCTTTTCTCGGGTGGCATTACCTGGTTGGCAATTCTGACTCATTCTTTTGCACAAGCGGTGCGCTTCGGACTCTATTGGTTCGTGTTTGCCGAGGTAATCAAAGTAATGGCGGCGGCCGCAGTTGCTGTCCGTCTGCGACGTGCTAACAAGGTCGACGCATGAGCATCACAGTAGATACCAAAGATTACCCGCACAGTGGTACGCCTTCCGACACTCGCGAGATTACCGTTGCCCACAGTCCAGATTCCGACGATGCATTCATGTTCTACGGACTGGCCACTAATAAAGTGCGCGTGCCCAGGCTGCGCTTTACTCATACTCTTTGCGATATTGAAACTCTAAATCAGAAGGCGATGGACGGCGTATTCGACGTGACCGCCATTTCCTTCCATGCCTACCCGTATATCCAGGATAAGTACGCGCTGCTGCCGAGTGGCGGAAGCGTCGGCGAAGGCTATGGTCCGATGATTGTTGCCAGCCATCCCTACACCCAGAGTGAGATCAAACGAAAGCGTATCGCCGTCCCCGGTACTCTAACCACGGCATATCTCGTCCTCCGGCTCTTTGCACCGGGAATAGAGACTGACGTGGTGCCCTTTGACCAAATCATTCCACAGGTTCTGGAGGGCAAGCAGGAAGCCGGGCTCATCATCCACGAAGGCCAATTGAGTTATGCAAAGTCTGGCTTGCAGCGCATCATTGATCTGGGAAGATGGTGGCAAAAAATAACCGGGTTGCCGCTGCCGCTCGGAGGAAATGCGATCCGGCGTGGCCTCGGCGACGAGCTCATGACTAGTGTTGCCTCAGCGCTCCGCGAAAGCATTCAATACGCTCTCGACCATCGTGATGAAGCTCTCGCCTACGCCATGCAGTTCGCCCGCGACCTCGATTCCCAACTGGCCGACAAGTTTGTTGGCATGTACGTGAACGAGCGTACTCTCGACTACGGACCGGATGGCCGTGAAGCCATACGCCGTCTGCTTGATATGGGTCATAAAGCGGGAATCATCCCCCATGCGGCACGAGTGGAGTTTGTGGGGTAGAAGCTCCATGATGTCCGGCCTTTCTGGTTCCAATGGCACGCAAACCCTTCTCATCGACGCCGATGACACTCTCTGGGAAAATAACATTTACTTCGAGCGGGCCATTGCTCAGTTCATTTCCTTCCTGAACCATCACCAGTATTCTGCTATTCAGGTACGCGAAATTCTCGACGAGGTGGAACGTGAATGCATCATCACTCACGGCTATGGGTTGCACAGCTTTGCTCATGCCCTGGTCAAAACTTTTGAACGGCTCGCAGTCGACCCAATCACTCCCGCCCTGCACGATCGAATCAACAGCTTTGCTCATGTGATCGCCGCGCATCCGGTGGAGATACTGCCGGGCGTTCCGGAAACGCTTCAGTATCTTTTCCCGCGACATCACCTCATCCTCATGACCAAAGGCGCTGTAGTTGAACAGTCTGGCAAGATCGAGCGGTCGGGCCTGAAACAATATTTTGCAGCGGTGGAAATCGTCGCTGAAAAAGACGCGGACACATACCGTTCGGTAGTTTCGAAATACGGTGTGGCAGCAGCGTCTACCTGGATGATCGGCAACAGCCCGAAATCAGACATCAATCCCGCGCTCGCGGCCGGCCTCAACGCGGTCTTCGTGCCGCATGACAACACCTGGATCTTGGAACATGAGCAGTTTGCGCCTGCCGATCCTCCAACTCGGCTATTGCTCTTGGAGAATTTCTCCGAGTTGCGCAGGCACTTCTAAAACTGCGCCATTCAATGCTGGCTGGCCCGATGGCGCAAATATTCCATACTCAAATGCCAGCTACAAAATGCTGATGTGATCTCGGCACCAAACTAACCAACAACGTACCTTCCCCGCATTTTTCGTGCATGGTACTCTCAATTTGCTCTGGTCGTTTTCTCGCTACCACCTCGCGTGGCGGTGCAGAGGAACAATTTTCGACGGCTCCTGCGCACGGTTGAGGCGCTCTCCGACTTGGGTCCGCAGTTGACCACGGAGCGCGAGTTCTCGCAAACTGCTCAGGTAATGCTCTCGACGCTGATTGAAGCGTCCGGGGGCCGCGAAGGCGCTCTTTTTCTTTTCAGCGACAAACCTTCTCTCCTCACCTCAATTGCGTCTCAGGGCTTCACCATGTTGCCCGATCCAGCCATCATCCCACTTCTTCCCAAGCACGTGCATGCCCTCACGGCTGCTCGCGGTCCGATGCTGCTCAATGCCAGCACTTACGAAATTTTCCTTAGTTCGAATGGCAACGTCGCGCCCGAGCTCTTTAAATGCATCGCGCCCCTCAAGGTTGGTATAAAGCTTGTAGGCCTGGTGGTTTTGGGCAGGCGTGAAGGCGATGCTCACTATGAAAATGACGAACTCGAATCCCTGAGCCTGCTGTGTCACTACATCGCATTGGCCGTTCACAACCACAGCCTTACTCAGACATTGGCGCAGCGCATCTCAGAGAACCTGCGGCTGATGGCCTCTTTGCATGGCTTTTATGACAATGCTCTCGAGGCATTTGCCACCGCGATTGACGTAAAGCACGTCAATATTCACGGTCATTCACTTCGTGTCGGACGTTACGCCGCCGCCATCGGCGAGGCGCTTGGAATGGATCAAGGCGAAGTCGGGGCGCTCCGTTCCGCAGGATACTTGCACGATATCGGCAAGGTCGCGGTAGACAAGCGCATATTCGGCAAGCCGAGCGCGCTGGATGCGGAAGAGTTCCGCGAGATGGCTGACCACACCATCGTTGGACATCAGATCGTAAGCAATGTGCAATTTCCCTGGCCACGCATTCCCGAAATTGTGCGCTGGCACCATGAGCGCGGCGATGGCTCTGGATACCCCGACGGTCTGTTTATGGACGACGTGCCCATGCCGGTGCGCATCATAGCCCTTGCCGACACATTCGATGCCATGACCAGCGAGCGCCCCTATCGCGATTCCCTTCCCGTGGGCGGCACCTTGAGCGAACTGGTCCGGCTGGCGCCCCAGAAATACGATCCCAATGTTGTGCATGCACTGCTGATCCAATTGCGGCGTGATGCAGTCGGAAGCAATCGCGTGCCGTTCCTCGAGCACATGTCCGTCAACATTGCGGCGGGAGACATCGATCAACTCGCGGCCGGTCTGCAACACAAGCTAAGCCACGGAAAAATCTATTTGACCTAGGTCTCATCTCCGGGCTTGCTGCCTGACATTGAGTTCTCATGGCTCACGTTCTGGCGGGCCCTCCCAAGTACCTGATTCGGCTCACGAATGAGATGAATGAGTGGCACGCTAAAGCCGCCTTAAGAAACTTTTCCTCTATTTTGGGTTCATAATTAATGGCATTCTCGCGTTCCTGAGCAGGAATATTCATGATTTTTGCAGTTCGAAGAATCGCGCTGCCGCTGCTGCTCACATCATTGGCTCTGACTGCCTCAGTGCGATTGGCCGCGGGCTACAAAAAGCCGGCTCCAACGCTGACGCAAATGGATGAGCACAAACGCGCTGTCCATGCGCTCAATCGCTTGACGTTTGGTCCGCGTCCCGGCGATGTCCAGAAGGTGATGGACATCGGTGTAGATAAGTGGATCGAACTTCAGCTCAACCCAAAAAAGATTGATGACGGCGCTTTAGAATCGCGTCTCGCTCCGTTTCGAACTTTTCGCATGGATACTCGCGAGATAGTCGAGAACTTTCCCCCACCCCAACTCATTAAACAAGTGATGAATGGCCGCCAATCCCTACCCTCCGATCCCACCAGGCGTGCGGTCTATCAGGCGCAGATCGAGCGCCAGGAGCAGAAGCAGGAGCGCAAGCAGGAGTCCGGCAAGAACCCGCCTGACGCTACGGCAAGCAACGCAGTCGATGCCCCGGCTGTCGATGCTGCCAATAAGCAAGCCAGGCTTGGTGATGAAGAAAGAGCGCAGCGTCGCGAAGCTCGCATGTTCGCTGATCTGACGGTGGAGGAGTTACTTAATTTGCCGCCCGACCAGCGCGTCAAACGGGTTCTTAAAATGGCACCCGAGGAGCAGCGCATTTTGGCTGCATCTCTGAAAGGTGGGCGGGGCAACGATTTCATGGAAGGCATGAGCCCGCAACAGAAAGAAACGCTCATGGCCTTGAATAATCCTCAGCAGGTGATCGTCAGCGAATTAGTGCAAGGCAAATTGCTGCGTGCCATCTACAGCGAACGACAATTGGACGAGGTGATGACCGATTTCTGGTTTAACCACTTCAACATATTCATCGGCAAGGGCCCTGATCATTACATGATCACCAGCTACGAACGCGATGTAATACGACAGCATGCCCTCGGAAAATTCGAAGACCTGCTGCTGGCAACCGCCAAAAGTCCTGCCATGCTGTTCTATCTGGACAATTGGCTGAGCATCGGTCCAAATTCTGATATTGCCACCGGGGCTCCCAAGAATCCTCATCGCGGCTACCGTCGCCACCGTTTCCCCAATTACCCGCGCCGGGCCAGCGTGCAAAAAGCAAAGGGAAAGCGCAGCAGCGGACTCAACGAGAACTACGGCCGTGAGTTGATGGAATTGCATACCCTCGGCGTGAACGGCGGCTACAGTCAAAAAGATGTTACCGAAGTCGCGCGCGTCTTTACCGGCTGGACCATTGACCAACCACAGCAAGGCGGCGGGTTCAAATTCGAAGAGCGCATGCACGATCATGGGGACAAGATCGTCCTCGGTCATCGCATCAAGGACAATGGCGAAAAGGAAGGACGAGAGGTGCTGCATCTACTCGCACACCATCGTGCGACCGCAAAGTTTATCTGCACCAAGTTGGCAATGCGCTTCGTGTCTGACAATCCGCCGCAAGCGCTTGTGGACCATATATCGCAAACCTTCTTAAAGAAAAACGGAGACATCCGCGAAGTTCTGCGCACTCTCTTCCGCTCGCCGGAATTCTGGTCCTCTGACAATTACCGCGCCAAAGTAAAAACTCCGCTTGAGTTCGTGGTCTCTGCTGTACGGGCGACCGGTGGGGAGGTGAGCGATGCCACTCCGCTGGCAAATCAGCTCAACAATATGGGTATGCCGCTGTACGGAATGCAGCCTCCGACGGGCTATTCGATGAAGGCGGAAACCTGGGTCAATTCCGCCGCCCTGTTAGGCCGCATGAACTTTGCCCTGGCGCTCAGCGCGGGAAAGCTGAGAGGAGTGCAGGCGGATACGCAACCCATATTAAGCGCTAACCCGGCTCCGACGGATCCACAGCAAGTGTTGGCCGTAATGGAGAACTCGCTGCTCGCGGGCGACATCTCAAAACAAACGCACGATACCATCAGCAAACAAATGCAGGTTCCGCAAGTCACGCAGCGACGTCTGGATGATCCTGCGCGCCCGCCGAACTTGAGCGTGATCGAAGGGCTGCTCGTGGGATCACCCGAGTTTCAGAGGAGATGACAGTTTTTTATGCCCATCACGCGACGCGTATTTCTTAAAAACGGCGCACTCGCCGTCGTTGGAACGGCAGCCATACCGGCCTTTCTTACTCGCGTAGCTTACAGCGCGGCGAACTCCGCCACCCGGAACAAACGTCTGGTTGTGATCTTCCAGCGCGGCGCCGCCGACGGCCTCAACATCGTCGTACCGCACGGCGAGCAGTTGTACTATGCTATGCGCCCCACCATCAATATCCCGCGCAGTTCCGTGATTGATCTCGACGGCTTCTTCGGTCTGCATCCTTCCATGTCGGCATTTCAGCCGCTGTGGCAGCACCGCCACTTGGCCATCTTGCACGCTGCCGGCTCGCCCGATCCTACGCGCTCCCACTTCGACGCGCAGGATTTCATGGAATCAGGAACACCTGGCATGAAAGCTACTGACGACGGCTGGCTCAATCGCGCTCTGCATTCGTTGCCGCCGCCCACGCAGAATTCCGCGTTCCGTGCGATTTCTCTGGGACCATCGCTGCCGCGCATTCTGTCCGGCAATGAGCCCGCGGTAGCCGTGAACAACATCAGTGATTTTGGAGTAGGCGGCAAGAACCCCAACGCCACGCCTATCGCCAATACTTTCGAAGCCATGTACGACCAGTCCGTGGATACCGTTCTGCACGGCACCGGTCAGCAAACTTTCGAAGCCGTAAAGATGTTGAAATCCGCGGACCCAGCCCACTATGCGCCGGCGCCCGGAGCAAATTATCCCCGTGGCCGTTTCGGCGACAGCCTGAAACAACTCGCCCAACTCATCAAGGCCAACCTCGGGGTGCAGGTCGCATTCGCCGACATCGGTGGCTGGGACCATCACGTGAACGAAGGCAACACACAAGGGCAGATCGCAAATGTCCTGCACGATTTTTCGCAGTCGCTAGGCGCCCTCTGGACTGACCTTGGCAATCTCGCCGAGGACACCGTGATTGTCACCATGTCCGAATTCGGCCGCACCGCCCGCGAAAACGGCAACCGCGGCACCGACCACGGTCACGCCAACGTGATGTTCGTGATGGGTGGTCCGGTGAAGGGCGGTAAAGTCTACGGCCAGTGGCCGGGACTCAATCAGTCCCAACTCTACGAAGGCCGCGACCTGGCAGTCACGACCGACTTCCGTCGCGTGCTCGGCGAAGCCGTCGAACGTCATCTGGGAAACAAGAGTTTGGAAACGGTATTTCCCGGATTCGAGAATCCGCCAGGAAAATTCTTGAAGTACCTCGGCTAAACTCGACTCCGGCCAAACCAACCTCGCTTAGCCGGGACGAAACTTAGGATGGACTCGCGCCGGGAAGGCATAGAATAGGCTCCGTCTGCCGTACTTTGGAGGACGCGATGTCGCTGCGTGTTTGTGCGATCCTGACCCTGATTTTCTTCCTTGCTCCACTCGCGAATCCAAAAGACAAAAACAAAAATGTCTTGCCGGAATACGTTCTCAGCGCACGGACCGTCGCCGTCATTGAGAATCCAAACTCCAAGGTTCCGCTGCTGAATCCCGCTGAAAATCGAGTTGCGCAAGAAGACGTCGAAAAGGCGCTGATGAAATGGGGACGTTTTACTCCCGTAATCGATATCAGCACCGCGGACCTCGTCATTGCTGTCCGAAGGGGACGAATGGTTAACCCAACCGTCGGCGGCGGGGCTGCAAATGACCGCCCCGTAATTATTCAGCCTGGTGAAGATGGAATCCGAATCGGCGCCCAGCGAGGCAATCCGCCGGCCGCAACCAGCGGGCAGTCGCAGGATCCCAGCCCACGACGCGGAATGGATATTGGACCATCGGACGATATGCTGGAGGTGTATCGCGGCGGTGTCGAGTACCCGCTAGATGACTCTCCGGTGTGGCGCTTTCTCGGACACAATGCTCTACGCCCGCCAACCGTGCCCGCTGTGACAGCTTTTCGTAAAGCCATCGAAGAAGCTGAAAAGCAAAAGAAGCACAAACCCTGAATTGCGCGCTGAATGCTGAACCTTCACAACTCAACCAGCACATCCTCATCTTCTATCTTCAGCGGATAAACCGCCACCTTCGCCGCCGCATTATGCGCCGCTTCCCCCGTCTTCGGGTCCCACTGCCACCCGTGCCACGGGCACACGAGTTTGTCTCCTTCAATCGTGCCTTGTCCTAGCGGTCCGCCACGATGCAAGCAGACGTTGTCCATCGCGGTAATCGTTCCATTGACGTTGGCCACGCAGATCACCTTGTCGCCGACGGTAAATTCTTTGGCTTCGTTGTCGGGAGGAAGTTCGGATTTGCTGGCAAGTTTGATGAAAGGGGACATGTCTCGAGCATTGCTACCGACCCTGAGCATTCAGCCTTCAGCGCTGCGGAAGCGGCGCTGTTGTTAGTGGTGCTCATTCCGGCAATCTTCCCGAATGTGAAGTGGGCTGCCTGCTGATCAGATCCTTCGACTTCGCTCATGATGACCGCAGCGGTCTCCCCCTTCGCTCACGCGCGCTGGACGCGGTCATTTCGGTTGCAACGTCTGCGCAATCATTACTTGCCTTTTGAAATTCTCCACCATGTTCTGCTCCAGACGCACCTCGGTGGGACGCTTGGCTAGCGACATTTGGTCAATCTTGTCCTGCAGCTTGAGCAGCGCGTAGAAGAGGTTCTCCGGACGCGGCGGGCAGCCGATCACATAAACGTCCGTCGGCACAATTTTGTCCACTCCCTGGAGCACAGCATAAGTATTAAATGGCCCGCCAACCGACGAGCAGGCTCCCATGGATATCACCCACTTGGGGTCGGGCATCTGATCGTAGATGCGTTTCACCACCGGCGCCATTTTCAACGTGACGGTTCCGGCCACGATCATCAGATCGCTCTGCCGCGGACTGGGACGAAACACTTCCGACCCAAAGCGCGCAATATCAAACCGCGCCGTGGACGAAGCAATCATCTCAATAGCGCAGCATGCCAGCCCAAACGTCATCGGCCACACCGCCGACTTGCGCGCCCAGTTAAAGACGTAGTCCACCGTTGTGATCAAAAAGTTCTTCTCGAATTTATTCTGCAACCAGCCCATGAGATCCCTCGAAGCTTCGCTACAATATCATTCGCAGTTAATAGCCGATAGAGGTCGAATATTCAGTCTAGGTGGGAGCAGAATCGGTGTCAATCTACTGGCGGGGATACTAGGGTCAATGTTCGCTTCACTCGCGTTGTTTGGCTTTGTTTTGCTCGCGTATCGCTATCTGCACTCGCGCACGGCATTGTAAGGAATCCGGCGTCAGACATATTCGTTTTTTATCCCAGGGAGGTACACATAGCATGTCTCCATTAACCAAGCGACCAAAAACTAAAATTCTCGTTGATGGTGGCGATCCGCAGGAAACCCAAAAGATAAAGGAACTGCTCGGCTTCGTAGACGGCCAGACGACGAATCCATCGTTGATCGCCAAAAATCCCCACATCAAGCAGCTAATCGCCTCCGGACATAAACTCACCGAACAGGAAGAACTCGACGAATACAAGAAGATCGTCCGCACCATTTCGCCGTTAGTCGGAGACGCCGGGGTCTCCATCGAGGTCTTTGCCGACCTGAACACCACGGCAGAACAAATGTTCCAGCAAGGCCAAGCGATGTTTTCCTGGATCCCGAACGCCTACGTCAAGTACCCGTGCACAGCCCAGGGATTGCGGGCCGCGGAGATGTCCGTCGCCGCTGGAATCCGGGTGAATATGACGCTGTGTTTTTCTCAGCAACAAGCCGCTGCCGTTTACGCCGCCACCAAGGGCACGAAGGCGCCGGCCTATGTGTCGCCCTTTATCGGTCGCTTGGACGACGTCGGAAAGAATGGTGTCGATCTAGTCGCCAACATCAAGCGCATGTTTAGAGAAAGCGATGGACACGTCTGGGTCCTCGCTGCGAGCATTCGTTCCGTGGAGCAGTTGCTCTATTGTTTCTCCATCGAAACAGAACTGGCGACTGTGCCAGCAAAGATTTTGCAGCAGTGGGCGGAGCGGAATTTTCCTATGCCCGACAAAAATTTCGTTTACCAGCCCACCGGCGCTCGCATTGAATACGAAAACATCAACTTGAACCAGCCACGGACCAGCTTCAACATCGAGCACGAACTCACGACCAAGGGCATTCAGAAATTTGTCGCGGATTACCGGGCTACGCTGTATTCGAAAGCAGGGTGATTTTCGCTCTCGTCAAGAGGGCGGGCTGCCCCATGCTTCGCGTATTTTGCGGGCTGCCCCGCCCTTCGTTTTTGAAGGGTGGGCTCCACGGACGAGTGCTGGGTTACCTAATCCCGCGCGGAGAGCAGATATCATGAAGCTCGCACGTACTCTCGTCGTATTGCTCACAATTTCAGCCTTTGCGCAGCAAGGAGTAGCTCCCAATGGTTACTATCCCCGGGAATACATGGGATCAACTTTTACGGGAGAGGTGATCGATGGGCCGATTGATTTTCTGACACTCAGATATAAGCATGGCAACAAAGAAGAGATTTTTTCTGGCCGGTTTGAGGCCCCTTGCGATGCTCCGCTGAAAAATGGCAAGCGCGCACCCATGCTCGCGGCAGACGTCCAACTCGGTGCCGTGGTAACCGCCTTCTACTACGGCAATAGGGGCAAGGCGAATGAGAAAACCGGCACAACTAAAACAATCGTCTTCCTCAGGTTCGATGCCGTGAACGGCAAGCCCATCGCGGACTACAAACGCGTCGCGGTCGCGTGCCACCATCAGCGCGACACAGTCTTCAAAGCATTCGGCCCCGAGGGTGCCGCTACACCAGAAGGAGCCCGCTGAAGGTTTGCCGCCTGCCAGCGCACACTGCTTGCTCCCGCCAACCAACGGAAAAAAACAAGTCTACAATGATGGAGTGGTGAGAGTCGGACTCATTATTGTCTTCGCCATCGGAACTGCCACCACCGTGTTGGGGTATCCGAGCTATACGGAAATGTTCGACGACATCCCCGATCTAGTTTCTCGTTCCACACTCGCCTGCAAAGGGGAAGTCGTGTATGCGCCCGAGGTCATGATCGTCGACAATCCAAAAGATCAGGTTGCGACTGCAACCGTGAGCATGGACCGGTGTTTCAAGGGCCATGCACAGGTGGTTCGTGTGGTTTTCGACGCCTTTACCACTGGCGGTGGACATAGCGGAGGGCCGCTTTTTCGTCTTACCACAGGTGATTACGATCTCTTTTTTCTCAAGCTGCAAGGCGATAATTTTGTGGCTGTTAACAACCGCTCTGGCGCACTGCCAATATCAAGGAAAATGGGGCCAAGTGCCGAGGGTTCTGACTCGCTCACGCAGTTAGAACTCGATTTCAAAGCCGGATTGAATGACCCCGATCCTGAACTGGTACTTGCCAGTATTTGTTTGCTCGGCGCCATAAAACACCTGCACTCTACTTCTGAATTGCTTGCCCTGCTCGATTCCGCGGATCTGCTGCAGAAAACTTACCTCTGGGAGGCACTCCTCAAGCTGAAAACGTATTCCGTTCTGCCCGCCGTGGCTAAATTCTTTGCCGATCAGCCGGACCCACCTATTGAACTTTTTCTTCCACGCGATCGAGTGTTCGCCATGGAGCACCGATTGTTCCACCAGGTTAGTAGGATCCAAGATGCGAGCGCTCTGGCCTACCTCCAGCAGTTTGCTCTCGCGCCGAACCCGCGTCTCCGCATGAATGCATTGCAAGCCTTGCGGTCGATAGAAGATCCACGGACCGCGCCCACTTTCTTGAAGGCGCTGGAAGATGACGATTCCGATAATGCGTTCTCGGCAATGCAGGGATTGTTCGCGCTGGCCGGTGGGGGAGAAATCGACTGGGTGCCCAACTGGGAGGAGTTTAAAGATGACCAACCCTTTTACGCTGCCAAGTGCCGCGAATGGTGGCAAGCCGAGGGGCGCCAGAAGACGCGTGCGCGATTTAGTAAATGGGTGAGGCCGGCTGGCGCCACCCGTAGATAGCACCATAGTGTCTTTTACTGCGCGTGATGCAAGTCGAAATTGTGGGTGGACTCCACCGATGAACATGTGGCGGGCTGCCCCATGCCCTGCATATTTTCGAAAGCGGCACCCGACACTATTGTCCAAACGTTGAAAGCCGCCGGACTCAAAGATAAAGATGCAAGAATAGTGCCTCCGAGAGCGTCAATGTACCTTGAGATCGAAGCCGAGGGCAAGCAGGCGTCGAATCCGGCCACTCAACTGCCCAACTTGGCCGATGCGGGTAACCGAGCGAATGCTTGAACCTCTGGCTGATGCATGGAGCGGAATGCCCGAGCAGGAAGGCGAATCCATCGATTATTTACAGATCCTCAATCCTTATCTCTTGGTTCCGATTGGCGGGTGAGCACACCTTCCACCAGGACACCGGGCGTGGCATTAATGGCCTTGATCTCTTTCCCATGACCGACGATGACCATGTTCCAAGTACCATCGGAAAATGTTGCGGACGCGGTGCAATCCGACTTCACGGTGTAGGGTCCGGAATCGCTGCTCCCAGGAAAAATTTGTCCGCCGAAACTCAAGGTGAAAGAGCGGAAGGCATTTCCATGCCCATCAAAGGAGAAAGTCCCCGCCGCAGCAAGTGGAAAAAAAGCGCCAATGCGTTGTGGTTGCCCTTTGAAGGAGCCGCTCACCAAACCATTGAGCGCGAACCCGTAGGCCCCGGCTATTGTAGAAACTGTGCATCCGGGGTCAGCTTGCACAATATTTTGTTTCCCTGCCAGAAGCACTGCCAGCGCGACAATGACGAACAAGGCGGCAGCACCGCAAGAGTATCCGTTACGCCTTTTCATTTTTGTGTCTCCTTATCTCCAGACGGTTCGGAATTCTACACCCCTTTGCGGGCTGTCCCATGCTTCGCGTAGTTGGATAGACGGTCCCATCCCTCGTGGCATTAACCGCGGCGCTCGGAGGGTATCTTCCTTTTCAGCCTCTGGCAGGTGTCATCTCTTTTCCCTTGACTTCGCTTTTCGCTATCCCTCATAACAGATATATAGCTCAACTGACAATGCCACAATGCCTGAAAGTGCCCCCAACTCGTTTGTTTTCAAGATTTTGCCTATAACTCCTTATTCCTCTGGGATTTTCGCTGATTTTTTCGCTACTGTGATGATTCTAAAAGATCGAGGGGGGAGGGGGGTACCCCCGCACCTCGTTACACAAGGCCACCTCACCGGTTCGCCGGACCGTCCCCAAACAGCATTCGCGCAGCAGCAAAAAGAGACGTCACCCGCACCTCGCGTCTTGCGCTTTGCTCCGATCTGGACACGCATTCGCACTTCACTTTTCTGGATGGTCGTCATTTCCTTCGCTCTGCGCTTGTGCGTCATCATCGTGATGCACACCTACAAATTTCGCAGCGCGGAGGAGAACTTTGGTTTCGGATGGGAAATGGGACGCATCGCCCGCTCTCTCGCTGCAGGCCAGGGATTCAGCAACCCGTTCCATGCCGTGACCGGACCCACCGCCTGGGAGCCGCCCCTCTACCCTTATCTCATTGCCGGCGTTTTCAAAATCTTCGGAATCTACACGAATGCCTCCGCGTTCGTCCTGTTGACTCTGAATAGTCTTTTCTCCGCGCTCACTTGCATTCCGATTTTCCTGATCGCGAAACGCTGCTTCGGCGAAAAAGTTGCCATTGCTTCCGCGTGGACCTGGGCGCTCCTCCCCTATGTCATGTACTGGTGTACGCGCTGGGTGTGGGAAACCAGCCTGTCGGCGTTGCTCATCGTGCTGATTTTTCTTCTCACCCTCGATTTGGAAAACAGGGACGGTCTAAGACCTTGGCTCTTTTTCGGGCTGCTCTGGGACGTCGCCGCGCTAACCAGTCCTTCCCTGCTTTCGTTCTTGCCGGTGTCCGGCCTATGGGCGTGGTACCAGCGCAGCAAGCGTGGCAAATCTTCGTTAGGCGGAATCGTGCTTGCGTCGGTAATCTTCTTCGCCTGCATCACGCCCTGGCTGGTGCGCAACTACCGGACATTCGGAACGCCAGTTTTCATCCGCGACAACTTCGGCGCCGAACTCCGCATGGGCAACGGTCCCTGGGCCGATGGTACCTGGATGTACTACTTGCATCCCACGCAAAACACCTACGCCATGCAGCAGTACGAAAATATGGGAGAGATCGCCTACATCGCCGAACGTAAGCGGCAAGCCCTCGAATTCATCAAGGAAGATCCCGGCCGCTTCCTGCGTCTCAGCCTGAAGCGCTTTGTCTACTACTGGGCGGGCGCGCCGCGCTCATCGCAGATCTGGTGGCTGGCGCAGGTCAAGAATTCTCTTTTCCTGGCGTCGTCGGTGTTGGCGTTCTGGGCCCTTGGCCGCGCCCTGCGCAAACGCATACCCGGCGCCTGGCTTTTTTTCTGGTTGATCCTGATCTATCCCGCGGTTTACTACGTTGTCTTCCCTTACCCGCGGTACCGTCACCCCATAGAGCCGGAGATCGCAATTCTTGGCGTATTCCTGATTACAGAGGCCGCGAAAAGAGGCGCAAGCGCACCTTTATCTCCGGCTGGAGCCGGACATTAGCATGAATAATTTTCTCTGGCCCAGCCCACTCACCAATTCCCTTCTGTTTCGTCTAAGACGCAGCGAGGAGAGAAGCCATGCATAGCCAATCCAAAACCGCCGCCGTGTGGGGAGCCGTTCTTGGGACCTTTTGTGCGCTGCTCCTGCTGACTTCGGGAGCCCACGCCGGCGATCGGCGAGCCACCGGATCGCTGACCCAGGAGTTCCACCAGACTTACCCGATTTCTGCGAATGGCCGCGTCGCGCTGGATAACATTAATGGTCCGGTACACATCACTGCCTGGGACCGCAGTGAAGTCAAAGTGGACGCCATCAAGAGCGCGTGGACGCAGGAGCGTCTCGACGGAGCACAAATTCAAGTAGAAGCGGGCAAGGATTACGTCTCCATCCGCACTGAATATCGCGACCATGACCTCACCTTCAGCGATGAGGATCGGAACAATCCTGCCAGCGTGGAATACACCTTGAGCGTCCCCCGCACCGTGCGTCTCGATGAGATCAAGCTCATCAATGGGTCGCTCGACGTGCAGGGAGTTAGCGGCGAAGTGCGCGCTTCGTGCATCAACGGACATCTCACCGCGCGCAGTCTGGGAGGCCGCGTAAAGCTCTCCACCATCAACAGCCGGGTGGACGCCCAGTTCGAACGGCTGGTGCAGTCACCCGTAGAACTCTCGTCCGTCAATGGACCAGTCGTGCTGACGCTGCCCTCCGATTCCAAGGCTGAACTGGAGGCCAGCACGGTCAGCGGTTCGATCAGAAATGATTTCGGCTTGCCGGTAAACAACCATCGCTACGTAGGCCACGATCTGCGCGGAGAACTCGCCGGCGGCGGGACTCGTATCCAACTAAGAAACGTGAATGGCACAATCGATATCCGCCACGCCAATGACAACCGTCCCTTGAGCCGCGCTAAAAACTTGAATCAGGAGCAAGGTCGAGGCCGCGACGAAGACAGAGACGACGATGACGACGAGATTTAGGTGCGATGGATTATTTGCGCAGAGATGCAGCCAGACGCCTTTGTGTAGGCTTCAGTAAATCGTATATCCCGGCGCAGGTGTTCGCAGATCGGGCTTTGAGGCCATCAGCAGCAACGCTCCAATTTTTTTGAACGCGCGCAGGTCTTCGAGGCTGCGAAACGAAGTCGTCTTGTAATTATCGGGCGTTGGCGTGTCATCGGGAATGCGTCGCGCTTCCACTTTTTCGAATGCGTGTTTCTTGAGCAACTCCACGTATTCCGCTTCCGATCGCACGTGTACCAGCACTTTCAACTTGTCCACCCACTGCAGCGAATAAGGATTGTCTTTATAAAGATTGATCAGAATGAACATCCTTCCGTGAGGCGCCATCACGCGAAACAATTCCGCCAGCGCGCGGTTCTGATCAGGATAGTAATAAAACGATTCCACCGACAACATCTTATCGAAGAAGTTCTCTTCCCACGGAATCTGCGTTGCCGATCCCCAAACATACAGAATATTCTCGAAGTCCTTTGACGCCGCTCGCGCCTGTCGAATCATTTCATCGGAGACGTCAATCCCCACAACTTGTCCGAAGCCTTCGGGCCCTTCAGCCACCAATCGTGCCAGCAGCCGCGTGGCCCAACCAGAGCCGCAGCCCAGATCGAGCACGCGCTCGCCGGGACGCAAACCCATCAGCCGAATCGTCTTCTCGGTGATGTCGAGATGATGCTGCTGCATCTTCTCGCCTTCGCCTTGTTCGGCCCAGCGGTTGAATTCGTTCTGCAGCTTCTCGTCGGGAGTTTGTGGCTTTTCAGTCAAGAGCTTTTTCCAAGTACCAAATTACTCAATTGCAAATTGAACACAAACCTGCACGCACTATATGCTACCCTTACGCTCCGCATGGCACCAAGTCCACTACCAGCGCCGCAACGCGAACCGGAACTCCTATATTGTCCCACCTGCGGCGAAGAAGTCTCTGACCCACTCACCTGCGGCGATTGTTCTGCCGTCATTTGCCGCCGTTGCGGCACGCCATTGGAATCATCCGACGAGCTTGGTATCGGATAGCCCATGAGCGTCCCAACCGTTCCCTCGCCCGCAACGACCACGACATCAGAGTCTCAGCCGTCGCTCGTCCGTGGACTGTCGCTGATGGATTCGGTCTTGCTGCTCACCGGCGGAATCATCGGCGCTGGCGTCTTCCTAACCCCGAAAGAGATTGCCGCTGTTCTGCATACTCCATCGCTCTTCATCGGAATCTGGGCGGTTGGTGGCGCGATCACCATGCTTGGCTGCCTGGCATTCGCCGAGTTGGGTGCGATGTATCCCGAAGCTGGCGGACAATATCTCTACCTGCGCGAAGCTTACGGAGACTTCATCGCTTTTTTGTATGGTTGGATGGTTTTTACCGTCTATAACACAGGCGGCATCGCGGCCCTCGCGGTGGGATTCGGCGCATATCTTGCGCCGGTCGTGCCTGGCTTGGGAAATCCTGCTCCGATTTTGGCGGTTGGCGGTTGGGTTCTGACTCGACCGCAAGTGCTTGCTCTCATCTGCATCGCGGTGCTGACTGCGGTAAATGTTTACGGGCTGCGGCGAGGGGCAATCCTGCAGGATGTTTCCTCGTGGATGAAGTTTGTTGCCATCGGAGCATTCTTGCTGTTGGGAATTTTTTTCGGGAAAGGAAGCTGGTCGCATTTCTCTACCGGCGCTTATGCTACGCAGGCGCTGAATCCGCGCGCGCTGGCTCCGGCGCTGGGAATCGCACTTATCGCTGTATTTTGGGGCTACGACAGTTGGACATACATCGGTTGGGTGGCGGGCGAGGTGAAGCAGCCGCAGCGCACCATTCCGCGCTCGCTCGTGATCTCCATTTTGATCGTAGCTACAATTTACGTGCTGATGAACGTGCTTTATCTGTACGCCCTGCCGATCTCGGAGATTGCCCAGCACGAGACGATTGCACGCGCTGCTGCTGAGCGCCTATTCTCTCCGGCTGCCGGTGTCTGGATTTCCGCCATGATTGCTTTATCGTCCTTCGGCGCCACCTCTGCCGCCATTCTGAGTGGCGCTCGCGTCTACTACGCGATGGCTGCCGACGGACTCTTCTTCCGCCGCATGGGCACAATTCATCCGCGCTGGCACACGCCCGCGTTCAGTCTCATCATCCAGGGAATTTGGGCGTCGATCCTCACCCTCAGCGGACGCTACGATCAACTGTTTACCTATGCCATCTTCATGGGCGTGGCCGCTTCTTGTCTTACCGTGGCGGGACTGTTCATTCTCCGCCGTAAGCATCCCGAGATGGCGCGCCCCTTCCGCTGCACGGGATATCCGTGGGTTCCCGCGCTCTACGTGCTCGTCTCCGGAGCCTGGGCACTGAACACGTTATACGAACGGCCGCTGGAGTCTTTCGGCGGCACGCTGATTGTGCTGTTGGGCGTTCCGGGATATTTGTATTGGAAGCGCACGAATCGGAAGCTAGCAGCCTGATCTACCGCGCAACATTTCTGCCGTACCTTATCCCAGAAAATTCATCTTGCCCTCAAGGCTTAGCAATGTTATTTGTGACCACTCTTTTTAATAGTCCTCACGGTGAGCACTATTACACCTTCCGGCCAATCCGAGATTACCAGCCCGCTAAATACCACAGCCGTGTCCGCAGAGGAAATCGAAAGCGCAAACCGCCCCAAGCGGGTTATGGGCTTTCGCGACCTCATCCTTTTCTATGTCGTCACCGGCATCAGCCTGCGCTGGATTGCGACGGCTGCCGCTGCGGGACCAAGTTCGATCGTCATCTGGATTGGGGCCTGGCTGGTCTTCTACACGCCGCTGGCGCTCTCAGTGCTCGAACTCTCTTCGCGCTATCCCAATGAAGGTGGCATTTACGTTTGGACGAAACGCGCTTTCGGGGATTTTTCCGGCTTCATGTCGGCCTGGACCTATTGGACCTGCAACCTGCCCTACTTTCCCGCCGTGCTCTATTTCGCGGCCAGCAATGCGCTGTACATGCGCCGGGACGCGTGGGCGCATCTTTCCAATAACACGACTTTCTACATCGTGTTCTCTCTGCTGGCGCTGGCGCTAGCGACTCTGCTCAACATCTTCGGCCTCGATGTGGGCACCTGGCTGCATAACATTGGCGCGGTCGCCATGTGGATTCCTGTCAGCATCGTTATCGCCATGGGATTGATCGCGTGGCATCGCTACGGATCAGCGACTTCATTCACGCTTCACACCATGCGCCCCAGCACTCATCTCAACGACATCATTTTCTGGTCGGTGCTGACTTATGCGTTTTCGGGATGCGAGACCGCTTCGCTGATGGGCGAGGAAATCAAGAACGCGCGGCGCACTATTCCGATTGCGCTGCTGTTTGGCGGCGTGACGGTGACGATCTGCTACACCCTGGGAACGGTGTGCGTGCTGCTTGCATTGCCCTCTTCGCAAGTCAGCAGCTTGCAGGGATTGGTACAGGCCGTCTCGCAAACTGCGTCGCGCGTGGGGTTCACGGGCGTGCTGCCTGTGGTGGCGTTTCTCATTTGCCTGAGTAACATTGGCGCTGCGGGCGCGTATCTGGCCGCGGTGGCAAGGCTTCCTTATGTGGCCGGCATTGACCATTTTCTGCCTCCCGCCTTCGGCGCATTGCATCCGCGTTGGAAAACGCCCTGGGTAGGACTGCTCACGCAATTCATTTTCGGCGCCATCTTCATCTTTCTCGGACAGGCCGGCACCAGCGTGAAAGGCGCCTATGAAGTACTCGTCAGCATGGGAGTGATCACCTACTTCATCCCCTATCTTTATCTGTTCGCCGCCATGTTCAAGCTGCAGCGCGAGCCTGCGGGTCCGGACGTGATTCGCGTGCCAGGCGGCAAGCCGGTCGCGAGGTTCGTCGCACTCGTAGGACTCGCTACTACTACAGTCACGATCGCGATCTCGCTACTGCCTCCGCCCGACGAGCCGAACAAAATTCTCGCAGTGGTAAAGATCGTGGGATTAACCGGAGCGCTGGTGCTAATGGGTGGCGCAATCTACTGGGCTGGAAAGAGAAGAATTAGCCACGGAGGGAGACAGAAATTGGAAAATAAGCAAACCTCATAGCCCTGAAATTAGACCGGCACCGCCGTCTTCCTCGCCGGACTAAAGAACGGCAGTTTCACCACTGTCGCTCCTGTCTTCATGCGCATGGCTTCGATCGTCAATTCCATCTGTAGTTTGGTTCCCGGTTTGGAGTGCTCTGTCTCAACGCTGGCGAGAGCAATCAGTTTCTTCAGCAGCGGTGAGAACGCCGTGGTCGTCGCTTTCCCCACTTGCTTGTCGCCTATGTAAAGTGGGACAGCAACACGCGAGGCCTGGCTGGGAGCCGCCGGCGTCAAACCAAATTTGTCGTACAGATTCTCCACTTCTATCCAGTCAATCTCGAGCCCCGCCAATTGTCGCGCCACGCCATGCTTCTGATCCCGCGCCAACGCCGATTTGCCAATGAAGTTTTCTTTGTCGAGATGCACCATCTTGCCGAAGCCCAACTCGTAGGGCGAATACTTCTGTGACGGAATCAGCGCCTTCTTGGAACTGGTGTAATCAACCTCGATCAAGAGCAATCCCGCCTCGACACGCGCCACGTCCAGGGCCAGCATCCCCGCGGCGTGGATGTCGAACTGTTTGCCCTTTGCCATCAGCGCATCCCACACCTTCACCGCATCATTCCATGGCACCCAGATTTCGTATCCCAGGTCGCCGGTGTAGCCGGTACGCGAGATATCTACCGCCACACCCGCAATTTTCCCCCGCGTCACGCGGAAATATTTCAGATTCGAGATCTCGGCTTCGGCCACCGACTTCAGCAACTTGCCTGAAGTTGGCCCCTGTAGCGCCAGCGCGGCGACTTTTTCTGAAATGTCCTCGACCTGCACATCCATATTCAAGCCGTTCTGGCGAAACCAGCGCAGGCTGGGATCGGCAGCCGTCCAGCGATATACGTTTTCATCGAGACGCGAGATGGTTCCATCGTCAATCACCTTGCCCTGCTCGTCGCACCAGCAGCAATAAATCACCTGTCCAACGGCGACCTTGTTAATGTCACGCGTGATGACACGATTCACCAGCTTGGTCGCGTCTTTTCCTGTGACCAGATATTTGTAGAGCGGCGTAATATCGATCAGCCCGGCCGAGTTGCGGATCGCGTTGTACTCGTGCTCGTGGTGCACTTCGTACACGCTGACCGTGTAATAGCCCGACCATTCGCGGTAGTTCAGGCTGTGACACAGGGCAAAGGTCCGTTCGTGAAATGCGGTTCCTATGGGCAAGGTGATTTCCTTCGCTTCAGTTCTGGTACAACTCCCGACGGGGATTATATGCAGTCGCGAGGGAGTCGGCAAACAGGGCAATCCGAATTCCCTGCAAGCTGGGAGACAAATATCCCAGTTATAGGTAGAATGGCGCGTCGCCTTCGTTGAGGTCTCCAAACATGCCATCACCTTCCAACGTGATTCGGACCTGGATGGTCCTGCCCAGCGGTCTCTGAACCAGCATCTTGCCTCTCTTGAGTTTGCGGGCCAGCCGCAATGCTTTTTCAAGTTATGAATAACGGCCTTCTCTGTTGTTAGAATTCATCCGGCATTGCACTACGAGTAAACCAGATAGGCAAAGTTGCTAAAGGCTAAGCTCTCATGCCAAATAATTCGAAATACGACGTCATCGTGATCGGCGGAGGCCATAACGGCCTGGTCAACGCCGCCTACCTGGCCCGTGCCGGGAAAAAAGTTCTTGTTCTCGAACGACGCCACGTGCTCGGAGGCGCGGCGGTCACCGAAGAAGTCTTTCCAGGGTTCAAGTTTTCGGTCTGTTCCTACGTGGTGTCTCTGCTGCGCCCGGAAATTATCCGCGACCTCGATCTGCCCCGTCACGGCCTGGAAATCCTTCCCCTCGACGGGACGTTCACCCCGATGCCCAGCGGCGATTATCTCTGGCGGGTAAATGATCACGGCAAGACACATCGCGAGATCGCGCGCCACTCGCGGGTTGACGCCGAGGCTTACGACGAATTCGGCAAGGCCATGCAGGCCATGTGCCGCTTCGTCAAGCCGATCCTCAGCATGGTGCCGCCCGATCCCGCTACTCTGAATCCGCGTGAACTGATGAAGTTGCTCTTCATCGGACGCCGCTTCCAGGGACTATCGAGCGAAGACAAGTACAACCAGGTGCAGTTGATGACAATGAGCGCCGTCGATTTTCTCGACCAATGGTTCGAGACCGACGTGCTCAAGGCGACGATGTCCGCATCCGGCATCATCGGCACCTTCCTCGGGGTGCGCTCGCCGGGGACCGCCTACGTGCTGCTGCACCATTACATGGGAGAAATTGACGGCGCTTTCCGTGCCTGGGGCTTCGCGCGCGGCGGCACGGGTGCGATCTCAAACGCTATCGCAGACGCGGCCCGTGAAGCCGGAGTCGAAATCCGCACCCAGTCGCCAACCGGGAAAATTATCGTCAAGAACGGAAAAGCCAGGGGAGTAATACTGCAAAACGGCGACGAGATTTACGCCGACATCGTTTCATCCAGCGTCGATCCCCGCCATACCTTCGTAAACTTTATTGAGCCGGGAAATCTGGCCAGTGAATTTCTAGAAGAAGTAAATCGTTACAAGTATCGCGGCTCTTCCGGCAAAGTGAATCTGGCGCTGAACGCCCTTCCCGACTTCAAGTGCATGCCGGGACTTGGAAATCATCTGCGCGGCGCGATCTCGATCTCTCCCAGCGTGGAGTATATGGAGAAGGCGTACGACGATGCGAAGTATGGCAACTTCTCTCGCCGGCCCTATATCGATTGCGTTATCCCCAGTCTCACCGATCCATCGGTGGCGCCGCCGGGGAAGCATGTGATGTCCTGTTTTGTGCAGTACGCGCCCTACAAGCTACGCCCCGGGCTGAACTGGGACAGCCAAAAGGAAGCTTTCGGCAACAACGTGATCGATACGCTTGCCGAACATGCGCCCAACATCAAGAACATCATTCTGCACAAGCAGGTCGTAACCCCACTCGATCTGGAGCGCGAGTTCGGCCTCACCGAAGGCAACATTTTTCAGGGCGAGCTCTCACTGGAGCAGCTCTTCTTCTTGCGTCCGGTGCCGGGCTGGGCGCAATTCCGCACGCCGATCAAGAACCTCTACATGTGTGGTTCGGCAACCCATCCGGGAGGCGGCATTATGGGAGCGCCGGGTCGGCTGGCCGCGCTGGAGATTCTCAAAGACTCCAAGGGCAGTCACGTCAAGGGAGCGGCTTAGAACATGCCCGAAGCGCGCGACGTTGTCATCATCGGTGGCGGTCATAACGGGCTGGTCACCGCGTTCTATCTCGCCAAAGCGGGATTTAAGCCGCTGGTGCTGGAACGCCGTTCGCAGCCGGGCGGCGCAGCCATTACCGATGAGTTCCATCCCGGGTTCCGCTGTTCTACGCTGGCGCATGCCGCCGGACCGATTCGTCCTGACATCATTCGTGACATGCAGTTGCAAAGACACGGGCTGAAGCTGATTACGCCCGACGTCGGCGTGGCCGCGCTGTCTCCCGATGGCCGCGCGCTGATTCTTCACAATGATGCCAGGAAGTCCGCGGAGGAAATCTCCAAGTTCTCAGCGAAAGACGCCAGCCGTTATCCGCAGTTCCAGCAGTCGCTGGCAAAGATGGGTAAGGTAATCGGCGAAGTGCTGGCGATGCCGCCGCCCAATATTGACGATCCCAGCAAAGGCGACCTGTGGGGCATGCTACAAACCGGCCGCGCCGTTCGCAAGCTGGGCAAGAAGGATATGTACCGCCTGCTGCGGTGGGGGCCGATGGCGGTCGCCGATCTGGCCGCAGAATATTTTGAAACTGAACTGTTGCGCGCCACCATCGCGGCGCGCGGAATCTTCGGTACGTTCTTCGGTCCGTGGTCGGCTGGAACCAATCTGGTGCTGCTCATTCGCGCTGCCGGTGATTCGCATCCGGCGGGCTCGGCACACTTTGCCGCCGGTGGCATGGGATCTGTGACCGAGGCCATGGCGTCCGCGGCCAAAGCTGCTGGCGCCGAAATCCGCAGCAACGTAGAGGTCATTGAAGTTCGCGTCAAGGACGGCGTTGCTATCAGCGTGGTACTTTCCACCGGCGAAGAGATCGGCACCAAAGCGGTTGTCTCTAACGCCGACCCCAAACGAACTCTGCTGAAGCTTGTCGATCCCACCCACCTCTCACCCGATTTCGTACAAAAATTGCAGCACTACCGGATGCCGGGGACGGTCGCGAAAGTCAACCTCGCGCTTTCCGCTCTGCCCAACTTCACCGCACTCCAATCCACAGATAATGGAAACGCCTTGAGCGGGCGCATCCACATCGGACATGAGATCGATTATCTGGAGCGCGCTTTTGATGAATCCAAGTACGGAAACTTTTCGCGCCAGCCTTATCTGGAGATTGCGATTCCGTCGGTTAGTGATCCATCACTCGCTCCGGACGGCCAGCACGTGATGTCTATCTACATGCAGTACGCGCCATACAAGCTCAAAGCCAGTGACTGGGAGAGTCAGAGAAGCGCGCTGGGCGAAACCGTGGTCAAGACTGTCACACAATACGCGCCCAATCTGCCGGAGTTGATCCTGAGTCATCAGATCATCACGCCGCAAGATCTTGAAGAGACGTATGGGATGACTGGCGGCCACATCTTCCACGGCGAGTTGGCGCTGGATCAGTTTTTCACCATGCGTCCATTACTCGATTGGGGGCGATATCGTACGCCGATCCAGAATCTTTACTTGTGCGGCAGCGGGACGCATCCCGGAGCAGGGCTGACCGGCGGTTCCGGAGCGAATGCGGCCCGTGAAGTTCTGAAGCATTTGCGCCGGTAGACTATTTGTATCGCCCACTTCATTCGGAAGCAGCTTGACAATGTAAATGTCCGCGTCCCACGAATCGAATTGGTAGTGCCATGAAAGACACCGCCATCCTGCTGATTTCGTGCCCCGATCGCAAAGGGGTGGTGGCCACCATCGCCGATTTCATCTACCAGCACAACGGCAATATTCTCCACGCCGACGAGCACGCCGACGAGGGATCGAACCTCTTCCTCATGCGCGTCGAATTCGATCCCGCAGACTTCGACATCGATCTCGCCGAGTTCAGTAAACACTTCGCCCCAACCGCCGACAAGTTCGAAATGACATGGCGTCTCGCGCAGTCGAAGCATCGTCTGAAGATGGCCATCCTGGTATCGAAATACGATCACTGCCTGGTTGATTTACTGTATCGCCACAAGAGCGGCGAACTGGCTTGCGACATTCCGCTCATCATCTCCAATCATCGAGACAATCAACCGATCGCCGACTTCTATCAGATTCCCTACTTCCTGGTTCCCGTATCGAAGGACAACAAACGCGAAGCGGAAGAGAAAATCCTCACTCTGCTGGGTCAGCACCATCCCGATTTCATCGTGCTGGCGCGCTACATGCAAATCCTCTCCAATGAGTTCGTCAATACCTTTCCGCATTGCATCATCAACATCCATCATTCCTTCCTGCCAGCCTTCATCGGCGCCAAACCCTATCACCAGGCGTTTGCGAGGGGGGTGAAGCTGATTGGCGCTACCAGCCACTACGTCACCGAGGTCCTCGATGACGGCCCCATTATCGAGCAGGATGTGGTTCGAATCTCGCATCGTGATTCGGTCGATGATTTGCTTCAAAAAGGCCGCGACCTGGAAAAAGTTGTGCTCTCCCGCGCTGTCCGTTGGCACATCGAAAACCGCATCCTGCTCTATGGCAATAAAACTGTCGTCTTCGACTGAAAGCCGCGTCAGAAGCGCAATTGGATGCGCATTGCAAAACCGTTCACACTTGACAGAGCCTATTCCCAGTGGGATTATCCAGAGAAGTTTGCTCGTCCTGAACATCCCTCCGATCGCGATGTGTTCGGCCGGCTCACCAACTTACAAATAACGGAGAAGATGAACATCCATGACTCGAAGACTTTCTAATCTCTCAGGATTGGCCGCATTTCTGGTTTGGGCTTGTGGCGTAGCTGCAACGCCAGCGCTCGGGCAACAGAACCAGGCGGGACCAGAAATCGTCAATGAAACGCATCATGACACCTCAATTCCTGTGCGCTTTCTTGCGGCTGAAGGGATCCGCCCGGCAAATAGAATTGTGGCGCCATTACACCGCAGGCCGGGCCCTCCGCTGATAGGTTCTGCGGCCGAGCAGTCCGCAGCCGAACAAATGATCCAGCCCTTCGCCATGTCTCGGGTGGCGACCACCAACCTGCTGAACTTTGATGGTGTGAGTGATCGCGACGGCGACGCTCCGCCCGACACCAATGCCTCGGTGGGCGCTACCCAGGTAGTCGAAGTCACCAACATTTCGTACGAAGTATTCAACAAAGCTACAGGAGCACCCATCCTTGGTCCAGCCGAGGTCAGCAGCATCTGGTCGGGCTTCGGGGGCACGTGTGGCAATGGATCTAACAAC